>JACCDO010704099.1_pt1 | contig 10157 bp, 6 predicted proteins | sample 7446101 | NCBI WGS metagenome assembly JACCDO01 (sample SAMN15323440, study PRJNA562643) | freshwater metagenome | isolation source: river surface water | place: USA:Blue River Watershed | collected 2017-08-16
ATATGCACTTCCTCTAACAAATCATCCAAACTCTCATTCGGTATTTCATCAACGCGGATACCAAGTTCGCGCTGGAAGAGTTTAAACTGCGGGATTGCGCTATAACCGCATGTCTGGTTTTCCAGGCATTTCGTAGTCACAAGCAGTTTAATATCATAAGGAAGTTCTGAGAATGCGAGAACGCCGTGTGTTTTATACGTAATCAGCGTATAATTTATGGATTTCGAATCAGGAATAATATGGCGATGGGTCGGGCTGCGACTACGACTACGACTGCGAGCGCTACGTGCATGCGCATGTTTGCCGCCACCACCGCCACCCCCTACCGCGCTCGAAGCATTTGTCAACGAAATCCCTCTACTGATTAAAATATAGGCGGTGGGTTCAAACACCTGACATTTGCGTGTGTCGCTGGCCCCGGCGCCGGATCCCCCACCCCCATTGTCACACAATAATACATTGTCAATATCACCCGCCTCATATGCATCACGCGAAAACATTACGAACTTCATATTGAGTACGCGCTCCATCGTATCCACCGCCCAGGCATCCGGCCAATAAATCGACGTCATCATGCGCTCTTTCAATTGTTCGGCGGACCGGACCTCGCGCATATAATCGTACGCCCCCGCCAGAAGCTTCGTATATTTCATTTCATCGTGTTTCAGATTATGCTCGACTACCAGTTTCTTCGCACCAGCAATCATCAGTTGTTGTTGGGCGCGGTCATGAATCGATGATATCCGGCGTTTCATATCATTGTAATTATTCACCAGTTCTTTCGTCTCTCGCGTCTGTGTGCGTGTAAGTGCATGATACATGGCGAATTTCTCTCGATACGCGCGAAACACTTCATCCGTCACTTCCTCCGACAATTGTTTCCTCAATTCCAAGATTGTTGTCGTGCGTCCCTGTGTAAGAAGTGCATCCCGAATCACCGCGAAAAACCCGTCGCTGCCGCCTTCATTGTCTATGAAATTGAAATACTTATTTCGCAGGTATTTCTGAATCCAGAGATCCGCGGCGGGGTTCGGTTTGTATTGCCGGCGTTCTAATTCGGACTGTTCTTTTGTTTGGAGTGGTAGAATCGATGCTCCGGATAACATGTGTTTTTGTTTCGCGTCCAGGCCGAATAATGTATCTGCGTCGGTGGTATCGTCGTCACTACTACTGTCGCCATCGGCGTCCGCGTTAGCGCTAGCGCTAGCGATGGGTTTTCCGAGAGATTTTTTGATTTCATTCACTTCAGACGCCTTTTTTTTAATATCGGTCGCGGTCGCAGTCCCCGTGACGATTCCGCCTTTCGCCCGCGATTTTCGTAGTAGCTCTGTATTTACAAACCCGTATAACAGCGGTGACAGTTTATGGATATCCAGGTCGCCGGATTCATCCATTTTGATTTGATTCGACGGCATTTCATAGACTCCGATTTGTTTCATGAACTCCATATCTACATTGAATAAATAGATGGGTGCATAGACTACACTGTACCGTTTCGCGAAATGGTAGTTCAACTGTCCGAGACCGATGACGACTTTTTGCGGGTCGCGTAATAACTGAACTTCAAATAAGGGTGTATTGTAGTTGAAATCTTCTTCTTCTAAATGCGAGTATTCGTGATAATTAATGTCTTTGTTGAGTTTGGATTTTACCATTCCGGGGGTTTATGGGGTTATTATGCGTGTATGTGTATATAATAGGAATGTAATTATTATTATATATGTGTAAATAATAATTAATTATATGGTTTTCCGCGCTTCGCTTCGCTACCGATACACTATCGTACTCCTCTCGCTCCCCGTGACCGCATCTGTCTCCGTCGTAATAAATGACATTTTAAACCGTCGTTCTTTCGCTTTATTCAGTGCAGTAATCACGCGTTTATATCGGTCAACATTATTGTCCGATGTCCCGCCCGCCCCCAAATGAAGTGCGTCTGCTTCATTTCCATAGTCCAGAATCTTCGACTCATTCCATATATCGTGTATCGAGAGAAATCCCGGAATATTCATAATGGTGATACCGATATTACGTCGGTGGTAATAATTACTTAAAATAACATCATCCGAAAGACGGCATATCTGATTGTCAGGTGCCGTATAACGCGTCATATACTCCATGAAATCATCGCCGAATGTCTTCAGTTTCACACAAACTGACCCATACCCTTCCGCAATCGTGGCGACGTCTTTATGTGCGCGTCGACCCTGTAGCTTCATATTCACAAAGTCAAACCCCGTAGACGTCCATACATTGTCGTCCTTGTGTGGAATCATTCGCTCGTATGTTTCAATCATTCGCTTCGGGTAGGCGATATCGTCGTCCAAATAAATAATGCGTGTGTGTTCTGGGTCATATTCACGGTCACGGCGACTGTCCGTGTCCGTGAGATACGCAACTGTAGGCACGATTTTTGTGGCCGGGCCATAATCCGTCGCAATCCGATTCACCGTCAACGATTTACGAATATACTTTGGGACATTATACGACTCGCCAGTTCGCGCAAATTCTTCCGGAATGTTCAATAAAAATAAATCAGGTTTGCGGGTTTGGTCTAATATACTGTGTATCATTTGACTGCATTTATTGATACGGGTTGGACTTGTAGTAAATGATACTACTATTTTTGTTTTTGGTGGCGGTGTCATTGGCGGGGTGCGATAAGTGGGTCTGGTATATCATCGAATCAACCCTCTATATTATTTCTTCGCCTTCCCAGATATTTCGTCCAGCATATCTAAATGCTTAAATATCGTCTTGTTTGTAATACTGGGTTTAGATTTGAGTTTCATCTTTGAAATTTCCGTGATTTGTTCTACGCGAGACTGGAACGACTCCGCGATTTCTGGGTCGATGGCCCCGGCCCCGGCACCGGCCCCGCCCCCGGCACGCCCAGCAGTAAACACCATGTGACTATGCTTCACCATAATGAACAGGTTCTCTGCAAGTTCATCGACTTCGTTTGTCTTGCCTTCCTGCCGCATATTCGTATACATCAGTTCCTGAATCTGGCGCATCAATCCAAGCACCTGCGCCTTTTCGACGATGCCAATTTTCATCAAGTTCACAATGAAGAGGGACATGGCTTTGCGTTTCTCGTTCGCCTTGTTAATATCGCAAAACTTGTCGTAGTTTTTCTTAGGGTCGCAGTATTCAATCGTATCGAAGAGGGACATAAACGACGCGAGATTCTTCTCGAAAATACCGCGAAATACTGCGTACTGTTCATGTCCAGGTTCCGTCTCCTTTGACATCAAATCATGAAACAATCGCGCATAGATTTCCGAGTAGAATGCATTCGAACTCGCCGTATTGAAGATAGACGATGCAACACGGTCCATCACTGCAACTGTATTGTGTTCTTCGGATGAATCATCGCTAGATGCCGTAAATAATGCGGAAATCTCCTTTAGAATATTGGACAACATGGTAGAATAGGTCTTGTCTGTGAGTTTGTTGAGCGCCGACCGAATATTATCAATACTCAGCTCGATACCTTCCTTCTTTTTTAGTTCGGTCTTTTGAAATGACAGAATGGTATCCCACTCACTGTTGGGGATTTGTTGCGACGGGTGGTGATGATGACGCGAGGACGATGACGCGGACGACGCGGACGACAACGACGACCGCGACATCATACTTGAGCCTGAAAATCCATTTGTATTTGCGGCATCTGAAGCGCCGCCAAACCGACTCTGAAACGAGTTTGCGCTGCTTCCAGCCACGTGATATCCGCCCGCCAGCGATGGGTTTGTATTCCTGAAATCACCGGGTTCTCGAACGGGAAATATCGGTGTTTTGATATATGTCGGTGCGCCCACCAAATCAGCTAAATCCGAGACAGACTTTAGTACTTCATCTGAGAGTTTAAGGTCGAATCCCATATTCATAAACGCGGCATAATCCGGAAGGTCGTAACGATGAGTTATTTTGGCCATCACGTACGTGTATTTGTTCGTGCGATGCGTCTATTATAATATATATCGTTGTTTTATATCAATTTTAACCGAGAGGGCGGACGTGTGTAATGTCAGTAACGACTACTACTACTATTCTTCATCTCTACATGAATCATCAAATCCCGGATTTCATTGGCGAAAATCTCTCGGTGCGTGAATCCGAAAAGAATAAATATGGCGAAGTATTCACGTCATATTCTTATATTTGCATCCTTCTCGACCAACTTCCTTCCTCGGTTTGGTCCAATCCTAGTCTACGATGGTTGGAGCCTGCATCCGGGATTGGGCATTTCTGTCTTGTCATTTACATGCGTCTCATGAATGGATTGGCGGAAATCATTCCAGACGTCTCCGCGCGACACGAACATATTCTACGCAACATGATATTCATGGTAGAAATCAATGAAGATAATGTCGCACGAACGAGAGAATTGTTTGGTCCGTCACTGGTGAATATACGCTGCGCCGACTTTTTGGATACTACGAGTCATTCTATATCTACCACTCGGATTGATATTATTATTGGGAATCCTCCATTTCAGATGCCGAGAGATGGCGCGCGTAGTAGCAGTAAAGGGGGTCAAATCCTATGGGATAAATTCATATTGAAATCTCTCGAAATCTTGTCTCGGGACGGGGACGGGGACGGGGACAATAGATTTCTATGCTTCATTACACCCCCATTATGGCGTAAACCGAATAGTCCCCATGGATTATGGGAGAAAATGACGAGAGAACCATGTTCATTATGTTATTTGCATATGGTCGATAAGAAAACGGGGATTCGTGATCTCCAAGTACAGCAGCGTATGGATTTGTTTATTGTCAAGGTCGGTCGCAAGAGCGGAGGCACCGGAGAGTGCCAGGTCGTCACCAGTGTAGCCGACGGCAGCTCTTTACATACGATAACGCCGAGAGATTGGCCATTCCTCCCCAATGCAGATTTCTCATTTATAAAATCAATTATCGAATTGACACCAGTGCCACAGCGCGTCATCTACGACCGGTCATCCTACGGAAGTGACCTCCCACATATGTCACCCGAGTACAACCCCGCCGGAGGTTTTATTTATCCGGTCGTACATACAATGACGCGGCGAGGGTTAGGGTTGTGGTATTCAAATACAAAGGCACGCGGGCATTTCGGGGTGCCGAAAGTCATCCTGAACTTTAATGAAAAATTGTACCCGTATTTGGACTACGCGGGGGAATATGGGATGGGGCAGTTTTCATTCGGGTTGCCGGTGACGTCGGTGGCGCAGGGCGAGGCAATTGTACGCGCGTTGGTTTCGCCACTGTTTCGGTCGGTGGTCAAGGCGACAAAGTGGGGGGCGTATCAGACAGACCGCCGGATGTTTGAGTATTTCCGGGAGGGGTGGTGGGGTGAAACACCTTCGTTTTACGAATAACCGACTTAAATATATCCTCATATCATTATTAGACATACCCAACATTATTCGTGATATATTATCCTGCATTCCATTCTTATGTCATCTGCCGACGATACTCCTAGCTCTGCCGTTCCCGACTCCTCGTCCGCTCCCGCTCCCGACTCCGCTGCCGCGTCATCCTACCCCGAGTTCAAAAAGTGGGAAGACGTCGACGAAATATCACCTGACCTCCTTCGCGGAATATACGCCTATGGTTTCGAGAATCCGAGCCATATTCAGCAAAAATCGATTCTTTCGATTATTCAAAAACGCGACGTCATCGCACAAGCCCAGTCTGGAACGGGCAAGACGGGCGCATTCACAGTGGCCGCACTTCAAAGCGTTGACGTGTCTAAAGCCAAAACACAAGTCCTTATTCTTGCACCTACACGCGAACTTGCGAAACAAATCTACGACGTGATTCACGGTCTTGGCGCGATGATGACGGGCCTTACCATGCGTCTCTTGGTCGGCGGTACATCTACCACGGAAGACGCAGTCGAATTGCGTAAATCTGCGCCTCATATTATTGTGGGCTGCCCTGGACGAGTATTCGACATGATACGCCGTAATAACATTCAGGGGTCGCATGTTCATATGTTGGTTCTTGATGAGGCAGATGAGATGTTGTCGGCTGGATTCAATGACCAAATCTACAATATTTTTCAGTATATGCCATCCGATATTCAGGTGGTTCTCTTTAGTGCGACCATGCCGCCCGAACTTTATACGCTTACGGAGAAATTTATGCGGTCGCCTGTGAATATTCAGGTAAAGGCCGAACAATTGACGTTGGAAGGAATTCAACAGCATTATGTCGCTTTGGATGACGACGTACAAAAATATCTGACACTGAAGGACCTCTTTAAGACGATTTCGCTTTCGCAGTGTATCATTTTCTGTAATTCAACCAAGCGAGTTGCTGACTTGCATGAGGCCATGCTTTTTGACGGGTTTCCTGTTTGCTGCATTCATAGCGGAATGGAAAAGGGGGAACGTGACAAGGCGTATCAAGAGTTCAAGGCCGGTTCTCATCGTGTTCTTATTTCATCCAACGTGACTGCACGCGGTATTGATATTCAGCAAGTGAGTACCGTCATCAATTTTGATATGCCGCAAGAGGTTCATATTTATCTTCACCGAATCGGTCGTTCTGGGCGTTGGGGGCGTAAGGGTGTCGGTATCAACTTTGTCACTCGCCGTGACATGCGAATCAAGAAGGAAATTGAGATGTATTATGGTACCACCATTACTGAGTTGCCTGTGAACTTCATGGAGGGTGTCTAACGCCGGACGACGGACGCCGTCTATCACCGGGAATTAGGTTTAAAATGAGAATATTCTTTCATTTTATACTCTAGAGTAAATAAACAATGACAGGAGGAGGTTGTTGTTTTAGCGTGTGTTCGTTGATTTCTGATGTTCGTGAATCTGTTACAGAAATGCCGCGCGAGCCGGATGACATCAAGGCATTAATGATGGAACATTTAGGATTCGGTGGCGGCAATAAAGGCGGAGTTTGTCCGAAACAATCGTCATGCGCCGGTGCTATCGCTGGTGTAGCGGCTGGTGCATTCAAGCCCCCTATTTCTTATACTTCACCCGATAAACTCTATGAATTGCCGTCTAGCATTATTGATGATTTAGAAATGATAGAGCCGAAATCATCGCCGAAGCCCGACGTCGCCGACGCCGCCAACGCCGCCACCACCACCATCGTGAAGGGTCTCTATCATTACGTCTTCTCACCATCCTCCGTATATGGAACTGAACATCTCCCCATATGGAGTAAATATTATACTACTGATATCGAGTACTTGAAGCAATCACAAACGCTTCTTGAAATGTTCGATAACGAACTCCTGGAGCGCAGTATCGCCCAAAATACGTCATCGGCAACAAGTATCGAGGCATTCTCCTCCATGAAACAGACATGGACCGACCTCCGCGGAACCGGTAAAATCGCCGATTTTAAAGAGAAATTCAGTTATGTTGAAACCCCCTTTCTCTCCAAACTGAACACGTCGTCATCGTTTCTTCAGATTCTGAGCATCTATAATATTTCATCACCCGTGATTGCACTGTTAACCCCCATTATTATTCTAATCATCCCATTCTTCGTACTCATCATGCGCGGGTTGGCTGTAAGTGTGACGGAATACGTCGAGATATTGAAGACCATCATTAGCCAACACTCCGTGGGGAAATTTCTCACCCAATTTGATTCGGTGTCTATCGAGCAAAAAATGTATATCTTAATGTCGGTTGTCTTTTACTTTATCCAGATTTACCAAAATATCATGGCGTGTGTGCGATTTTACAATAACATCAAGTTGGTGCATACCCATATTCACACAATAAACGGGTATCTCACGGCTACCGGTGTGAATATGAGTTACCTCATTCAGTTGATTCAAACACATCATCTCTCGACATATGAACCTTTCCGCGAGGAATTGGCGGCGAAATACGCGCTCCTTGAAGAAGTAACACGGTCACTCGCGGATATATCCCCATTTTCTGTATCAGTTTCCAAATTCTTCCAAATTGGGTATGTGATGAAGAATTATTATTCGCTGTTTTCACAGACGGACTTGAATGAGTTACTGGAATACAGTTTCGGATTCAACGCATACATGGAACATTTGACGGCGTGTCGGTCGTTTGTTGTGGGTGGACTCATCAAAAAGTGTGCGTTTATTGCTAGCGTACCCGTACCCGTGCCCGTACCCACGGACGTATCGAATGAGAATGATGATACAACACCGCCATTACCGTCAATACCAGAAGAACAAGACGCAGAGGACCAATCTCAAGTGGTGGCGGACCTTCCCCCGCCTCCGCCTCCCGCCGCCGCGCCCGCGCCCGCGCCCGTACAACGCGCCAATATCACCAAGATTGAATCACAGGTATACGCACCGCTTAAAGCCAATGACAATGGCACTGCAAATGTCGTCGCAAACGACGTCGTGTTGGACAAACAACTCATCATCACTGGTCCAAATGCGGCCGGAAAAACAACCGTGATTAAAACTACATTATTCAATATTATTCTATCCCAACAAATCGGGTTCGGATTTTATGAACGCGCTGAAATCACCCCATATGACTACTTTCACTGTTATTTGAACATTCCAGATACATCCGGGCGCGACAGTCTCTTTCAGGCCGAATCACGCCGGTGCATGGAAATCTTGCGCTGTATTATCGACAACCCTATGAAACGTCATTTCTGCATCTTCGACGAGTTGTATTCTGGTACGAATCCATATGAAGCCGTTGCTGCCGCGTATGGTTACATCGACTACATTTCCAAAAACCCCAATGTCGACCTCATCCTGACAACACATTATATCGAACTTTGCGAGCTATTGGAGAAACGTAACTCCGGCGCGGTTTCGAATCTTCACACGGCAGTGAACCCCGATACTGGCGCATATTTGTATAAGATTGCGGCCGGGATTTCGACAATCAAGGGCGGGTTGAAGGTTCTTCGCGATCTCGAGTATCCGGACGAAATCGTGGAGAGTGCGCGTAAGATTATTCATGGGTAGGGTAGTAATCTGCAGTCGCAATATACTTTCGCAGTAAACGCTTGTATATAAAATAATCAGGGTCGTCTGTATGTGTTACATTTCCCAGAACCCGAATGTCGTTATAAAAAGAAACACATTGGTCCTTGGTAGGAGGGAGATGCGGCGTCTTCGAAACGGCGTCGTATATCGCGTTGATATTTGCGCGGGCGTCTTCATGGTTTTTTGTGAATAATGACTCATAATAGGAGACATTCATGTAATTGATGAAATTGGCAAGAAGTACGACGATTTCGTTTGGTCCGGGCGTTTCATTCATTTCAGGCCTTTCAGGCATTCCATTCATTCCATTCATTCCATTCATTTCATTCATTGTATACATCATAAATACTATTATTTATGCTGTATTACACTTTCGCCCCCATCGTCGCAGAAGCTGCGACTACCGCACTTTTATCAATCATAACATTCTTGGCCACCCGTTTAATCACCTTGGATATGTTCCCATCCTGTGCCCCATCCGTTATCGTTTTGGATAATTTGAAATACTTCACATTATCATTTGAATTGCTATCCATACAGCGCGGGTGTTGTGCGGCCCACTCGCCCATAAGCCGCACATTCTTGTGTTCCACTGCTAGTACCGCATTCGTCATTTTCGCGTGGTCGGGGCCATCCTTTTCCCATTTATCTTCGTCTTTTACGTATAAGGTCTCCCGCTTGATATCGCTACAATGAACCGGGCGTTTATGTAGTTCGGTTTTATTCAGGTTATTAATCAAGATATTCGACATACCTTCGACATACCCCAACTTCCCCACGCTTTCAAGGTCGTCTGTATTCAGTTGAATCGAGTTCACGAAATCCTTCATATTCATCGCATCTTTACATTGTTCATTCAGGAAGAACTGTACATTAAACGTCTGGTTGTAACAATTCGTCATATTATTATTGTTCGTATTGTTAATCACCGTCGTCGTCGGGTTCACGACCATCGCGTCATTTGCCGAAGCTGCAGCCGCAGCCGCATTCGTCTTATACAAATCAAGTATTTGCGTCTTGAATGCTTGATTCATATCAATCATCGTATTTATCATATTCTTCAGTTCTTCCGTATTTTCCAGCTTCGACGACTCCATCATCTTTACAATACATGACGACCCGTATCTCTTATTATGTCGCCACAATCCGGTTCGATTGATATAGGGGCGTTTGCAGTACTTGCATGCGTAGGG
>JACCDO012055483.1_pt1 | contig 10155 bp, 9 predicted proteins | sample 7446101 | NCBI WGS metagenome assembly JACCDO01 (sample SAMN15323440, study PRJNA562643) | freshwater metagenome | isolation source: river surface water | place: USA:Blue River Watershed | collected 2017-08-16
AGAAAGAAGAACTTTCCACCATTGTTGCGGAAAGCGAAGCCGAAGAGACCAAATTGCAAGGAGATCGCGACAAGGCTGCCAAAAAGGTAGAAGAGCGCTTGATCAAGTCTTACACCAAAATCAGAGCAAATGCCAAGAATGGCTTAGCGGTAGTCATGGTGAAAAGAGGTGCTTGCGGAGGTTGCTTCAACACCGTACCACCACAGCGTCAGGCAGATATCCGTGAAAAGAAAAAATTAATCGTGTGTGAACACTGCGGACGAATCCTTGCTGGTGTAGAAGACGAAAACGAAGAAGAGGCAACAAAAGCAAAAAGAAGAACTGCAAAAGCCTAAATCTTGCTTATTCCCATATTCTAAATCTCCGAGCTCCTCGGAGATTTTTTTTTGTCCAGTAATTGCAGTTTTTTTTTGTCAACGGTCCACTGTCAACCATCGACAGCAAATTGTAGGTCGAAGCACAGACTGCCGTGGACTGTGGTCCGTTAGCCGTTGACGATTTTTTTACACCTCCAACTTGCATTCGCACCCGAATTGCCCCTATATTGGAACTATGAAAAAGTTAGTCTTCCTCTTCCTTTTCGTAGGCACTTTCAGCTTGGGCTTTGCAAAAGAGCCCGAGTCGAAGACTTTTTTGGTGCTTTTTAATGTAGAGGAACTGGAATTGCTTCAAACCGATATGGGGAGTATTGCAGCGCAACTGAATCCCTTTTTTCCAACCAAAATCTACGAAGGCAATTCTGAGCCGGCGTTATTGGTTGAGATTCCCACTTCGGCCTTCAACGAATGTCTTCTTGGAGAATACTGGATTAGTTTCTCCGACGGCAGACGCTTTCAACTGCAGCAACTTGCTTTTCGCGTATTTGATCTGAGTGAAAATAAGGCGCTACACCAGCGCTACGTCAGCAGTTACGAGGCAAATTTGGAACTGAAAAAGAAAGCCCTCAAGATCGCTAAATCTGCTTCAAACCCTTAAGGTGCGCCTGATCGTTTTCTCGGAGTAAGGCAAATCCCCCCGCTTCTTGTTGCTGCAAAAGATACAAACACAAATTCCCGTGTTCGTACTGATCCATGTCCTTCAAGGGCGTTTGACAGATCAAACTCAAAAAAATACGCATAGCGCGGCCGTGCATGCACACCAAGATAGTTTCCCCAGGGCCGTTCAGAATGATTTGAATGGCTCGATGCAGTCGTTCCGCCACCGAATTGGGGCTTTCCCCTCCTGCAATCGCATAATCCAAGTTACCCTGCTGCCACTGGTGCAGCATCATGCGGTAATATTCTCCCTCCTCAGGTGTCATGGGCGTGCCTTCGTATTGTCCCCAGGATATTTCATTCAACTCCACGAGGGAGGTCACTGGAATCCCCAAGTCAATAAAGCCTTGGATTGATTGTTGGGTACGAATTAAGGCCGAATGGTACAACTGATCAAATTGAACTTTTTGATAGGTGCGAAAAAATGCATCCGCCTGTGCCCTGCCCGTGGCATTGATTGGCGCATCGATCCCGCTTCCTTGAACTACCCCTTGTAAATTGTAGTCCGTTTGCCCATGTCGGAGCAGGTAAATTTTTTTTAGGTTCAACTTTCTTTAATTTTGTCCAGCACCCAAAGAAACTGGTTTTAACCCAAATATTCATGGTTTTTCTTTCCATCCCCAGCCTTGAGCAATTGAATACGGTCCGTGTGCATACGCTAGTGGATCATATCGGCTTGGAATTCACCGGAATAGGGGAAGATTTTTTGGAGGCAACTTTGCCTGTTGATCATCGAACCATACAGCCCATGGGCTTGTTACACGGAGGTGCCAATGTGGTACTTGCCGAAACTTTGGGCTCCGTGGCTGCGTCCTTGACCCTAGATCGAAGCAAACAGGATTGCGTAGGCCTAGAAATCAATGCCAACCACATTCGGGGGGTCAAATCCGGAAAAGTGAAAGGCACTGCTAGACCCGTACATTTGGGAAAATCAACCCAGGTTTGGGAAATAAAAATTGTCAACGAGGCCGATCAACTCTGCTGCATCAGCAGAATTACGATGGCCATCTTGGATAAAAAATGAATTTAACGGAAGTAGGTAAGGCGGTTTCATTGGAAGAAGTACTGGATGTTTTCCTGTTGGAAGGATTGACTTCGGGTGGTTCCTTTGCGATTTGGCGAAAACCAACTACTTCCCAACTCGCTTTTGTACAGGACTTCAGTCAAAGCCCAAGACGAGTTCCCCTTCAATTGGAAGATCTTCCTGCTGGATTTGTGGTACATCCTTTTGCGGACCAAGAAGACCAAAAAGCATTTTTTATTCAGGCCGACCGCTACGAAAAGTTATCGCTTGATCAGTCCCTTCACCCAGAGGACTTGCCCCAATGGATGCAGGCAAGCCGCGATTCCGGACCGACTTCAGAACTCAAAAAACGCATTACTGCTCATTTAGATCAGTTTCCTCAGTTGGCTAATCCAGGAACTGGTCAAGAAAAATCGCATTTCTTGCAACTAGTTGCAAACGGGATTCAAGCCATCGAAGCAGGCACTTTGGAAAAGATTGTGGCTGCGCGTACCAAATTGATCCCGCTCCCAGCAGCATTTGATCTGGGCAAAACTTTAGCCAAGCTCCTTGGCAGTTACCCGCATTCCTTTGTCAACTTTTTTCATCTTCCCGGTATCGGCAGCTGGATAGGTGCTAGTCCAGAGGTCCTGATTGAAACCAAGGGAGACTACTTCTACACCATGTCACTTGCGGGCACTCAGCCCGCTCAGGGGGACAATCCCTTGAAATCTACTGCCTGGACCCAAAAGGAAATTGAAGAACAGGCCTTGGTGAGTCGCTACATCGTGGACTGCTTCAAAACCATCCGCCTGCGTGAATACGAGGAACATGGTCCCAAAACCGTACTTGCAGGCAACCTCCTCCACTTGCGATCCGACTTTCGTGTCAACACCCAGGCTACCGGATTTTCCAACTTAGGTAGCGTCATGCTTGGGCTCCTCCACCCTACCTCGGCTGTTTGTGGAATGCCTCGGAAAGAAGCCCTAAACTTCCTGAAAACAGAAGAAGGATGGGATCGGAGTTTCTATGCGGGCTTTATTGGCCCTGTTGGGATCGAGCAGGAAACCTCCATCTACGTGAATCTCCGTACCGCGAGTCTCCACCAGACCCATGCCCTACTCTATGCAGGTGCAGGTGTGACCGAGGATTCAGTACCCGAAAAAGAATGGGAGGAAACCGAACTGAAGTGCGAAATCATCGGTAAGTTTATCCAAAATCCAGACGCTTGATCCTCCAACCCATCCTCGATTTAGTCGCCATCTGTGCAGCACAGGGCATTCGGCAGGTAGTGCTTTCGCCTGGTTCTCGATGTGCTCCCCTGACGCTGGCTTTTGCACGGCATCCTGAGATGGAGGTTCGAACGATTTCTGACGAGCGCTCGGCCGCATTTATTGCCTTGGGCATGGCCCAGCAGCTGAAGCAACCTGTGGTGCTCGTTTGTACCTCAGGATCTGCAGCGCTTAACTACTATCCAGCGATTGCAGAGGCATTTTTTCAACAGATTCCCTTGCTGGTATTGACCGCCGATCGACCGCCAGAATGGGTGGACCAGTGGGATGGACAAACGATCTTTCAAGAGGAGGTCTATGGCAAGCAGGTCAAGAAAAGTTTCCGCTTTCCCGATTCCTTTGCTCATCCAGACCAAGTATGGGGTGCAAATCGCATCGTCAACGAAGCCATTCACCTAAGTCGGCAGTTTCCTGCTGGCCCGGTCCATATCAATATTCCGCTACGGGAACCCTTTTACCCCGAAGTGGGGGAAGTATTCGAGTTTCCCAAACATCCCCGCACGTTTCAAGTAGAATTCCCAAGCTCCCCCCTGACTGCAGCAAGCTTGGCAACGCTCAAGCAGGAGCTGCAAGGTAAGAGGCGCATCCTGCTGGTTCCAGGACAGCAAGCCGCAGATCCCGAACTTCACCAAGTGGTGGAAGCCTTGACACGAACCAAGCAGGTGGTGGTGGTCGCCGACAGCATTTCCAATATGCAAGGGGCTGGCAGCATTACCTTGCACGACCATTGGATCGGAAAGGAAGCGTTTCAGAACGAGCTCCGACCGGATTTGCTGATCACCTTTGGAAAATCCATCATTTCGAAGTCGCTCAAGTTATTTCTGCGCAAGCAGCAAGTAGCCCATTGGCACATCCAACCGGATGGGCAGGCAAAAGATCCCTTTCAGAGCCTTTCACGGGTTGTGGCGAGCGAGCCCCTACCGGTTTTGCGTTGGATGCTTGGAGAGATTCCTTCCCAGGATTCCAACTATTTCCAAGGTTGGCAAAACTTGGAGTCTCGCGTTTCGGACGCCTTACCTAAGCTTCTTCGGGAAGTGGAATTTGGAGAATATGGAGCATTGGCTACGGTCCTGGATCGCACGCCGAGTAGCAGTTTGATCCATGTGGCCAATTCCATGGCGGTACGCTACCTGAATTTTCTAGGTAGGAGAACTCAGGAGATTTGCTGCAACCGCGGTACTTCGGGCATCGATGGCAGTAGCAGCACGGCAGTTGGCGCTGCCTTTGTTCGGGAGGGCTTGGTCACCTTGATTACTGGGGACATGGCCTTTTTCTACGATCGGAATGCCTTTTGGCATAACTATCCCTTGGCAAATCTGCGCATCATCCTGCTCAACAACCATGCAGGAGGTATTTTTAGACTCATCGAGGGACCGGCGAAGCAACCCGAGTTGGCCGAGTTTTTTGAAACCCAGCAGGCCTTGACTGCGGCGCATTTGGCCGCTGAGTATGGCTTCGGGTATGACTTGGTAAGGAATGCCCAGGACCTGGATCAGGCGCTTGCCACCTTTTTTGAGGAAAGTGCCGCAGCTAAAATTCTAGAGATCGAATCGGCAAGCGCCCAAAATGAGGCGATTTTGAAATCGGTGAAGGAGCAGTTGAGACTGCTATGAGCAACAAACAGCAAGTTTTACAAGAAAGTAAGTCCTACGCGTCGATTTAGCCCTTCTTCAAAAATCTGGATTAAGGTAGAAAGGCGAACATTTACTTTGCCATTTTCAAGTTTGGAGATGTAGCTTTTTTTCGTTCCAACTTTCTCCGCTAGTTCCTCCTGCGTCATATTCGCTTCCTTTCGAGCTGCTTTTAGCATTTCACTGACAATGAAAAGCTGAGATTGCTCCTCAAATTTGCTTCGTGTCTCCGTTCCAATTTTACCATGCTCTAAGTCAAGAAGCGTGTCAAAATCGGTGATTTTTGGATGAGTTATCATTGATATAAGTTATCACTTGTGATAACAACATCCAACAACACTTCCTCTTTTTTTAAATCAAGCCCAAAGCCTTGCCCAAAACCGGATTCCGATTGGCAGACTTCCAGATCATGCTGAGTTCGGTAAATTGAGGGATGCCGGGAATGCGCATGCCTCGAACGGGCACCTGGTAACCCACCAGCAACGAAGAGGGTACGATGGCCACGCCCAATCCATTTTCCACCAAGCGGAAAATAGTCAGTGCATGTACGGATTTGTGTTTGATTTTGGGTTGAAACCCCGCCTCTCGGCAGATTCCCATAATCTGCTCGTAGTAGTGGTTCGAATAATCCGAGGAGAAAAGGATAAAGGGCTCCGTGGCAAATTGGGACAAGGAGTGAAAATCGGATTCCTGGAGAGGATGGTCTTGGGGCACCACTACCGAGAAACTATCACGATGTGCCACTTTACGCTCCAAGCCTTCGGGTAAGGACGCCACCCTCACAAAGCCCAGGTCCAATTTATCCTTTTGAATCATCTCCACCTGCAGGGAATTGCTCAGTTCCTCCAGACTCGTCGAAATCGCCGGGTAGCGGGCATTCAATTCCCGAAGTAGGTTGGGCAACACCTGGTTGGCCGCCGAACCCAAAAACCCGATGCGAAGCTCCCCTTCTCTACCTGCTGCCAATTCCAGCAACTGTTGCTTGGTCGTTTCCAAGTGATTGAGCACTGCGTCCACTTCCCCCTTCAAATAAGTGCCTGGAGCAGTTAAAACCACGTGTTTTTTGTCCCGCTCAAAAAGGATCACACCTAGTTCCTCCTCCAGTTGCTTGATTTGTCGGCTTAGTCCAGGCTGGGAAATGAATAAGCGGTCTGCAGCTTTTCGGAAGTTTAATTCCTCTGCTACCGCCTTGAAGTAGGTCAAGTGTCTCAGTTCCATTGATGCTTATTAGGTATCAGTTACTAACAAATATAGTATTACTAGGCATCAAAAAGAAAAAGTAGATTTACTTCAAATCGACTGGGCTAGTTTCAGTCTCGAAATCCTTCGGGGTTTTGAAAACCCCAACGAATATGAACCAATTTAGATACGGAGAAGACAGGCTAACTGCTTCAATTGCCCTAGGCTTGGCGAGAAAAGAGATTCAGGGAGTCCTGAGTCCTGCTACGATTCAAAAAGTACAACAATCTGCAGCGGCTGTGGCGGAAATTGCAGCGGGTGAGCGGATAGTCTATGGAATCAATACCGGTTTTGGACCGCTCTGCACCAGCAAGATCTCGGCTGCAGATACCCAGCTCCTACAGGACAACTTATTGAAAAGCCATGCCGTGGGAGTCGGTGAACCTGTGGAAAATGAGATTTCCATTCTCATGTTGGTGCTCAAAGGCCATGCCTTGGCCCAAGGGTATTCGGGCATTCGACTCGAGACCTTGGAACGCATCCTCTGGATGATTGCCGAAGGAATCGCCCCGCTTGTGCCCATCCAAGGATCGGTAGGTGCCTCCGGAGATTTGGCGCCCCTCTCCCATTTATTTTTACCGCTGATTGGTGCAGGAAAGGTGAATTACCGCGGAGAAGTTATTCCAACTGGTATTTTGCTTGAAAAATTAGGAAAATCCCCTTTAACCTTGGGCCCAAAAGAAGGACTCGCCTTGATCAACGGAACCCAGTTTATGGCTGCCCACGGCGTCAAGGTGGTGGAGCGGATGCACAAGCTACTGAGTCATGCCAACCTCAGTGGCGCGCTGATGATTGAAGGTTTGCTAGGGTCCATCGCTCCTTTTTCGGCAGAGCTCCATCAACTTCGCCCCTATGCCGGCAATCTCCACGTGGCGCAGACCCTTCACCAACTCTTGAAAGACTCTGAAATCGTCGCTTCCCACGCCAATTGTTCCCGTGTTCAGGACCCCTATTCCCTGCGCTGCATGCCCCAGGTACATGGCGCAAGTTGGAACGCCTACTTGCACTTGAAGCAAATTCTTGAAATCGAAATCAACGCTGTGACCGACAATCCGGTGGTCTTTGATGCCCTGCATACCGTATCGGGAGGGCATTTTCATGGGCAGCCCATCGCCTTGCCCTTGGACTATGCCACCCTCGCGGCTTCCGAAATCGGAAATATCTCAGACCGACGGATTTACCTCTCCATCGAAGGAAATACACCCGGAGTGCCCAAACTCTTACTCAAAGAGACTGGTCTGAATTCAGGATTGATGATTCCTCAATACACCACGGCCGCCTTGGCCTCAGAAAACAAAGGGCTTTGCTTTCCCGCCTCCGCGGATTCCATCCCTACCTCCCTGGGTCAGGAAGACCACGTCAGTATGGGAAGCATCAGCGCACGGAAAGCACTTCGGGTAATTGACAATGTGGAAAAAATTCTCGGTATTGAGTTGCTGTATGCCGCTCAAGCCATGGACTTCCATGCGCCGCTCCGTTCGGGGAAAATCTTGGATGCGGTGTACAGCAAAATACGCGAAGTAATTCCGACTCTTGAAAAAGATCGGATTTTGTACGAGGACATGGAGACGGCCATCGAGCTGGTAAAAGGAGGATCCTTGCTCAGGCTTGCGCAGCAGGTGGCGCAGGAAACCGGTGCTTCCTACCAAACCGAGTGGTCTACCCTTTTTGACTATTGATGCCCATGAAAAAACTAATTGGTCCCATTCGCCAAGTGCTCACCCTGGATCAGCTGCCGCTAAAAGGGGCCCTCCGCGACGAGCAACTCGAAATCTTATCTCAGGCAGGAATCCTGGTGGAGGGAGCGCAGATCGTGAAAGTGGGTTCCTGGGAGGAACTAAAACAGGCATTCCCCGAAGCGGAAATCCATGAACTAGACGGGGACTATGTTGTTCTTCCTGGGATGGTGGACTGCCATACCCATTTGTGTTTTGGGGGAAGTCGCGCTCGGGATTTTGCCTTGCGAAATGCAGGCAAGACCTATCTTGAAATCGCCGCTGCTGGCGGAGGAATTTGGGATACCGTCACCCAAACGCGTAGTTTGGATCAGGAGACCCTGGCAGGCCTCACTGCCAAGCATGCCAATCGGCTTTTGTCCGAAGGGGTCACCAGCATCGAAGTCAAAAGCGGCTATGGCCTATCCGTAGCCGAAGAATTGAAACTGCTTCGAGCAATCCAGCAAGGATCCGCTCAAACTGCTGCAGATTTGTTTTCCACCTGTTTGGCGGCTCACCTTTGCCCCAAGGATTGGAAAGGGAGTCCTGCTGACTACTTGAATGAAATCTCCAGCCAGCTTTTTCCAGTGTTGCAAGCCGAAAACTTGTGTACTCGAATCGATGCCTTTGTAGAAAAAAGTGCTTTTTCTCCGGAAGAAATAACTCCCTATCTGAAAAATGCAAAAGAATTGGGCTTTGACTTGACGATCCATGCCGACCAATTCTCTTGCGGGGGATCCCAGGTGGCTGTTGCGCTTGGGGCTCGTTCCGCGGACCATCTGGAAGCTTCGGGTGAAGTTGAAATTCAAGCCCTTGCCCAGTCCTCCACGGTAGCCGTGGCTTTGCCTGGTGCATCTATCGGCTTGGGAATGGCCTTTACCCCGGCACGCAAACTCTTGGATCAAGGAGCCATTTTGGCGATTGCCTCTGACTGGAATCCCGGTTCCGCACCCATGGGAGACCTATTGGCCCAAGCATCCATCCTAGCCACCTTTGAAAAATTGAGCACGGCAGAGGTTCTTGCGGGGATCACGTTCCGTGCAGCAGCAGCCCTAGGCTTAACGGATCGCGGAAAATTGACTACAGGTCAATTGGCCGATTTTATCCTCTTCCCTACAGCGGATTACCGCGAAATCCTGTACCAGCAAGGAAAAATGAAACCGGTGGAGGTATGGAAAAGAGGAAGAAAGGAAGTGTGAAATACGAGTTACGAAATACGGGATCTAAGCCAATTTCGACTATTGAACGCCGATTGAAGAATGAAGAAGAGGAAAATGGAAATACGAGGTACGAAATACGGACTGAAACTAATGTCGAACACCGAAGGCCGATTGCAGAATGAAGAAGTAGGGAAACATTAAAAAATGCCAGTACCAGGATTTCTAACCAAGCAGAATTTAGTCTAATCTCTTGGTTCTTGTTTCTTGCATCTACTCTAATACCGAACGCCGATTGAAGATTATTGAATTGAAAATTAATTAAACCGCTTAGACACATAGCCTCTTTTCTATGTGCCTATGTGGCTAAAAAAAAGAACACTCTTAGTTTGAGATACTTGATGTTCTTCCAATGTCGAATACGGAACGCCGATTGTTGAGTTAAGAAGCAGAAAAACATCCAATTACCTGAATGCCATACCTGGTACTTTGTACTTCGTACTTAGTACTAACTACTTGATACTAACTACTTGATACTTTAAAATGCAATTCCAAACCCAAATCCGCCAAGGAATCCCTAGCCAATTGCCTCCCAAAAAGGAGCGGAGTGCGGGCATTTCCCATGCGCCCAAGCGCAAAGACCTGTTGTCTGCAGACGAGAAAAAATTGGCACTGCGGAATGCCCTGCGCTATTTTCCCAAGGACTGGCATGCTACTTTGGCCCCTGAATTTTGGGAGGAACTCCAAAATTACGGTCGCATCTACATGTACCGCTTTATGCCAGACTATGCCTTGAAGGCAAGACCCCTAGCAGAATACCCTGCGCAATGTGCCCAGGCAGCAGCAATCCAACTCATGCTGCAGAACAACCTGGATCCTGCCGTAGCACAGCATCCGGAAGAATTGATTACCTACGGGGGCAATGGAGCGGTATTTCAAAACTGGGCGCAGTACCTGCTCACCATGCAGTACCTGGCCGAAATGACCGAAGAACAAACGCTCCACCTCTATTCGGGTCATCCCATGGGGCTTTTTCCCTCCTCCAAAGATGCGCCGCGCGTGGTGGTGACCAACGGGATGATGA
>JACCDO011252546.1_pt1 | contig 10154 bp, 6 predicted proteins | sample 7446101 | NCBI WGS metagenome assembly JACCDO01 (sample SAMN15323440, study PRJNA562643) | freshwater metagenome | isolation source: river surface water | place: USA:Blue River Watershed | collected 2017-08-16
GGCGCGCTCGCGCACGACGTCGCGCAGAGCAACAGCGCGAGCGCTGCGATCGTCTGCGCGCGCAGGATCACTGGCCGGTCAGCACAGGGGCGGTGCCGCGCTTCAAGGACAGCACGGCCATCGCGGCGCGCTCGACCGCGCGATCGGGCCACAGTTCGCCGGGCCAGCTGCCTTCGTTCTCTTGGGCTCCGATCAGCACCATCGAGCCCTCGAAGTACCAATCGCGGTTTTGGATGCGCGCGACGCCCGACAGCAGCGCGCAGCGCTCCAGCCCGTAGAGGTAGTAGTAGAACCAGTGGTGCTGGCGCTCCATCGCGCCGGGGTGGTAGCGCAGCGAGAGGTTCTGGCCGAGCCAGCCAAAGCCCGCGTGGCGCGCGGCGTCGGCGTCGTTCTGCAGTTTGATTCGTTTCTGTCCGAGATCGAGCAGCGCGGCTTGGCTGATCGCGAGACCTGTGATGCCGGCGCAGGTCATGCTGCCCCAGGACTGTTGGTTCTCGCCTTGCCACTTGGGGTCTTCGTAGCTCCAGCCGGCGGGTCTCACGGGCAGCATCGAAGCGGTGCGCTTGGCGTCCGGGTCGGCCTGCATCTGGCTCAACGCGCGGAAACTCAGCAGGTCGAGGTCCATCGTTCCGTTGGACTCGCACTGCGCCGTGATCAGGTGGTTGGCCGCAGCCTCCCAGTGCGCGGGCGACGTCTCGATGCCACACAAGTGCGCCGAGTAGAGCCCGAGCAAGCCGTATTGATTGACCGAGTTGTCGAAGCGACGGTCGCGGACGTAGTTGAAGCGCAGCAGGTATTGGGGATCGACGCGCGTGTCGACGTTGTCGAGCAGCAGCGTGGTCCACTTCTGCATCAACTGCTTGTCCTTGTCTGGCACCGTGCGCCTGCGCGCGCGATCGATCGTGCCCTGCGCGAGGTCGGCCGAGTCCTGACCACCGGAGTGGTAGGCCTCGAGCGCCATCAGCGCATTGCCGAGCGAGTAACTATCGATCAGCTTGCGCGAGCGAAGTTCGTCGAGCGCCGCGAGGAGGACCTTGTCGTCCTTCTTCACGCCGCCCTTGATCATCGCGAGCAGGCCGAGCGCGAGTCGCCCCGAATGGTAGCTGCGGTTCTCTTCGTCGCCTTCGGCGCGAATGTCGTGGTCGTTGAGCCTCGACAGTTCTTTGCGCAAGAAGCCGGTGCCCTTGTCGATGGCCTTCTGCACCGCGACGCGGAATGGCGCGTCCTGGCCATCGCGTTCCTCGGCGAACTTGTAGGTCTCGCGCTGCACGAAGTCGGCGCAGTAGTCCTTCTGGTCTTTGCCGCGGAGCATGCGCGCTTGCGTCGTCACTTCGCATTCGGCAATGCGCGCCGTGTCGCCTGTGATCTCAAGGCGGCGACGGATCGTGATCTTGCCGTCGATGCCGTAGCCGCAGTGGGGCAGCACATGCAGTTGCACGAACCGCTTCGTGTCGCCGCGCAGCGCCGGTTCTGCCGTGTCCTTGACCGACAGTTCCATCGTCTGCCAGCCATCGGCTCCGACTGGGTTGACCTTGCCCTGCAGCTTGACGTCGCCCAATCGGAAGATGCGCGGCAACTCCTGCTGGTAGCTGCCGCCAGTGACTCCGCGTTCGAGGTCGCATGCCGCCCAGAATGCGAGTTCCCGCACGTCTACGGGCGGGACCGCAGGGCGAGCGCCGCTCTTGTCCAACTCGCCGTGCAGCAACAACCCCGGCGGCCGGAACGCGCCGAAGAACTCGCGCCACACGTGGTCGGCGACTTGGCGCTGCTGGTCGATCGTCTGCTGTAGGTCTTCGGCGGTCTTCACGCCAGCGGGCAGCGACGGCATCACGCCAACCGCGACGTCGCACAACTGCGCGCCGCCGGTGTTGACGCATGACACAGCGAGAAGTCCCTCGCCGCCTTGCTGCATCGCCGCGAGTTGCTTGCCTGCGACGATGTAGGTGCGGTCGCGCCCGTAGCCATCGTTCTGGATCAGCAGCTCGCCGTTCCAGTAGACGCGAATGCCGTCGTCGTGGCTGATCGTGAACATCACGGCCTTCGGCTTTCGCTTGCCGAGGTCGATGCGACTGCGCAGCAGCAGCAGTTCGCTTGCCCAACGCGTGCGTTGGTTGGGGTTCTGCGGGATGTCGGTGCCAAACTCGCCTTTGCCCGTGCCCCAAGCGCTGTCATCGAACGAGGGCGTTTCCCACATCGGCGGCACGCCGTTTCGCGGCGCCATGAAGCACTTCCACTCGTGGCCGCCATCGGATGCAGACGGCACGACCCAGTCGATCTTGATCGACGTGGCAGGCGGCACGATCGACAGTCGCTGCGTCGAGCGCGAATAGACGATGGCGCCCTGCGACGGCACCTTCCAACGCAGCGACTGCGCGCCGACGTTGGCTGCGCACACCAGCGCGCAAGCGATAGCGAAGGGACTGCGCCCGATGGCCCTCAATGCGAGTCGCGCGAACCGATGCATGGAGCGCAGAGTCTGCCATGCCGATGGCTCGGGTCGAGCCCTGAGGGCGCGGAACGTCGCGAAGGACGCGCTGGGACTCACTTGGGCTTCTCGGGTTGGCAGTGCACCGAGAGCGCCACGCCCTTGGGGTCGCCGCGAGAGCCCGTGATCACGCAGCGCACGCCGCGCGCCTTCTTGGGCTCGATCCGCACCAGCCGGCGCATGCCGACCGTGCCGCCGCGCGCGATCTCGCTCCACGATTCGCCGTCCCATGCGTCGATGCGGAAGGACTCGATGCGCTGGCCGTGCGCCGCAACGTCTTCTCGGAGATCGATCACGTCGAAGGTCGCTTCGCCGCCAAACCACGCCTCGCTCGCGGACACACTGTTGCGCCGTCGCGCGTCGGCGGCGAGGTCGCGCGCGAACGTCGCGCGCAGGTGCGCTCCGACTTCGGCGAGGACCTTGCAGTCGGCGTCGGCGATACGACCCCGCAGGTCGGGCGGCACGTTGAGCAGAAGCACGGCATTGCCGCCAACCGCCGAGAACCAGAAGTCGAGCAAGGTGCTCGCGGGCTTCACCGTCGCGTCTTCTTTGGCGTGGTAGAACCAGCCGTTGCGGATCGACACGTCGGTTTCGGCGGGCCACCAATGGATGCGGCGCGCAGACGCGAGCGCGGTGCGCGAGCCGAGGTCCGGCGCTTGGCACTTCTCGCGCAGCCGCCATAGCGATTGCCATGCGGCGCGGTCCTTCTCGAAGGACCCGCCGCTTTGGTCATCGAGCGGCAGCGCACTCCATTCCTGTTCGCGCGTCTTGCCCGCTTCGTTTCCGACCCAGCGAACGTCAGGACCCGTGATCGCGATGCATGCGCCGGGCTGCAGCTCGCGCACGAGCCGAAAGTGCGCTTGCCAGTCGAAGTTCTCGGGGTCGTCGGAGGGGCAGTGCGCGCCGTCGAACCACACTTCGAAGAGCGTTCCGTAGTCGGAGCACAGCTCGCGCAACTGCTGCTGGAACACGTCGTGGTAGGCGCGCGTTCCAAACGACTTGCAGTTGCGGTCCCACGGCGAAAGGTAGACGCCGAACGACAGGCCGAACTCGCGGCACGCATCGGCGACCTCTGCGACGACGTTGCCATCGCCGTTGCGCCACGGTGACGCCGCGACATCGTGGTCGGTGCTCGCAGACGGCCACAGGCAGAACCCATCGTGGTGCTTGCAGGTCAGCACGATGCCGCGCATGCCTGCATCCGCGAACGTGCGCGCCCATTGCCGCGCGTCGAACTCGGTTGGCGCGAACGTCGTCGGCGACTCTGTGCCGTCGCCCCATTCGCGATCCGTGAACGTGTTCATGCCGAAGTGCACGAACGCGACGAAGCCGTGTTGTTGCCAGTCGATCTGTCGCTGCGACGGACGAGCCATCGCTGCGATTTCCGCGACAGCGTTTGCCTCTGCTCCTTCCGGCACGAGCACGGGCGATTGCGCAGCGAGCAGCGATGCCAGCAGCGGAGCGATGAGCGATGCAACGGTGCGGATGTCACTTCGCACGATTGGGTTCCTTGCAGCAGCGGTCAAAGAACGCGAACACGTCAGGCAGCGCGACCTGCACGATCGCAAGGTGCTCCACGTCGGGGTAGTCGCGATAGGTCGCGTCGTCGCAGATGCCCTGCAGTTGTTCTGACAAGCGTTTTGCCTGCGTGCGCCCGAAGTCGCGTTCGCCAGCCGCAACGAAGAACGGCAGCTTCGCGAGGCCCACGGACTTCCGCGCATTGCCGCCGCCGCCGAGCGCCGCCACGGCGCAGAACGTGCTTGGCGACGCGCTGGCCTGCGCCACGGCTTGCATCGCGCCCATGCTGTGGCCGACGAGCACGACGCGCGAGCGATCGATGGGGTAGCGAGCCGCGAGCGCATCGAGCAGCGCCGGCAGGTCTGCGCCCGACATGCCCGCGGTGCGCGGCGCGCACAGCAGCATGTTGCGCGACTCGCACAACCGAACGATCGCGCCGTCGCCGTAGCCATCGAAGAACAGGTTCTCGCTGCCGCCAGCGCCGTGCAGCGCGAATGCGAGCGGCAGCGGCTTGCCCTCGGCTGCGGCCTTCGGCACGGCGATGCGCACGTGCACGGGACCGCGAGCGGTGGGGACGCGAAGCCAGAACTGGCCGCTGCGCGCCTTGTCGTAGAACGCGCCCGCCGCATCGCCCGCGAGCGACGCGGCCAGGGCCTCGGCTTCGCGCAAGAGCCGCGCGCCGGGCAGGATCGTCTCTTCGCTGCGCGCCTTCGTCATGCCGCGCAGCATGCGAACGAGTGCGGTCAGGGTCTCGCGCTCGATGCTTGGCTGCTCGTTGCCTTCGCTGCGCTCTGCGTCGAGTGAATCGAACGCCGCAAGCCGCGCGTCGCGTCCTGCGGCGATGCTGAGTCCTTGCTCGCGCGACGCGAGCACGCGGCCGTTCGACTCGATGCGCCATGTGAGCGTGAAGTCGCCATCCTTGCGATCGCGGATCGGCAGCGAGATCGCCATCGGCAACTCACCGACGTCACAGCGCAGCGCTTCTTGTCCATCGATCGACGCAAGGAACACCGCGCCTTCGGGCTTGGTCGGCGGCTCGTCTTCACGGCCATAGCGAAGCGACTCGAGTTGCGCGGCTGCGGCGCCTGCCGTTGGGTCGCAGAGTCGTTGCGGCAGCTTCAGCACGAGACGCTCCGCCCAGAGTTCTGCGACGTCTCGATCGCGCCCGTCAAGCGCAGCGTCCGCTTTGCCGACGGCCTCGGCGACGCCGTTCAAGTTCATGCCGAAGAAGGCCTGCACCGCTTTGTCGAGTTCTGCGAACGCCGCTTTGCGTCGCGAGGCATCCTGCGTCGCATCGAGCTTGCGCTCCATCGCGCGAAGGCGGAGTCCCAGTTCGTAGCGATCGGCTTGGGCCCGCACCGAAGCCATCGAAGTCGCAGCGACGGCTGCGAGCAGTGCTATCCGGGGCAACCGCCAGTTCGTTCGGGTTCGCATCGCATCGAGCATACCGATGCGATCGATGCGGCCGATCTCGCGGTCTACTCTTCGCCGCGCATGTCGCGCAGGATCCAGTCGGTGGCCGCGGCGAGATCCATCGCTTCGACAGTCGGCGTCATGTTCGCCTCGCGGAGCTTGGTCAGTTCCGTCTGCGGTGGCTTGCCGCTGTGCACGTAGACCGTGCGCAACGGCGTTCCTCGCGCAGCGAGCACATCGCGGGCGGTGTCGCCGACGAGATACGAGCCTTCGAGCTCGATGCCGAGCAACTCGACCGCCTGATGCACGAGGCCGCCCTTTGGTTTGCGGCAATCGCAGGCGCGGCCATAGGGCCCTTCAAGATCCGGATGGTGGGGGCAGTGCAGGATCGCATCCACCGCATGCCCCGTCTCTCGCTGCAGCTTCTCGTGAATCCGCGCGAGCGTCGTCTCCGAGTAGAGATTGCGTGCGATGCCGCTTTGGTTGGTCACGACCACGACCAAGAAACCCGCGTCGCGGAGCCTATGGATGGACGCGCAGGCGCCCGGCAGCAACTCGAGCCGATCCGGCGACTCGACGAAGTCGACCTCGCGGTTGATCGTGCCGTCGCGGTCGAGGAAGACCGCGCGCTTCACTGCCCTTGGCCTTGCAGCGGCGAAGGGTTGGTTCCGGCTTGCGGCGCCGTTTGCGCACTCTGCGCCGCGGCGCGCGCGCGCAACACGTCGAAGCCAAGCAGCGGCTCGTCCTCGCGATACATCTTGATGTAGACCTCGCCCGGCACGATCGCGCCCTTGACACCAAACGGGAACACGACGTCGCCTGCCGTCCACGCGATCAGCATGGGAGGCAAGCCAGGCGGGCCAGCGCTATCGATCCAACGCGACGCATAGCCGCGCGTGTGCTGGTAGAGGATGCGCTGCTCGGGGCGGAAGCCCTTCTTCTTCAGTTCGAGGAAGTGGTCCGAACCGAAGTTGCCCGCGATGTCGAAGGTCTTGGGCGTCGTCTCGCCAGTGTCGTGACCGTTGATCCAGATCTGTGCGCCGGGTGGCTCACTCGTGATCAGGATCTCCTGGTTGCGCTTGAACCACGTGCACGCAGTGCACGGGATCAGGAGAGCGAGAAGCAGGGAACGCATGGCGAGGCATCCTATCGGCCGGGACCTGCCTCTGGGGAGAGAGCACCTTGTGCGCCGTATGGACAATCCTCGTCGGCGTGCAACGGCGCGCGCCGCGCCCTACTGTCCTCCGGCCATGTCCGACCACGACTCGAAGCCGTCCGATCCGTCCGCGCCTGCGTCGCGCGATCTGCCCTTTGGCGGAGTGTGGAACTACGCGCCAGCAAAGGAAGGCACGGACCACTTCCGTGTCGAGAAACGCTACGGCTGCTTCATCGGCGGCGAGTTCCGTGCGCCAAAGTCAGGCGAGTACTTCGCGACGATCAATCCCGCGACAGAAGAGGCGATCTGCGAAGTGGCGCAGGGCTCGCAGCAAGACGTGGACGCTGCGGTGGCCGCCGCGAAGAAGGCGTTGCCCGCGTGGCGCAAGCTGACTGGCGAAGCGCGCGGCCGCTATCTGTTCCGCATCGCGCGCATCATCCAAGAGCGCGCGCGCGAGCTCGCGTGCCTCGAGACGATGGACGGCGGCAAGCCGATCCGCGAATCGCGCGACGTCGACGTTCCGCTCGCGGCGCAGCACTTCTTCTACCACGCGGGTTGGGCCGACAAGCTCGACCTCGCGTTCCCCGGCTGCAAGCCCGAGTCGCTCGGCGTCGTGGGGCAAGTGATCCCGTGGAACTTCCCGCTGCTGATGGCGGCGTGGAAGGTGGCGCCCGCGCTCGCATGCGGCAACACCGTCGTGTTGAAGCCCGCCGAGACGTCGCCGCTGACGGCGTTGCGGCTCTGCGAGATCTTCCAGCAAGCGGGTCTGCCGCCTGGCGTCGTCAACGTCGTGACCGGCGATGGTCGCACCGGCGCAGCGCTCGTTGCGCACAAGGACCTCGCGAAGGTCGCGTTCACGGGCAGCACCGAGGTTGGCAAGAAGATCCAGCAGCAGCTCGCGGGCACCGGCAAGGAGCTGACGCTCGAACTCGGCGGCAAGGCCGCGCACGTCGTGTTTGACGATGCAGCGATCGACCAAGCTGTCGACGGGGTCGTGCGAGGCATCTTCTTCAACCAAGGCCACGTCTGCTGCGCGGGCTCGCGTCTGTTGCTGCAAGAGGGCATCCACGACGCGTTCGTCGAGAAGTTGCGCATGCGCATCGAGCGCATTCGCGTCGGCGATCCGATGGACAAGAACACCGACATGGGCGCGATCCACAGCAAGGCACAGCTGGCGCGCATCCATGAGCTGGTGCAGAGCGGCGTCGAAGAGGGCGCATGCAAGATCGAGTCGTCGTGCTCGCTGCCCAAGAAGGGCTTCTGGCATCGGCCGACGGTGTTCACCAACGTGGCCAACAGCCATCGCATCGCGCGCGAGGAGATCTTCGGGCCCGTGCTGTCGGTGATGACGTTCCGCACGCCCGAGGAGGCGGTCGAGAAGGCGAACAACACGAGCTACGGCTTGTCCGCAGGCATCTGGACCGACAAGGGCGCGCGCATCCTGTGGCTCGCCGAACGCCTGCGCGCGGGCGTGGTGTGGAACAACACCTACAACCGATTTGACGCGGCGGCGCCGTTCGGCGGCTTCCAAGAGTCGGGCTTCGGCCGCGAAGGCGGCAAGCAGGGGTTGCGCGCCTACCTGCGATTGCCGGGTTCGTTGTCGGCGGGCTGAGTCGCGTTGCGTGTTCTCGTCCTTCGCTGCGCGTTGCGCGAAGGACGGACTCGCGCGCTCCTTCGCTACTTGGACTTGCCCTTGCTGCCGGGTAACTCCGCGCGCGCTGCTCCGCACGCACTCGCCTCGGGCCAGAACGCGGCGCGCGGTTCGTCGCCGCTCGTGAGCGCCTCGATGTACCAGTGCACCGTCTCGCCTTGCGGGAACGCGGAGCTCGTGGCGCCGAACACGCCGTCGTTCGCTGCGCCATCGCCGTGCTCACCATCGTCGTGCATGCGCACCGCCGCGAACGGGCCGCGCCGCGCGGCCGCGATGTGCAGCCATGCAGACGCGACGTTCGATGGGGCAGTGATGCGCGCGCTCACCGCCAGCGTCGCGTGCTCGCCGTGCTGCGAGGCTATTGCGCGAGCGTCCTCGATCGCGGGCCACTCGCCCTGCATCGATGCGTGCTCGAGGATCGCCTTCTGCCGAGTCGTCGCGGTGCGCTGTAGCGCAGCCACGCTGCTCTGGAACGCCGCGTAGCCAAACAGCGACTTGTCGTCGTCCTTCGCCATCGCGTCGGCCTTGTCGTGCAATTCCTGCACGAACGGGCCGAGCGCGCTCCAGTCGAGCCGTCCCTTCGCGATGGCGCGAAGGTGCGCCAGATACGCAGCGCGCCAACGCGGCACGAGCAACAGGCGTCCGAGCGGACGGCCTTGTTGTTCTGCGATCGCGAGCGGGCTCGACGTCGGGGATTGTCCGCCCATCATTCCGCCCGGGCCGCCGCGTCCGCCGCGCTGCGGGCGAGCGCCTTCGGGGCCTTGCTCCTGTGGCGGTGGGCCGCCTGCATCCTGTCCGCGATCGCGAGGCTGCACGTCGCCGCCGCGTGCATCCGCCGGCGGTGCGCCGCGACGACCGCGCATGCCGCCGGGGCCGCCGCCGCTGCCGAGGATCTCGTTGCTGTCGTAGGGCAACGGGCGGAAGCGTCCCTCCGGGCTCTCCCACAACAAGAAGTCGCTCGCGCGGCTTGCGTAGCCATCGCCATCGAGCAGTGCTGCATCGACCGCGAGGAACCACAGCGCCGCATCGATGTCGAGCACTGCGGGCAGCGCTGCTTCGAGTTGATCCACAGGCGTCGTGTTGAGGACGCGACACGCTTCGATCAGCCGCGACCACGCCGCGTCCTTCGCGTCGCCATCGAGGCTCCCCTTCAACTCGTATGCGGCTTCGTATGCCTTGCGATCGTCGCCGAGCCATGCGAGGCCTGCGCCGCCGCGCGGATTGGCCGGGACCTTGAAGCGCACGCCCTTCTTGGTGCCAAACGACTCGTCGAGGTAGGCCTTGTCGAACTGTTGCACGTTGGCGTAGAGGCCCCAGTTCTCGCCGTTGACGACGACTTGCACGACGTTTGCCTGCAGCGCCGGCATGTAGCCGCGCGCAACGAACGCGTGGATCGCTTCGCGCAAGTACGACGGGTCGTCGTTGCAGTTGAGCAGGTTGAGCTCGCCGTAGCCGTTGAGCTTCTGCTTGGGATCGGTGAAGTCGACCGTGATCGAGAACGACTTCTTCTTGCCTTGCACGCCGAAGTAGGACGAGTTGCCGCGGAAGCCCACGCCGACGCCCGCGTAGTCCTTGCCATCGACGCGCATCGTCGCGGGCACCTCGACGTCGGTGCGATAGAAGTCCGCGAGCTCTTCGAACCAATCGGACTGCGGGAACTGCAGGAAGATCGTGCGGATGAGGGATGGCTCGTAGAGCGCTTGGTCCGCGTAGATCTGCACGTCGCCGTGTGCGATCTGCTTTTTCGTGCGCGGGGCCGCGTTTACCGCGTCCTCGCCATTAGGCGGCGGGCCTCCCGGGAATCCGCCGCGGCCGCCTCGGCCACCGCGACCACCAGGGCCGCCCATGCCGCGCCGCGGTTGCGACTTCACGAACGCGCGCGCTTCCTTGCGTTCGGCGTCGTCGAGCTTGCCGTCTTGGTTGGCGTCGAA
>JACCDO010745385.1_pt1 | contig 10153 bp, 10 predicted proteins | sample 7446101 | NCBI WGS metagenome assembly JACCDO01 (sample SAMN15323440, study PRJNA562643) | freshwater metagenome | isolation source: river surface water | place: USA:Blue River Watershed | collected 2017-08-16
CAATGCGGTGAAGGCCTGGAAGGATATCTGGGGGTGTGGTCAGGGCATAGGCGCGGTCAAGTCGGTGCAGCCCACGGCCGAGGTGGTGGCGCGCTTGCGTCGTGAGTACCAGGCGGCCCGGGAGCGCCTGGCGGTGTGAGGGTTTGGACCGTTCGCACCCCAAGAAAAAGGGCGAGCGCACACAGCATCCGCCCTGGTCTGTGAGGCTCACGCCTCAGCGATCACTCAAGACTTCTTGCGATGGTCATGGATGCTCAGGAAGTCATCGCCCTGACCCAGTGACAACAAGCCCGTGTCCGAGTAGATGCCCAGCTTGGCACGCGTGTCGCTGATATCCAGATTGCGCATCGTCAGCTGGCCAATGCGGTCCTGCGGTGTGAACGGGGCGTCCTCCACCTTCTCCATGCTCAGACGCTCCGGCGCGTAGGTGAGGTTGGCGCTTTCGGTGTTGAGGATGGAGTAGTCGTTGCCACGACGCAGCTCTATCGTTACCTCGCCCGTGATCGCACGCGCCACCCAGCGTTGCGCGGTTTCGCGCAGCATGATGGCTTGTGAATCGAACCAGCGGCCCTGGTACAGCAGACGGCCCAGCTTGCGCCCGTTGTCGCGGTACTGCTCGATCGTGTCCTCGTTGTGAATGCCGGTCACCAGCCGCTCGTACGCGATGAACAGCAACGCCAGCCCCGGGGCCTCGTAAATGCCACGGCTCTTGGCCTCGATGATGCGGTTTTCGATCTGGTCGCTCATGCCCAGACCATGACGACCCCCGATGCGGTTGGCTTCCAGGATGAGTTCCACCGGATCGTCATACGACACGCCATTCAGCGCAACCGGTTGGCCCTCTTCAAAGCGCACCCGCACTTCCTCGTGCTTGACGGCGACATCCTCACGCCAGAACGCCACGCCCATGATGGGCTGCACGATCTTGATGCCGCTGCTCAGGTGCTCCAGGTCTTTCGCCTCGTGGGTGGCGCCTAGCAGATTGGAGTCGGTGGAGTAGGCCTTCTCGGCCGACATCTTGTAGCCAAAGCCAGCCTTGGTCATGAAGGCTGACATTTCGGCACGACCGCCCAGTTCGTCGATGAACTGTTGGTCCAGCCAGGGCTTGTAGATTTTGAGCGAGGGGTTGGTCAGCAGGCCATAGCGGTAAAAACGCTCGATGTCATTGCCCTTGAAGGTGCTGCCGTCGCCCCAGATGTTGACGTCGTCTTCCTTCATGGCAGCCACCAGCATGGTGCCTGTCACCGCGCGCCCGATGGGCGTGGTGTTGAAGTAGGTCAGGCCGGCGGTGCTGATGTGAAAGGCACCACATTGCAGCGCGGCAATGCCTTCGTGTGCAAGCTGGCGTCGGCAGTCGATCAGGCGCGCGAGTTCGGCGCCGTATTGCATGGCTTTGCGCGGGATGTCGTCGTAGTCGGCTTCATCGGGCTGGCCGAGATTGGCGGTGTAGGCATAGGGCAGGGCGCCCTTGAGTTTCATCCAGTGCAGGGCGGCACTGGTGTCGAGTCCGCCGGAGAAGGCGATACCCACCTTGTGCCCGAGGGGCAGGCTTTGCAGAATGGTGCTCATGGTGGTGGTGTGCCGATCGATCAGCCGAAATGGCAAATGTAGTGGTAGGGCTCGGTCACGCGAATCTCAAAGCTCGAGTTGCCCGGCACGCTGAACTTCTCGCCTGCCGAAGACTTCAGCCACTGCGCGCTGCCGGCAAGCTTGTACTCGCACGAGCCTGCCACGCATTCCATGATTTCAGGCGCGCCGGTGTTGAACGTGAGGGTGGCGGGCAGCACCACACCAACAGAGACCTTGGTGCCATTGGCCAGGGTCAGGCTGTGGCTGACACAGCGGCCATCAAAGTAGACATTGGCCTGGGTGGTGACGGTGGCGTTGGCAATTGTGGCGGTGGTCATGGTGTGGCTGGACATCAACAAAACCCGTCATTTTAGAGGAGCGCCAACCCCAACGCCCGCTGAGGGCGGGCGTTGGCTGAGAACCAAGCCAGTGTCAGCTGTTGGGGGCCGAGCCGGGTGGGGGCACAGGCATGGGACTGCCCAGAGGCACGGACACCGGCGCAGGGCTGCCCAAGGGAGTGGCCGGGTAGGGGGTCACAGGGGGTGCGGCCACCGGGGTGATTTGCAGGCGAACCGTGGGGCCCGGGTCGGTGGGCATCTGCACAGAGTACTGTTTGCCCGCGAACTCATACACCACGTTGTAGCCCGTGGTGCGGTTTTCATAAAACACCTGGTTGGTGCAGTTTTGCACGGTGCGCACCTCAGGGGGCGGTGCGCCCTCCACCTTGTCGCCCAGGATGGCGCCGCCCAGCACGCCCAGCATGGTGGCCGCCGTGCGGCCGCTGCCCGCGCCTACATTGTTGCCCACTGCGCCACCCGCGATCGCGCCCATCAGGGCGCCAGCACCAGACTTTTGGCCCTGCGTGGCCACCTGGGAGTTGGTGCACACCTGGCGCGGCACAGCCACTTGTTGAATGAGGGGCGTGCTGGAGATCACACGGCCGGTTTCCTGCGCGCTGGCCGGCAGGTGGGTGACACCCAAGCCCAGGATCAAGGCTGTGCTGGCAAGACAAGAAGGGCGCGAGAGGAAGGGGATGGGCAGCATAAATGACCTTGTGGAAAAACGAGCCGGGCAACGGTGAGCCCCATCAGGGGGATGGAACGAGAACCCCCAAGTTCCACAGCTATTGTAGAAGCCACGGGTGCTTGACACGTCAACAGACGGTCATGCCGGAGGGTTCAGCGCACACTCACCCGCTCTTAACGGCCAGCCACGCATCCGGGTTGACGCCCACCACCACGTGCTGGCCCCGCATCAGCACCGGGCGCTTGATCAGGCTGGGGGTGGCCAGCAGCTGTCGTCTAGCGCTGGCCCGGTCGTGAACGGCGGCCTGGGTGGCCGCGTCCAGTTGGCGCCAGGTCGTGCCTTTTCGGTTCACCAGCGTCTCCCATCCCGCCTGGTCGAGCCAGTGGTCCAGCGCGGCCTCGGGCACGCCCTGTTTTTTGAAATCATGGAAGTCGTGGTCCACCTGGTGGTCCTGCATCCAGGCACGGGCTTTTTTGACGCTGTCGCAGTTCGGAATGCCAAAGAGGGTGATGCGTGAAGTGCTCATGGCGCCATCATGCACGAAATCGGGGTGTGCCGAGAGGGCTTCAGCGCAGCTGCGTCGCAGGGGCAGGCACGCTTGGGTGAAAATCCCTGCATGACCTTGCAAGACTGGCTGACGCATTGCGAAGCTTTACATTCCGTGGCCATCGACATGACGCTCGAGCGCGTGCGCGAGGTGGTGCACCGCATGGGCTTGCGTCTGCCCATGCCGGTGATCACCGTGGCGGGCACCAACGGCAAGGGCTCGACCTGCGCCATGCTCGAAACCATTCTGCGTGAGGCCGGCTACCACACGGGTCTGTACACCTCTCCGCACCTGGTTCATTTTGAGGAGCGCTGCCGGCTCGATGGTGACAACACCTCGGCTGAGGCCTTGATTCCCCACTTTGAGCGTGTCGAGGCCGCTCGACAGGGTGTGACGCTCACCTATTTTGAATTCACCACCCTGGCCATTCTGGACCGGCTGGCAGCGGCTGCGCCCGATGTGGTGATTTTGGAGGTTGGACTGGGCGGGCGGCTGGATGCGGTGAACGTGATCGATGCGGATTGCGCCATCATCACCAGCATCGACCTGGATCATGCCGAATTTCTGGGTCCCGACCGCGAATCGATTGGCCGGGAAAAGGCTGGCATCATGCGCACCGGCCACCCCGTGGTGGTGAGTGACCCCATGCCGCCCACCTCGGTGCTGGACCGTGCCCGCGACATCGATGCCCGGCTGTTACGGCTGGGGCACGACTTTCATGTGGCGGGCGACCGGCAGCAATGGTCTTGGCGAGGCCAGCAGCGCCGCTACGCCGGCCTGGCCTATCCGGCGTTGCGCGGGGCCAACCAACTCATCAATGCCGCCGGGGTGCTGGCCGCCCTGGAGGCCCTGCACGATCGGATTCCGGTCACGGCACAGGCGGTGCGCAATGGGCTGGCCTTGGTGGAGTTGCCGGGGCGCTTTCAGATCGTGCCGGGCCAGCCCGCCCTGGTGCTGGATGTGGCGCACAACCCGCATGCTGCAGCAGCCCTGGCGGAGAACCTGGATGCGATGGGCTTTTACCCGCGCACGCACGCGGTTTTCGGCGCCATGGCGGACAAAGATGTGTCGGCCATCTTCGCCCGCATGGCCCCCCTCGTCGACGTCTGGCACTTCACCGATCTGCCCACACCGCGAGCGTCCAGTGCCGAGCAGTTGCAGCAGATCTTGGGCCGTATGCCAGCGCGCCCGGGCGTGAGCCTGCATTGCCATCCCACCCCCCAGGCCGCCTTGGATGCTGCCGTCGCTTTGGCGGACCCCACTGATAGAATCGTTGTCTTCGGGTCGTTCTACACGGTGGGTGGGGTCTTGCAGCAAGGCCTCCCACGCCTGGATGCCCCGCATCTGAACCCTTGACTTCCATGGCATTTTTCAAATTCCGATTGCCCAACCCCGGACTGGGGGACGATGGTTCCTCGGGCGGCACATCGGGCGAGAGCCTGGAAGCACTTCGTCGCCGGGCCCGTCAGCGCCTGATCGGAGCGACGGTGTTGGTGCTCCTGGCCGTGGTGGGTTTCCCCATCCTGTTCGATACCCAGCCGCGACCGGTGTCGGTGGACATTCCCATCGACATTCCTGATAGACACAAAACCTCGCCACAAACGGCGCCTGTTGCGCTCAAGTCTGCTCCCGAGCACAACGGTCATGCCGCAGGCACCGTGCCCACCCAGGCCAGCCTGGAGCGGCATGAAGAGGTGGTACCTGCCTCGACGCCCAGTGCCTCGGCCAAGACGCCTGTGCTGCCGGCACCTGACACGGCGGTGGCGAAAGTGGAGGCAGGTGCCAAACCTGCGGCAGAGAAATCCACGCAAGACAAGCCCGCCGCGGACAACCCGGCAGCAGACAAGGCCTCCGCTGAGAAAGCGTCCGAGGCCACGGTGCCCCGATTTGTGGTGCAGGTGGGGGCCTATGCAGACGACGCCAAGGCGCGCGAGGTGCGCAGCAAACTGGAAAAAGCGGGCCTCAAAACCTATACCCATGTGGCCGAGACCAAGGAAGGCAAGCGCACCCGTGTTCGGCTGGGCCCGTTTGCCACCCGGGACGAAGCCGACAAGGCCGCCGCACGCGCCAAGTCAATGAACCTGCAAGCCACGGTCCTCGTCCTGTAATCCCATGGACGCCGTGGACTGGATCCTCCTGGCTGTGTTGGGCGTGTCGATGTTGCTGGGCATGTGGCGAGGCTTGGTCCGAGAGGTGATTTCGCTTGCGGGGTGGATTGCAGGTTTCTGGATGGCCCAGACCTGGGGCCCCGAGGCTGGGGCCCGGTTGCCCCTGCAGGGCGCGAGTGAAGTGTTGCGGTATCTGGCCGGTTTCATCAGCGTGTTTCTGGTGGTGTTGATCGTGTCGGTGGTGCTGGGCTGGGTCGTCAGCAAGTTGGTGTCGGCCGTCGGGTTGGGGTTGTTGGATCGTGTGCTGGGGGGCCTGTTTGGCGGCGTGCGTGGTGTGGTGGTGTTGCTGACGCTGGCCGTGGTGGTCAGCCTCACACCCATGCAATCTGCCCCTTGGTGGGTTGGGTCACCGGTGGCTCAGCAGTTGGTCCATGGTCTGCAAAGCTTGAAGCCGGTGCTGCCGGCACATTTTGGAAAGTACTTGCCCTGATATGTGTGGAATCGTCGGCGTTGTCAGCAACGCACCCGTCAACCAGCTGATTTACGATGCGCTCTTGTTGCTGCAGCACCGCGGGCAAGATGCCGCCGGCATCGTCACCCAGTTGGGCCGCAAGTTCTTCATGCACAAGGCCAAGGGCATGGTGCGTGATGTGTTCAGAACCCGCAACATGCGCGCGCTGCCGGGCACCGTGGGATTGGGGCAGGTGCGCTACCCCACCGCCGGCAATGCCTTCAGCGAGGAAGAGGCGCAACCGTTTTACGTCAATGCGCCGTTTGGCCTGGTGCTGGTGCACAACGGCAACCTCACCAACACCGAGGAGTTGCGCAGCCAACTGTTCACCCTGGACCACCGCCACATCAACACCGACAGCGACTCCGAGGTGCTGCTCAACGTGCTGGCCCACGAACTCGAGGCCACCACCCGCGGGCTGACCCTCAAGCCTGAAGATGTGTTCACCGCGGTGCGCGGTGTGCATCGTCGCATCCGGGGCTCTTACGCGGTGATTGCACTCATTGCTGGGCATGGTTTGCTGGCATTTCGCGATCCCTTTGGCGTTCGTCCCTTGTGTTTTGGCCGAGGCCGTGATGGCACGGTGATGGTGGGCAGCGAGTCGGTCACGCTGGAGGGCACTGGGCATGTGTTCGAACGCGATGTGATGCCTGGGGAGGCGGTGTTCATCGATTTGCAAGGGCAGTTGCACGCGCAGCAGTGCGCCGAGAACCCAAGCCTCAACCCCTGCATTTTTGAATACGTCTACCTGGCCCGCCCGGACTCGACGCTGGACGGTATCTCGGTGTACCAGGCCCGTTTGAACCTGGGTGAGACGCTGGCCAAGCGCGTCATCTCCACCGTGCCGCCCACCGAGATCGACGTGGTGATTCCTATCCCTGAGTCGAGCCGACCCAGCGCCACGCAACTCGCCCATCTGCTGGGCAAGCCCTACCGCGAGGGCTTCGTCAAAAACCGGTATGTGGGGCGCACCTTCATCATGCCGGGGCAGGGTGTTCGCAAGCGCTCGGTGCGACAAAAGCTCAACGTGATCGCCAGCGAATTCCGCGGCCGCAATGTGCTGCTGGTGGACGACTCCATCGTGCGCGGCACCACCAGCCGCGAGATCGTGCAGATGGCGCGAGACGCCGGTGCGCGCAAGGTCTACATGGCCAGCGCCGCGCCGCCGGTTCGCTACCCCAACGTGTACGGCATTGACATGCCCACTTCCGAAGAGTTGGTGGCGTACAACCGCAGCCTGGAGGAAGTGCGTGCCCTCATCGGCTGTGACGCCCTGATCTACCAGGATGTCGACAGCATGAAGGCCGCTGTGCGGCAAGCTGCCGTGTCGCCCACCCATGACATGCCGCTGAGTGGTTTCGACGCCTCGTGTTTCGATGGTGTCTACGTGACGGGCGATATCACGGTGCAGGATATTCAGCGCATCAACCACCAGCGTGTGGGTCAGCCCGAGGAGAGCGATGACGCCTCCCGCCTGGCGCTGCCCAACGCCTCCGAGTAACCCTTATCGACATGACTTCCAAACCCACCTCGCGCGACAGTTGGCACCTCGACACGCTGGCCGTGCGCGCCGCTGTTGACAAAAGCCAGTACGGCGAAAACTCCGAGGCCCTGTTCCTCACCTCCAGCTTTGTGCAGCCCGACAGCGAGACGGCGGCCCGGCGTTTCGGTGGCGAGGAAGATGGGTACATTTACTCGCGCTTCACCAACCCCACAGTGGCCAGCATGGAACAACGCCTGGCCGCGCTGGAAGGCGCTGAGGCCTGCATTGGCACCTCCAGCGGCATGTCCGCGGTGTTGCTGCTGTGCATGGGGCTGCTCAAGAGTGGCGACCACGTGGTCTGCTCGCGCTCGGTGTTTGGCTCCACCCTCAAGCTGATCGGCTCCGAGTTTGGCAAGTTTGGCGTGCAGACCACCTTTGTCTCGCAAACCGATGCGGACGAATGGCGTCGTGCGGTGCAGCCCAACACCCGCTTGCTGTTTGCCGAAACCCCGACCAACCCGCTCACCGACGTGTGCGACATCGCGGTGCTCGCCGACATCGCGCATCAGGCGGGCGCCTTGCTGGCCGTGGACAACTGCTTTTGCACGCCGGCCTTGCAGCGCCCCATCGACCTGGGCGCCGACATCGTGGTGCACTCCGGCACCAAGCACCTGGACGGACAGGGGCGGGTGGTGGCTGGTGCCTTGTGCGCCAGCGACGCCCTGATCCGCGGCACCTTTGTGCCCGTGATGCGCAGTGCCGGCATGAGTCTCTCGCCCTTCAACGCTTGGGTCGTGCTCAAGGGCATGGAGACGCTGGGCATTCGCATGCAGGCGCAGTCGCAGCGGGCACTGGAGTTGGCGCGCTGGCTCGAGGCGCATCCGCGCGTGGCCCGGGTCCACTACCCCGGGCTGGAGAGCCATCCCCAGCACGCGCTGGCCATGCGCCAGCAGCAGGGGTTGGGCGGTGCGGTGTTGTCCTTTGATGTGAAGGGCGACTCGCCGGAAGCGGGGCGTCGCAATGCCTTTCACGTCATCGACAGCACGCAGATGCTGTCGGTCACGGCCAACCTGGGCGATGTCAAAACCACCATCACCCAACCGGCCAGCACCTCGCACGGCCGCCTGACCGAAGCGCAGCGGCAAGCCGCAGGCATTCAGCAGCATCTGATCCGCGTGGCGGTGGGGCTGGAACACCTGGACGACCTGAAGGCCGATCTGTCCCGCGGCCTGGATACCTACTGAAGCGCCTGCACGGCGACGACCTGACTCACATGACTGCTGTTCGCACCCGCTTTGCGCCGTCGCCCACGGGCTTTATCCACCTGGGCAACATCCGCTCGGCCTTGTACCCCTGGGCGTTTGCCCGCGCCCAACAAGGCACCTTCATTTTGCGCATTGAAGACACCGACCTCGACCGCTCATCCCAAGCGGCCGTGGATGTCATTCTGGAAGGCATGCAGTGGCTGGGCCTGGAGCCTGACGAAGGCCCGTTCTACCAAATGCAGCGCATGGACCGCTACCGCGAGGTGCTGGCGCAGTTGCAGGCCAGTGGGCAGGTCTACCCCTGCTACATGAGCGTGGAAGAGTTGGACGCCTTGCGCGAACGCCAGATGGCCGCCAAGGAGAAGCCGCGTTACGACGGTACCTGGCGCCCCGAGCCGGGCAAGACCCTCCCCCCCATTCCGGCGGGTGTGCAACCCGTGCTGCGCTTTCGCAACCCGCTGGACGGCGTGGTGGCCTGGGACGACAAAGTCAAGGGTCGTATCGAGATTCGCAATGCCGAGCTCGATGACCTGGTCATCGCACGGCCGGACGGCACCCCCACCTACAACTTCTGCGTGGTGGTCGATGATATCGACATGCGCATCACGCACGTGATCCGCGGCGACGACCATGTCAACAACACACCGCGGCAGATCAACATCTTCCGCGCGCTCGGCTTTGAGCCGCCGGTGTATGCGCATTTGCCCACCGTGCTCAACGAGCAGGGCGAGAAGATGAGCAAGCGCAATGGCGCCAAGCCGGTCACGCAGTACCGCGATGAAGGCTATCTGCCCGACGCCATGGTGAACTACCTGGCCCGTCTGGGCTGGAGCCATGGTGATGACGAGATTTTTTCGCGCCAACAATTCCTGCAATGGTTCAGCCTGGACCACCTGGGACGCAGCGCAGCGCAGTTTGATGATGCCAAGTTGCGCTGGGTCAATGCCCAGCACCTCAAGGCGTTGAGTGGCGATGACCTGGCTGCACGGGTCACGCCATTCCTGGCACAACACGGTATCACGCCTGATGATCGCTTGAGCGGCATATGCGAGCTGTTCAAAGACCGCTGCGACACGCTGCTGGTGTTGGCCCACTGGGCCCGTGCCTTTTACGCCGATGTCACGCCCGTGGCAGAAGAGTTGGCCAAGCACGTGACCGACGCGGTGCGCCCAGCCATCGCCCAGTTGGCAGAGCGATTACAGGCCTGTCACTGGGAGGCGCCGGCCATTGCTGCAGCTATCAAGGAGACCTTGACGGCCAGCCAGCTCAAGATGCCCCAGCTGGCCATGCCAGTGCGGGTGCTGGTCATGGGAACGGCCCAGACGCCCTCCCTGGACGCAGTGCTGGCCCTCTCGAAAAAGGAAATTGTGCTGGCCCGTCTAAGCAAAGCCTGAATTTCGGGTTATACTCTCGCTCTCGACACCCAACGGGGGTATAGCTCAGCTGGGAGAGCGCTTGCATGGCATGCAAGAGGTCAGCGGTTCGATCCCGCTTACCTCCACCAAAACGGTGTCGAAAAGTCCAGGTTATGACCCTATCGTCTAGAGGCCTAGGACATCACCCTTTCACGGTGAGTACCGGGGTTCGAATCCCCGTAGGGTCGCCAAGTTGGCAGCACTTGGTGTGAAGTCGCAAGACAGCACA
>JACCDO011952652.1_pt1 | contig 10153 bp, 14 predicted proteins | sample 7446101 | NCBI WGS metagenome assembly JACCDO01 (sample SAMN15323440, study PRJNA562643) | freshwater metagenome | isolation source: river surface water | place: USA:Blue River Watershed | collected 2017-08-16
CTATTTTCAACTGCGTCTCGTAGGTCGCAATATAGATCCTCGAATATTTTCCCTTTGAGATCTATTTCATAATTCTTGGAGATTAAAAATCTGAGTTCAATTCTGAACGATTGGCCAGTGCTTACTGTGCTGAATGTAAGAAGTGGATCTTTTAAATCAGCTAAAAAAGAGGCTACGAATTCCAGCCTTGATTCCTTATCACCCCTATGTGCAGAACTCTTCAATAGCTTTCCAGTTTGTGATAGGGCGAGTGCAAAGGTGGGCTTCTCGTCACTTTCAAAAGAAATTCCAACAAACGAAAATCGGTGATCGAAATTTGCGGATCTAAATGATTCAAGTGTTCGCCTGACACCTGCCATTGCAGAGCCCATGAACCTCGAATTCCATCCATCCACGATAGAGGCAATAGCATCAGCATGGCCGTATTGCGGAGTTCGTTCAAAGTCCTTTCCACTGGCATTCATCTTTGCATAAGCAAGGGTTGCTAGGGTGAATTTACAGCGTTCATGGATAGTTATTCTGTTTTCGGAAAAAATGTCGATCACTTCCTGCCGCCTATCTTCCTTTCTAGTTTTGATAGGCTTTACTGTTTCAAAAGCGTGTGCTTTATGAAGGTCAACTCTTACTTCCCCCGAAACGTCGGCTATTCTCGTTGGAGTTACGCTTGTATAATGCCTTTCCATTTTTTTAATGGCATCGACTTTAACTTTCGTTTCGGTATTTGGTTCAAAAGATCTTTCATCTATGATGTGACAGGTATCGGAATCAGTATCATAAACTACTAGCTGGGCTACTGTTTTATCTAGTACCCCGCCGTTGTCCATCCAAATCATCCAAGATATTTTTTCTTTGCTTATGGTATGACTTACTTTATGCCTAGACTCATCGAATGTTGGGATAATAACTTTTGATGAATCTCGGACGATTTCAGCAAACCATTCTCTTCTGCATCGCTCGCTTGTTTCGCCGCCAGCCTTGGCAATGGTATCAAGCTTTCTCTGGTGGCTGAATCTTGGATTATCCCAGATTGTTTTTCTGAAAAAATTTACACCCTCAATGCAGCTATTCACTGTTTCCGTTACAAAAGGATGGTTGGGATCGTCAGGAGGGGTTGTAAGATGGACAATAAGCCCATGATCGCTATCAGCAAGCATTGGCTCCATGCTGCCCTTGATCACATTTAGATAGCTCTTAGGGGCAAATTCCCGGCTTTCCTCAACGTATATTCTATGAGCTGGAAAACCTCGCAGGCGTGTATCTGAGCGCGTACCAAACCCAGATATGACCAGCTCTGATTCCCCTCTTTCAGTCTTAATTATGTAAAGCCGATCACTTGAATATTCAGTGATCAGACCTTCAGGGGCATCAGCTGCAATTACCTTGAGGTGAAAGCCAAGCAGATCAGCTGCGAATTCTATTGTCTTTCCTGTGTAATAGACTCTCACGCCAGGGTTTTGAATGCAGTCCTCCAGGGCCATTTCAACGCCAAGAGTGCTTTTACCAAAGCGTCTAGCGCACAAAATCACGCATTCAGATATCAAGGAAGTATCAATCTTTCTGATTGTATCTCGTATCGCCAATTGCCCAGAGTGCATCTTGAAGTCGAGATTTCCCATAGTCCATCGGGCATGACAAAGGGCTAAACTTGGCGGCTTTCCTGGAAAGGTTTCTGGGCGGTGCCCGTTTGGTATTTCCTTAAGAAGCGTTCCCGATTCTTTGCCCATAGAAATCCCTCTAATATTCGTCACTAGGTAAATTTAGCACTAATAAGTCAAAAAAAATATCCGAATGTATTGGGCCAGGAATTTGGAGAATTTATGCGAATTCTATGCTTTGAGGGTGGGGGAATTCGGGGAATATTTTCAGCCCGAATTGCGGATAGATTGCCAGATGTTTTTGCAAAATCTGATCTTGTCGCAGGCACAAGCACTGGGGCAATCAATTCAATTGGCCTTCAATATTTCAGTCCTAGCGAAGTCGTTAAATTATTCGCAGACAATGGTTCTAGGATCTTTGAAGATCTGGGACTTGTAGATGATGTCGAAGACCTTTGGAATTTGGAAGGCGCACAATATTACAATAAGAATCTTAAAGCACTTATGGCAAGAAAATTTGGCGATAGAATGACAAGCGATTTGCCGAAAAAAACGCTTATAACAGCATTCAACTGTCGGCATCCTTCAGGTCGATGGCAGCCAGAAGTGATGGGCAACCTACCCGGCCCCCTATACAAAGATCAGGTTTCGCTTGTTGACGCAATCATGCGTTCGACAGCTGCTCCGACAGTATTCCCGGTCTATCAAAAGCGGATTGATGGGGGTGTTTGGGCCAATCATCCAGGAATGGCCGCGCTTTCGGCAGCGATCAATCCGATGGTTTTCAACGCAAAATTTCAAAATGTTTCTTTGCTTTCGATAGGCACTGGAAGATGCCCAAAGCAATTATCGACCGCTAAAAATGATCTAGGGGCATTTGATTGGCTTAAATCTGGAATCATAGACGTGTTGCTTGATGGGTCGATGGAAGCTACGGACTTTTACCTTCAGTCTATCCTTGGGCCTCGCTATCATAGAGTACAGCTTGACCTCCCAAAAGAGATCAAGCTTGATGATTCAAGTGCAACCGGCGACTTGATTGCACTTGCAGATAGTTTCAATCTGGCTGATACCAAAGCATGGCTTCAGGGATTTTGGTAAGTGGTAGCGGGTAGGATTTCTTTGGACAATTTTACATCGACCATTGAGTCCCTGAACTTTCTTACCTCAATAGTATCACCGTCCAAGGTTACTACAGGAACACTGCTCACACTGTTTTGCACGGAAAGCCTTGCTTCTGTTCTTCGATAGGTATCGGCATCCAAATGGATCTTCGGCAAGGCATCGATGTTGAATGCGGCGTCTGCGATGCTTAGAGCCAGCTCGTTATGAAGACCAGAGACGCCACCAGATGAACCACCAGCATATAAGCTGGCAGAAGCGAACAAGCACAATGTCGAAATGGCGCTTTTCATGTTAGTTTCTCCAGACCCTTGACCACGTTTAAAAGTGCCCCGTATATAACGACTATATCACCACGCATGCTGGGGTCGAGCGCGATTTTGTGGAGGGCTTGGCAGTATTCGAGTGTAGCCTGATGATAAGCCAGAACCCCGGATTGATTGAGCTCCTGCCAGCCAGCGTAGCTTGCAGCTGCTCCCGTGATGTCATCGCAGCGTCGGTCGTACATCGATAAAAAAGTGCCCATCCAGCGGCGAGCGTTTTCAAGCGAGACGTAACCCACGTCTTTATCGAAAACCCATTTATCACCTTTTTTGGTCAGTAACCCTGCGGCCACAACTTCTTGAAAGTAAGATACATGAGGCAGTCCAAACTTGTCTTTTACGTCCGTTTCGTCAATGCCGCGTTCACCGCTTGCTAGGACGATTATTTTAAGATGCTCATCAGACTTAATGAACTCATCCAGAGCAATATCGGTGGTTGGAGCATGATTGAGGTCTGATACAAAGGTCTTTAGGTTTGGATAGTGCTTCGCCGTGAATGCGCGATAGTCGGTTTCAGAAAGCACGATTGCAGCAATTCCAAGAGCCACCTTTTGCGAAGGTTCTGCTTCCTTCTGAGCGCAGCGCCGGATGCTTGAATACGATACGTTAGCAAGGCGAGCGAGTGCATTAAGGCTTAGATTTGGTCGCTTTTCGAGCCAGCTGGCTATTGCGTCTGACAACGTCTGCACGACAGACATACCCATCTCCCATCATCGTTCACCGAGAAGAACAATTCTCTAAACTTTAATCTCCTAGATGAACCGGGTTTCTCGCGGTGTCAACGCTTTGTTGATTGCCGTGAGCGCCTTGAAAACGATAAAACGAGAGCACTGGAACGACGGTTTGATTGAATGCCTTTAGCTGCAAGGGTTACGAAACTTTTTGCTTGATGGGAGTATGCACTTTGTGTAATCGATTTAAGTTACATCAAATTGGATTGAGTGTTTTGCTTATTACCTCATCGATAGCCCAGGCTGGCGAGTTTTGCGGGTCGAAAATTGGCTACTTAAACCAACTCACGTCTGAGTTTTTGATTCCAGAGAACTTCCCGCCAGAATCCGAACTATTGAAAAATCTTGTATCGAGAACCGACCGTGAGCGTTGCGAAAAGCTTAGTCCAGTGTATCTAGGCGAGAGCTGTCGTCAGCACGATCTCTGCTATATCGAGCAGCTTGGCAAAGAGTCTTGTGATAGTGCCCTTCAAGACTCATGGGTTAAGGACTGCCGCCAATCCTATCGAAGTCTTTCAATAGACAGCTATGTCTGCCGACTAGCATGCGAATCCTTTGTCAAATTGATGTCCCAAGCCGAAAGATTTGACAGCAACGGCTATTGCCCAAGCTGTGATTCTTACAATAGCCCTAACAACTAGGAGTTTAAGCAATGTTCCTCAAATCTGTTTTAGCTACCGCTGTTTCACTGAGCTCGTTTTCTGCATTTGCTGCTGGGGAGAATATCTTTCCTGAGTTTACGGCCTACTTTTCACAAAATTTTGTTGGTAAGTCAGCTGAAGGGTCGAAAACATTCGACGACACTACTTGCGCGATACCAAACCCATTTGGTGGGTGTTCGCAGACAGTTGGCTCTAAGGTTGAAGGTTCTGCAACCGCGACAGTGACAGACTTTCTTGATAGCTGGGGAACTATGGAAATGGCTCCAGATCCCTTCGAGGATTATAACCTTGTCAAATCAAACGCGACGGTAATCTTTAAGTATGATGGCAGAACTATCGGGCGTCGATATAGTGTGCCGGGCAATCAGTTCATTGAACACCCATGGGGCTGGTCCGATCCAAAAGGCCGTATCATCGTCACCATTGAAAGTTCTGCTAAATCGTACTACACGATTACCATTGCATATGACGTGATCGAGGGGCATGGCGATAGGCCAAACGCGACAGCAGAGGCTGCCGCATTTAACCTAAAAAACGATGCAAAGAAGGTGATTCAATCATTCCTTCGATCGAAAAATGTACCGGCGCAAATCATTCTTAACTAACGATATTTAGGAGTCGTGACCTATGAAGACCTACCTTGCACTTGCTTTGCTTGCAGTCGCTTGCGGAACGAAAAACGACAAGAAGACTCAGCCCAAATCCAGTCTTGAGCTGCTTGCAGAAAGCGAAGCCAGCTGGCAATCGATGGGTCATGACTCCTATGTTTATACTACTGGCATAGCGTATGAGTTCGACAAGAAAGGATGGGAAACATCCGTGTCTGTCGAATCAAATAAAGCTGTCTGTCGCAAGTTTCAGCACAAAGAGAATATGGGAGGAACCTGGAAAACTACCGATGAGTATATAGAGAGTGCAGGCTCTCTTGGTCTTCACGATCAAGGATTTAAGCCCAAGACTATGGACGATCTCTATGCCGATTGTGAATCTCTGCTAAAGTCTCGCACAGGGGTAACGCTCAATTTCTTCGATAACGGCATTCTCAAGGCTTGCTATACATCGTGTGATAACACCTGCTATGACAGCCTTTCCATCAAGGAAATCAAGCTAGGATCTAAGCTAGATTGCTGACGTTATCCGCTCCTAAACTGCCGGTATTTTGCCTGTAATAATTAGAAACAATCGCCAAGCCGCGTAGGGTATCTCTCGGGAACCCTTCGTGGTATCGGGGTCTTGAAGCCACCGCCTCACCGCTCTCGCATCTACCCCCAACATTTCTCCAACTTCCGCTCCCGTATAGGGATTAAAAGCCTCGCGTATTTCTTCCAGACTTGGTGGCTCAAATCCTGCTCCAAAGGGCTTATGTGATGCTTTCAATCGCTGTTTGTAGGGTGCCGACTTGAGCTGCTCCAGTAGCTTTATCTTTACGTCGATGAGGTCTTGGCCTCCGATTTCTTCAGTCATTTTTTCTCCAATTTTTTTTTGAATGCTCCCCCCCGCTCCAGGGACCAAAGGGTGCTAGTAACCCACTTGCCGGGGCTTTGACCCGCCATGCCTTAATCAGTATTCCTGATCTGTTTTTGACATTAGGGCCATTGGACCTAATTGTCAAACAAAAAGCGGGTTGCCCCGCTTCTTTTTTCTATCTTCTGTCTTCGATCATATACCCATCACATACCGTATAAACTCCCTCAAAGCTGAGATCGCGGCCAATGGCTTCATAATCGATATAACTTGATAAAGATTCAGGGATTGGGCCAAAGCATCCATCATCTACCAGTGATTCGGCCAGCTCTTTAAAGCTGTTGTAGGGCAAGACTTCGATGTCGTCCAGCTCGTCTAGTGCCTCTTCCATGGTCGAGCCATTGTCTACTAGGTAGTCCAGCTTTATCCTGTCATTGTCGCTCAAAGCTTCATAGGCTTCTGCAAAATCGCTGATGCGAAAGATATCGGCATACTCTCCAATCTTAAAGGGTGCCTCATAGTCAGCAATAAAGTAGTCATGTCTGCCCTGGTCTGTGTACCGATTGTAAAGCTTTTGAAGGGTTTCCTTGGGCTGTGGTAGCTCGACCCATTCGCCTGACAGGCGACCATCGTTGTAAGCTGCAAGCGAACCAAACCAAATCTTGATCGAAGAACCAGACATATAAAGCCTCTTACCGTTCAGATCGGACTTAATTGCCCTGATCTGTTCTCGATAATAGGGCCATCGGTCCTAAGAATCAAGTAAAACATGTTTAAATAAGCAAAATAAAGATATTGATAAATAGGGCCAGGGGCCCTATATTGATTTTGAGCTTGGGACTAACAGAAAGGAGTAACACATACTCAAGCAGCACTAGCGGGTAGCAAGTCCCGAACAGTAGGACCGCTTCGGAGGGGTCCGATTAAAAAAAATAGGGGGGGAGGGGGCTATTCCTGATCTTCTTCATCCCAATCAACACAGTCACACTTTTCGTCGTCCCATGACTTGAGTGAGCGGTTACACTGTCCGCACCAATCCCATGAGCTGTAGTATTCAGGTTTGCGGGAATAGTCGTATCCCTTGGCTTCTTCCGTTTCTATACGCTCGTCATCTACTTTCTTAGCTTCTCCTTTTAGCTCCATGTATGGCTCCTAAGTGACTTGGTTTGGTGATCATTTAACAGGTGTTTTTAGGACGCTTATTTACGGTGAAAGTACGGCTATAAAATAGCGGAGATTTTCAGCGTACACCATCTTTTTTCGTTTCAGGTTTATTGATCATGGTTCGCGTGCGAACTTCTCGAATTCCTCGGGCGTCATCTGATCATATTGCCGACCGTGCTTGATAATGTCCCACTTGTCCATGCTGAGTATGTCCGCTTCGTCGATCTTGCCGCTCATAATTAGCTGCATTTGCCTGTCGGAAATGATTTTCATCTTCTCAAACGTCTTAGGGTCAACGCTAGCGCCTTGCCGGGTTGTCGTCTCCACCTTGGTGCTCATTTTCTCGCCGACCTCGTTCATCCTGTTATCCCAATGCTTGGCAGCTTGTACCATGGTCGGGCTCATCTCTTTTTCAGATGCAAAGGAGTTGTTTAGGTTCTTCTCGAACAGCACAGCAGTCAGGTTTCCTGCTGCTATGCGGCCATTGTAGTAAGCTTCCTTCCATTGGTTGTCCTCGTCGCCGAATAGCTTCTCGCGCAGAAACTTCTCGCTGCGCTTTAGGCCAGTCGCAATCATGACTATTGGCAGGTTGTACTTGCCCCACCGCTCAAGCTTGGCAAGTTCCTGCTCTATAGGGGTCGCTTTCGCTGCTCCTGGGCTGCGCAAGACGGCTTTTAGTCGATCTGTTCGATGGATGATATGGGTCAGCATGTGGGTGTAGGACATCTCATAGCGTGCCGCTATCTCGCGCACGGGCACCCCATTTTTCAAGTCTTCTTCGATCCTATCTATCTCAGATTCAGGCAGGCTCTTCTTATCGAACTCAGCCATGCGCGAGGTATCCAGCCCATGTTCCTGCAAATGAGTGCGAACCGTCGAAATTGAACACCCAAGAAAAGTTCCTATAGTTTCAAGGCTTTCCCCGCGTTCGCGCATTTCAATTGCTGTGATGTGCCGCTCTGGCGTCCATTTGAAAACTTGTCCTTTGGCCATTGTGACACCTTTTTTTGACTCAACCCTCAACTACGTCAATTCTGATTATGTTAGTCAGACTCGGCCAAAGCAACAAAAAGATTTTCAATTTGCCACATATCCGGCCTTTTTGATCTTTCCCAGATTTGATGTGAGAGCGTTTGCGGAAACTATTGCTCTTTTTCCAAGGAATCACTTTAACAAATGTTTAGCCGAGGATGAATGGCTGCGCCAAAATATCCGGCGCCAGGCTCAATGGGTATTTGATTTGTCGGGTTCGTCTGCTTCAGAACTCGGCCTAACCTTTAGCCAGACCACGTTTTGAGCCTCTTGCAATAGTTTCAGCTGCTCGGCATGGGCCGCCTGAGCGTCGTTAAAAAGCTTTTCCCACTGCTTAGACTGCTTTTCCCGATCTTCGATGCAGCGAAGCATATCCCGCCTATGCTGGCGGTCGCGGACCACAAAAAGGGCCACCATCATGGCAAAACCCAAAAACCAAGTGTTTGAAAATTGGTCCAATAGCTGCTGAATAAGCATCCAAGTCACCCCAAGGGGAAAGTTATGCCCATCATAGCCCTTAAGTCGATCAAGTAAAATATGGCTAAGGCATTTTAAGAAAATTTGGCGAAGGGGTAGGCAATTGGACGACTACAAAAAAAGAACGCTGAAGGCATCTTTGGCAATTCATTCCTTGAACGCGAGTCTTCAAAAGGCAGCAAATGGAGAAGAGGTTGACCTTTTAATCAAAGAAACCTTGGAAATGATCACGACTGAAATTCAGATGGCAGCCAAGGTGCGAAAGAAAGATCTTGCCTTGCTTAGCATGAACTTTTATCAGTCAAAGATATCCCAATCAATCGATGCAGTCCTGCGGCCAGCGCATGTCATGCCGCAAATTTCCTCCCCCTTGGAGGGCATGTTTCGTCAGATAGATGAGTTCAATGCCCAGATCCATGAAATGACCAGTTTCAATTCATTTCAAAAATCTAAGTTGGGCAAAGATGGTTGAGGTAGGGGACGAGTCTATTTGCAGTTAGTTCAGTCTTTCCAAAAAGGCTTGATTCCAGCACCAAAAAGCGTGGCACAGCCTATGAGAACAATGAACCAAGTGATGGGAATTTCTCGAACTTTAGGTACATCAATCTTGAGAACCGGGGCCAAAAAGGCGAGAACTAAAAAGAAGATCGTAAAGCTTGCAATCCATTTTTGACGCCTCGATACAGCATTATCCTTGATCTTGGCGATTTCTACTTCAGAATGAAAGTAGCCTTTTTTCGGATAGGTGGCGGGTGAATTACCCGCCTCGTTGTTATTTGGCATTAGACTCGTCCATGAGTTGGTAAAGAAAAATTTACCGCTGAATAGCAGTTCTGCCTGTCATAGGCAACTTGTCGGCAGATCTCTGAGGTTTCTTCGTAGCTTTTTCAGTCTCAAATGCCTTTTTGGCTCTGGTGAACGGAGCGCCAGCGACTTCGGTCGTGCGTCCTTCTTCATTAACCACCATAGGCAGAGATCCGCTACGGCGGGCATTGTCGAGACAATACTCAAAAAAACTTAAAGCTTCATTCAAAAGATCTTTTCGATTGCTAAGCCCAGCTTTCTCGACCAGCTTATCAAGATCTACGATTGCCTGCTCTTCGAGGTCGAATGCTATGCGCTTCATCATACGGGTTTCCCCCTTCTGCAAGATTCAATGTTTCGTTATCGGAACATTTAATGTACATCTGAAGTACATTGAACAATTAATCTCAATGTAAGTATAAGCATAATTTGGGCCACAATTGAACTGAAATTAGCATGTAGTAAGAAATAATAACTATAAACAAAACAGATGCTTATTGGGAATCTTAGCAGCTAATCAAGTAATTACGGGCGGTTGAATATTTGTCGAATAGTTTTGAGTAGTTGACCTGACATGCTTTTGCTTCGACAAAGGCTTTGTCACTTGTGACAATCTGCAAGGCAGCTCAACCCTTGAAATGAGGAAACACACATGGGCTTTGGTTTTAGAAAATCCATTTCGCTTGGGGGCGGGCTTAGGCTCAACCTTGGCGGCAAAAGCATGTCCCTCTCGGGCGGCATTCGGGGTCTTAGGGGGAGCCTTGGGACCAAAGGGGCGA
>JACCDO011977192.1_pt1 | contig 10152 bp, 7 predicted proteins | sample 7446101 | NCBI WGS metagenome assembly JACCDO01 (sample SAMN15323440, study PRJNA562643) | freshwater metagenome | isolation source: river surface water | place: USA:Blue River Watershed | collected 2017-08-16
TAGTAGTTGTCCCTTCAATTTGTATCACCTGTTCCTCATCTGATTTGTCCTGACGAGTGCTAATGTTCCAATTTTGGTTAGAAAAAAATTTCTAAAAAATTTATTGCGGTACCGGCATAGTACCGGTAAGTCGAGGGACTAAGTCCTAACGGGTCTCAAGAAGGCTAAACCCTACAGGTATTCGCCGCCGGTACAGACGAATAGATGCAGACTGTGACAGTTGCAAGAAGCGGCAAAATCCGGGGCGATCCTACCATTAAGATCCAACTGACTCTATCCACACCCAAAGGTACGAGCAATAATAAGAACTTGATATTACAATACAATAAAACAGTTATAAATAGAGTGTCTGCTGTCACTTCATGGTCTGGCGCAGCATTAATTGTTGCTTGCGCATCACGCTCATGAAAGAGGTAGGACCTATGTTGTTGTTGTTGTTGCTGCTGCTGTTGTTGTTGTAGTTATTGTTACTATTGTTGGTATTGTTGTCGCTACTCGATGTTGTTGTAGATGACACTTTCTTCGTATTTTTTGCGTTTGAAATCTTCCAGAATCTCTCTCTGGCCAGAACTTGGGTGGTACTTTTTGTTTTAATGAGGTAGTTAATCGATCTTCTACCATCGATAATCTTTTTGACCACACCGTATTTGTCATGAGCGCCTGGTGGCGCCTTTAGTTCGACCTTTTCTCCTACCTCTATAGTCCCGGTCAAGCAGTTTAAACTATCACTATCACTGCCACTATCACTGTCGTCATCATTGCTGCTACTGCTACTACCAGTACTATTATCTTGGTCGTCAACGGCATCACTCTTCTCCGGCATCAAAACCGTGCGTGCAACTTTAGCCTTTGGTGACGCATCTTTGATTTGATTCTTATCATATTCGTCTGGCTCGCTACTCTCATTTCCTTTACTACCTTCATGAGTCTGCTTTCGCTTCTGTCCAGGATTGGTTTTCACGGGCGAATCGATAGAAGTATGATCATTAGCCTCCTCCTCATTATGGTCATCCTCATTCACTTCGACTTCGTCATTATACACAGTGTCGATATATTCGGGTGCATCGATAGCATTCTTGTCTTGAGGACTTTCAACTGTTTTGACATCAACAGTCTCGGTAGCATTAACTGACGAATAAGTACTGAACCACATGTCAGGCATATATAAACTAGAATTGCTACTACTACTATAGCTTTCAGGAGGTAAAGACCAAGCCGTTGTACTAGCTTGATTCACTTCCTGTGATTTCTGGGGCGTATCTTCATTTCCAACTCTAAGACTTTGTTTTTGATCGGTGCTGATATCATCGACATTATTATTACATCGTGCGGGACTGTCTGGTGCAGTATCTGCATCATTATTGTCTTTGCTACTAGGAGTGACAGGTTTACAATTACTATTATCCTCCTTACCTTTTCTACTAGGACTTTTGATGTTTCTGTTTTCATTATGCGCGTTGTTCTCGTCGTCAAGGTCAGTCACTTTCCACAATCGGCTTCGCACCACCTCCTTCAGGTCTTCCTGCTCGTGGCCAATATATACATCGTAAGTCTTCCCCCTCCGCCCTACGTTAATTTTCTTAATATTTCCATGAGTTATCGACAGCTTGTTACTTAATACCACCGGCGAACGGAGTCGCACGGTTTCACCAACCTTTAGATCGCCATAAAGGAAGTTTACCGACATGTCATACAACAAGACAGTGTAATCCAATACTTTCTTTCTCTCCCAATATCTATATCAATCACTGCCTAGCTCTGTCTATCTATACCTGCCTCACGCGAACGATACATAGTTTCAAAAGAAATGGCAACTTTTTCAAAAAAAAATGGTGTGGATGAAAAATACATACAGAAGAAAAGGTTTCGTTGATGTTATGGCAATGGAGGACGGACGTCTGCTGGGGATAGGTTTGTTTGTATCATCTGCTTTGATAGGGTGCTGGGGTGCTCGATCTGGCCTGAGTTTCAACTCGGCAACGAAACCATCATTGGATGCAGAATTGTCATATATGACATTAATAGGGAATACACCGTTGGTAGAGTTAAAGTATTTCTCAGAACTATATAAATGTCGTATAATGGTAAAGATGGAGAGTCTAAACCCTGGTGGAACTGGGAAAGATCGTGCTGCCAAATATATGCTGCAAGAGGCTATTAAAGAGTATGATTTATTACGGAATAAGCGACCCATAGTGGAAGGAACCAGTGGTAGCACAGGGATCGCACTAGCATATATATGCAAAGCTCTTCAATTACCATTGCATGTTGTTTTACCAGATGATCAAGCAGAAGAGAAAAAGTCATTATTGGAGCGATTAGGTGCGTTTGTGACAATTGTACCATCATGTGCTATCTCGAACAAGGATCACTACGTCAACACCGCGAGGCGCATGGCGAAGGACCTCAATGGAGTATTCATGGATCAATTCGATAATCTAGCTAACTATAAAGCACATTATGAACAAACAGGTGAGTGTTTCATTGATTCTATCCAACAATTATAATCTTATTCATTCTTTCTAGGACCTGAGATATGGAATCAATGCAATGGTAACATCGATTGCTTTGTCATGAGCGCAGGTACTGGTGGAACTATAGCTGGTGTATCAAATTATCTAAAAAACAAAAACAAGAAAGTTCAGATCATTTTAGCCGATCCAACAGGTAGCAGTTTGCTCTCCAAAGTCAAGTATAATGTTTGCTATACGGTGCAACAAAGTGAAAGAAAGATTAAAAAACATCGTTACGATTCTATCGTGGAAGGAGTCGGATTAGACAGGATAACTAAAAATTTTAATTTAGCAATTATAGATAATGCATATAGTGTGACAGATCAGGAAGTGTTAGATACGGTATTTACTCAGTCACTTACTTCCTTTTTTATTTATTCATTTGCTAACTAATTTATAGGCGCATATATTATTGCAAAGGGAAGGTCTCTTTGTGGGCTCGTCATCGGCACTAAACATAGCAATAGCATTGAAATTAGCGGCATCTAGTGAATATTATAATACAAATAAAACGATAGTAACTGTCGTGTGCGACGCTGGTCAGCGCCATCTCTCGCGGTTCTGGAACCCGCTTTACGTGCACAACTACAACCTCCAGTGGCCGTCACCAGATTCGACTACGAGTTAAAGCTATTTAATAAAACTGCAATTTTTTCATTTAAACCAACATGGTTTTTATGCATTTTACCCGTAAGTTGAAGCAACTCCGTTATGCCTGAATGGGTAAGTATGAGCGAGAAGTTGTGGATGAGTAAGTAGTATACGACGAATACCTAGAGCTAGGAATAATGCGCGGTTGGTTTCCTGATACAGCAATACACTAAAGAAATCAACTAGTTTTTCTACGATGTTTACATTATCAATATATTCATCTAATCGTTGATATAAAATTGATACAGTTTCTTCATCAAGTGAAAATAGTTCAGTTGGATTGTAGAGTCTATCAGGCACCCTGACACCCTCAACAGCTACGTATAATAAGAAATCAAGAATATTCAATATCTGTAATATATTATTTTCCTCTTCATCCTCATCCTCATCTGAGTCTTTATCCACGTTAACTTCTTCATCTTCATTTATTTGATACTGTCGCAACACACGAATCACACTTAGTGTCGCCTTCTTTGCTTCTATTAGCCTCCACGTCATCGCGGAAGTATGACTGTCGCTATTACTAAGCATTTGCATCATGCCAGACAATGCAAATGTTATTGCAACAGGATTATCACTTTTAGTTTCAATAGTCTCAATTTTATCCTGTAATTGCAGCTTGAGCTTCTGATCATTTGCATCACGGAACATATACACAAGCCTGGTATCGTACTCTTCGTTGAACATCACGTTGGTCTCCTCGATGGCGTCCTCCAGGGTAGATCCACTGGCTGCTATATCATCCACTGTGAAGTCGTATTCGATCTGACGCGCTAGTGGACGACGAAACACGTTCATTGTTCTTTATATGGTACTCGCCAATCTATTTTTTTTTTTAAAAACCAAAAAAAAGCGAAAAATCCGAAATACCTCCGAGGTGACTAGCCATTGACACGAGCCGTTGTTTGCGCAATGGACGAGGCTAAAGGGGTTCACGCGGTGTGCCAACGGATATGTGCGCTGCGAAAACAGGTTTGTCCACGCACATCGTACGCGACAGCAGGCGCAGCTACCAGTGAGCTTGTTATGGCTGTGAATGCAGAAAGAAGCAAAAATATTGCTTTGTTTCGTGAAAATATATTGAGATTGAACGAATTTACTAGTATCAAAGAGATTTACAGCGTCTCCGAGCTGTCAAGTTTAATGCAGGGGCATGTGGCAATGTATCTTGCTCCTTCTCCTTCTACAGTCACGAATGACATTGAAAGTGAAATAAATGAATATATTCTCGAGTTTAAGCGGTTATTATCGGAAAAGAAATCGAATTTAATTGCGTTAGTAGTCCCTTTAGGTAGTTATCGCGATAGTATGAATGAATCCATAAAAGACAGTACCAAGTATAGTGTACTTACAGAAGAATACAACAATGAGTACAAAGTATTGATCGCTTATTGCAAACCCGTATCCACTCCATTAAATAGTGATAATATGAAAGGAAATCATGGACAACCATCAGTTAAATCACGTGGCCAATTCAAATTCTTATGGGATAGTGCACGTGATGGTAAAGATAACATTGATTTTGGTAAGCAGCGAGTATTGCAACGATTGAGCGACAAGCCTATTCATAATAGCGCCAATCCGAGCGTAGAGAAGAAACTTACTGTTTCAGAGTGGGATGAGGTCATTGGGCGCATGATTTATCAGGAGAAACTAGATGATTTTGGTATATACAATCATTTACGTAAATTGTACGTGGGTAGTACACTTGTAACGGATCTAGAGATTAGTAATACCGACTCTAGTGCAGCGAGTGCAAGCCGCAATGACGATGACGAAGGCGGCGCCGGAGGGGATGGAAGGGCAAGTTATCTGGTATCATTGACAGTCAATTGTATTCCATCGAAATATAGAAGTAACATAAAAAGCATTTTGGACTATGGATGTGCCGAAGGCGCTATTACCGGTCAACTATGCAAACAGCTACAAGTAGTAGCATCACATGCATACGGTGCGGATGTGCGTTATCTCCCGGCTGTTGGATTTCAATTTGTACAATTACCTGCAGAAACAGAAACACCAGGTAGTGTGGGTAGTATCCTTCCTAGTATCTGTGATCATTCTATAGATTTTATTAATAGCGCTATGGTGTTCCATCACGTCAGACACGTTCCTGCTGCACTAGCCGAATTAAGACGGGTCATAAGTGACCAAGGAGTGTTCGTAGTCCGTGAGCATCACTGTACCACACCATTCATGGCGACATTTTTAGATATTACGCATGGTTTATACTCATTGTGTTGGAAGGTGCCTGTTGAATGGCCCGCATTTCTTGACGAGTACGAAGCTTGGTACCGAGGTAGAGAAGAATGGGATCGATATATTGAAGATGCGGGATTTCGTCGCTTGACGGAAGTTGAAATGACCGAAGATGGAATCCGGCAATACAATTCAGCACAAATATCTGTACCCAAAGCGAATCATAAAGGTATCTTGTCTATGTTATTGTACTCACTCACTCACTCACTCACTCACTCACTCACTCACTCACGATGCAGACACTGGACTGGGTAGAATCCCGAATGTAATCAAAGCCTACTATGCGGTGTATGTAGCGGATAAGAAACGGAGTGCGCCATTACCAGTGGAAGAAGCCATGCCACAAAAGAAGTCAAGAGTACACCAGCCACTCCCAACAGAGTCGGTGGTCGACGCACTGGAAGTGGTCGCGTACGAGTCCAAGACGTACCGTAAGAAGTACTACGTAACGGATCAGGAAACCAATAAACCACGCTGGATCCAGCTGGTTCCAGATAGCCGTTACCCTTCCGGCTACTGCTATCTAGACGGCCAGCGACAAGTCGAGATACACAAAGTGGTGTTCATCCAGGATTAACGAAGCTCGATAGAAGATTGTATGATTGTCTCTCTGTAAATACACATGTAACGAATGAATAAACTACTCGCTTCCTACCAGAAACGTTTCTTCTTCATGATTTGCTTAAATTCCACATTCTCTTTCTCATTCACTTCCACTGTTTCAATCACAAAAACTTCACGTTTTGGTTGTGTATGAACCTGGAATTGCACATCCTCATGCTCGGTTTGAACCGTCTCCGTATTGACAATTTCTTTTGGATTCGTGTTAATAATTTTAAAATAGTGACCAAAGAAAATGATTACTTGCAGCGACGCTATGAACGCCAACGGCAAGTTCGCGAATAGCGTGGAGTATATCCAGTAGTGGGAGTCGGGGTCAAAGACCACACCAACCGAAACGATAGTGTTATATAGCCCGAATATCCATTGCATTCCTCTTGATTGTCGCGCATATTCGTGAATCCAAACAATGGAATAGAAAAACCAATTGTAATGTTGTACGTGTTCATGTCTGGACAAGTTAGGGCGAGCCCAGGGAATGGGGTAGCGCACTGGAATCCCGTTATACTCACGCACTAGCGAGTTGAAAAATAAAGGTGATCCAGCAGTATTCTTACAAAAAATACACAGTATTGAACAGTAAGGGATCAGAAGGAACAGCACGGAGCGGATGCTTATGATGGACCACATCAAGTCGGATGGGTCGTAGAAGCCTGCGTCGTCGCTGTATTCGTTCAGTGAAATCCCGTACTCATCGTTAGGAATACTAAAGATTTGGTAGCTCAAATCATCCCAGATCCCAAACAAGGCGGCTAGCAGGAATACCTTGTAGCGACGGAACACGTACGACCAATAATGCCTGCCAATGGCAGTGAAAAAGTGTCCATAACCACCATAAGAAATGAAAACGAGAGGCGCGTTGTACAAAGTGTAGTACCAGAAATACACACCTACGTATGTGCACGCATATACAAAGGAGCCATATGACACATCTCTAGACCACACTTCGACTCTACTAGCCCAGCTCTCGATGTGTTTAATAGGTTCAAAATACTCATCTATACTTGTGGCCACTTGGTAGCTCAGAACCAAGTACGGCGGTAGCTTGTTCTGCTGAAACAAGTCGTAGAACTTGGTCTCTTCACTGATTTTATTCGTATTCTGCCCCTCCGTTTCCTTGAATTGCTTTAATTTATCCAGTAGCTTTTCCTTCACCGACTTCGGAGTGATGTACGAAATGAACCAGTGCAGCGTCCCGAACATATGCTTGTCAATAGCGAGGTAGTCAGTGATTTTCTTGTAGTAATTAATTACCATATTATTCTCACTAGATTTTATGTAACGGCTCTCTTTCGCATTGCGATGACCCCAACCAGGCGCTAGTTTGTTCCAGTCCGTCATTACCATGGATTGTCGCTTCTCCTTCTTCTTGCTTTCTTTGATTTCCTCCGTCAGTTCTTTCAGCGAGGAAGACTTGGCATTCAAAGCGGTTTCGTCGTCTTGTAGCTGTTTGGATTTGCTCTTGATAGCGTCATTAAGTGTAATGAATCTTCGTTGAGCATCGCGAATATCACCGGCCCATTTATTCCAATACGTTTTTGTCTTCAGCTCAATGCTTTCTATGGTGCTCGTCATTTCCGTTTTGTGGTCGTCAATTTCCTTCTTCAACGTCTCGATTCGGCGTTCAAGACTGGCGGTGTCCCTTGCTAATATGGCTGCATCATTTGTTTTTTTCTTTGTACTCACTACTACTTCCGGGTTGATCCTGGTAGCCGTTGCATAAGGAGCACTGCTATCACCAACAACTACCGTGTCATACATACCATTTGCTTGCACGTCAGCAGCAGTATCATCTACTTCCGTGTCACTTGCATGGCTATCCACATCCGCATCCTTCTCTTTGTCTATATTGGTTTTAATCTGGTACAAAACAGCTTCACTTGTACTTGGTACAACACTTTTGGCTTGTGCCGCCACGTCATTCGCCGCGACGGGAGTAGGTTTCTTCTCGTAGGGATTGATGTAGTTATGCTCAATATTGACTATATCCGCCACCGTGTATATGACTGGCAATGCTATCAACCACAGGATAATCGCGGTCATATATCCCAGAAATGCATCGATATTCGGGGTTGCCGCGATCGTGTTGCAGTAGGGCGAATTGATCCGCGAGTCAAACGTAACTAAATTGAATATTTGGACGTAACCCATACAAAACGTCACCGCGGAAATGATGGGATCACAGCCGACGATATAGCCAATCACATTCGCGATGAAGTACGCAGGTAAATACTTGGTGAATTTGAAGCGACTGGTTTCTAACCACGCAGAAAATGACGTGGCAATCTTGGAAATCACGCTTTTCTCATTCGAAGAAGGGGTTTCGCCTTGATTCTCGCCCGTTTCTTTGGTGTGGTTAGTGCGGAAATGGTCGTTGTAAAGGTCAAACGATACCTTCCAGAAGGACACCTTCTTAGCAGGACTATCATGAACGTTTCCTGTCTCGGGATCGTTATTGGCATGATGGTGTTCATCCATGTGGTGGTGGTCATGCTCATGGTGGCCACTGCTGCCTTTTGGGATTAATGCCAATGCGATTTTACATTTATTCAGGCGCAAATGCGTGGAATAAATCGCTTTGTAGATGCAATTCAGGATGATGTTGTAGTCCGTTAGAATGAGAATCGTGACGGCACCTGGCAGAGAGTGAGTGAGTGAGTGAGTGAATGAGTGAGTGAATGAGTGAGTGAGTGAGTGAGTGAGTGAGTGAGTGTGTGTGTGAGTGAGTGTGTGAGTGAGTGTGTGAGTGATACCTAAGATAACAAAATCTAATAGGAGTAAAATAGGCGCCTTGGAGCCGTCACAAGTCACATTAATAGCCGACAGGTTAATGTTAATGCTGGATACTAACTCGAATAAATAGATAATTGGCTCACATACAACACGAACCACGACGATGGCTCTCTCCAACTGCCTCTTCATGAGCTGGTAATAGGTAAGATCCAGATGCAATTGGTAATCCCGCCAAATGATTAACGAACTGAATGCAATCTTGAGTATAGACAAGATGTAGGTGGTGAGAGTGAGCACGGTAACAGACACGATCGACAAGACCGTGAACAGCACCAAGTTCTTGAGGTAACTCTTCGCCGCCTTCTTCTTTCTCTCTTCTAGTTTCTTTGTTTGCTTCCTCTCGTTCACCTTGACCAACAGCTTGAGGTAGAAGTAGAGCAGGAGCACGTGGATCAATTTGTCTTTGATGAACTGGTTGTATCGCTTGAACGAAATGCGGTAGTAGCGCTCGTTGAGGATGTACACGTACGCAACGAATAAACAAATAATTAATCCAAAAAATCCAAAAGTGAAATTGGTAGTAGGTGTTAGGCACGCACCAACGGTAACCGCGCCGACTGCGGGGGTTATTCTGCCACTACTGCATTGCTCGCACACGATACTACCGGTTACATCTGCGTACGACCCGATAGGACAAAGGGAGCATGAAACTGATTTAGTACTCGAGGCATAAGTGCCAAGTGCGCATGGTGTGCACTGTCCTATATTGTTCACGCCGCCGGATAATGTATTCTGGTCTGAGTACGAGCCCACAGGGCAATCGACGCATTGACTGCTTCCGTTATAAATCGTGCCTGGAAGGCAAGTAAATGTAGGAATAGAAGTTGGAAGCGATGAAGGTTGCGATGATGGCTCGGCGGAAGGTTGCGATGTTGGCTGCGATGATGGTTGAGTAGGGTATGATGATGGTTGTCCAGTAGGTGCAGCAGAAGGTTGACCTGAGGGAGTTGTAGTGGGCTGCGATGTTGGCAATCTGGACGGTTTTGATGACGGTTGTGATGATGGCTGTGATGATGGCTTTGATACTGGCTGTGCGGATGGACTTGATGACGGCTGCGAGGACGGAATGCTACTGGGTCTTCCTGTTGATGGAATAGGTGTTGGTATCCCAGTTGCATAAGTTGGTGTCATTGAAGGTTTAATGGTTGGCGTAGTGGTTGTTGGAATGATTGTAGGAGTTACTGTGGGCCTTTTTGTTGGCACAGAGGATGTTGGTCTCACCGTTGGCGTAGATGTTGATGGTTTGAACGTTGGAGAAATACTTGGAACAACCGTCGGTATTTTGGTTGGCGCTAAGGAGGGTACCGCAGTCGGA
>JACCDO010208904.1_pt1 | contig 10151 bp, 1 predicted proteins | sample 7446101 | NCBI WGS metagenome assembly JACCDO01 (sample SAMN15323440, study PRJNA562643) | freshwater metagenome | isolation source: river surface water | place: USA:Blue River Watershed | collected 2017-08-16
CAGCTCCTAATGCTGATGCGCTGGTCAGTGTTACCGCGCCGCTAACACCAGTAGTTGACGAGCTGCTGGTGACAGTTACAGAACCGCCTGTGGCAGCAGCAAATGCAGTGTTTCCGGCCGTCATCGTAATACCTGAGCCTGACCCGCTAGCACTTGAGCCTACAGCAATATTGATACTGCCTGCTTGACCAGCAGACGCCGTTCCCGTTACCATGATGATGTCACCAACTAATGCTTTATTGGCGCTAGATGATCCTGTCATTATTGCAATTGATCCAGTAACGGATGAATCGGCACTATTTGCATCACCAGTGGAAATAGTAGTATCCCCAGATCCAGTACCTGTTACTATTGTTGAGTCCGCTGTCTGCAATATTAAGCTGCCTGACTTCCCAGTGGTTGTTGAACCTGTCGTTGCCATGATAGCGCCGCCGGTTTGAAGAGCAGCACTTGTAAATCCAGCGCTTAGGTTAATTCCTGATCCAGAACCGCTAAAACTATTGCCTACGGATAAACTAATAGTACCAGCATTTCTTGCAGACGATTGCCCAGTAGCAATAGATATCGATCCACTGGTAGAACTTGCTGAGCCTGTTGTAAACGATGCAGCTCCAGACTGGACCAAAGGATCTCCACCTAAGCCTTGACCTGATCCAATAATGACTGAGCCTGAGCTTGCTGAAGTAGCTCTTCCTGAACCAAAAGTAGCGGCTCCGCTGGAACCCAACCTCCCCGCATCACTTGTTTTCACATTAAGTGCACCGCTACTAGTTGCTACTCCTGATCCACTAGTAATGGTTATACGACCTCCAGTCGATAAACTGGAAGCTCCCGCATTAATATTCACGTCACCACCAGCTCCTGCACCGGTTAATCCATTTGTTAGGGCTATATCGCCCGCTCTGCTACCGGATGAGTCACCGGTTGTAAAACTCAAACTACCAGTGGCACCTAGAGCATTTCCGGACTGAACTAAAACGGGGCCTGAAGTACCTCCAGTGCTTGCATCACTAGTTTGCAAAGTTAAAGTACCTGATCCCTTAGTGTTCTGACCACTTCCAGTAGTTAGTGTAATAGTACCACCAGTGCCAGTCGAAGCCTTTCCAGCTGATAACGTTACCGAAGCTCCCGCACCTGCAGCACTGGTACCTGCTATTATATTAATATTACCAGCTGCGCTGTTACTTCCGGTTTTAGACTCGCCGGTAACTATGCTGATGCTGCCACTCGGCCCCGAGGATGTAAAGCCAGTAGAAAGAGTCAAATCTCCTGTACTTAGTGCGGTGTCTTTATTCGCGGTATTAACGACTATCGAGCCAGTTTTTTGCGAGCCACTTCCACTAAAAATCTGCACATCTCCTCCGATGCCATCGTCCGCTTGACCCGCACGCAAGACCAGATCGCCCCCTTGTGATGCTGCGGTTCCTACCGTATCTCCACCTCTAACAAGAACACTTCCAGCTGATCTTGTAGCAGCTACATTTAAAAGATCTCCGCCGGCAACTAGAATGGCGCCGCCAGCGCTAGTGATCGAGTTTGAATCGCCAGCTAATAGCGATGCACTCCCACCAGCACCATTACTAGATGTACCAGCTCCAAGCAGGACAAATCCAGACGCCTGGTTAACACTTGAACCAGTTGTAATAGAGAAATTTCCTGAAGTACCACTTGTCGCAATACCGGTTGATAGGAAGAACGATCCAGAATTAGCTCCTGATGCAGTAGACATAGTCATGTTACCACTAAAAGAAGAAACGGCACCAGTTCCACTACCGCTAACAATATTAATAGTTCCTCCTAACAATGCGGAACTTCCTGCAATTAAAGAAACAGATCCGCCGGCAGTGGAAGAAGTACCGCCGGTAAGCGTGATGTCACCGCCTTTGCCGGCAGTGGCAGGGCCTCCAGTCAATTCGATATTTCCTGCATCTTTAGCTCCGCCGCCAGCACCCGTTTCTAAAATAATTGCACCACTTACGCCACTTGTGCCAGCATCAGCGGTACTTAAAGTTAGATCACCGCTTGAAGACAGTGCACCAACTCCAGTCGTTAAAGTAATTGCGCCACCTGTTGAGGCTGCAGCTCTACCACCTGTCAAAGAAATGGCACCACCAGGATTTAATACAGCCTTTGTTCCAAACGTTTGACCCGCAGTGATAATGACATCGCCGCCCAGGCCCCCGTTAGAACTGTCCGTATTTGTGCCGGCACCTGCGGTAACAACAACATCACCTCCTGTTGCATTTGGCCCACGTGAAGGACCGCCCAAAATATTAACAGCACCGCCATTTGATGTAGAAGACAAGCCTGGTTCCAGTGTGATCTCGCCCGTTTTCAAAGATGCATCACCAGTATTTAAAATCAAACTTCCGCTTGTCGCACCCAAGCTGGATGCACCTGTCGCTAATAGTACATTTCCACTTGGTGCAAATCCACCAGAATCAGCTGTCAAAATGGAAATACTACCGGTTGTACCCAATTTTGAAAAACCACTTGTGATGCTCACAGAGCCGCCAGTTCTAGCAGAAGTTGTTACGCCTGCTGACAGTACGATATTACCACCAGTGCCACTGGCACCTTGACCTACAACTACATTGACGTCACCAGTCTTACCAGCTGAATCGCCGATTGTGATATTAACGTGTCCCGATTGACCCACAGTAGTGGAGCCTGTGGAAATACTTATCGCTCCAGATGCACCCATCGAACCGGAGTTTGCAGTTGCTAGAACAAGACGGCCGGAACTAGTTTTCGTCGAAGATCCTGACGTAATACGAATGGTACCTCCGCTAGACGATGTTGCGTCGCCATTTTGTGCTCCTGCTGTAATAGTCAAGTTCCCTGCAGGGCCGACAGTGCCTGAACCGATGATCATGTCAATGTCTCCGCCATGCCCTCCAACAGAATTTCCAGTTAGAAATGACAGAGAACCGCTTGATCCTGCACGGGATTGACCGGTTTGTAAAAGCATGGAACCGCTTAGGCCTGTCGTTCCCGAATCATCAGTCTCAATAGTAACGCTACCACTATCTCCTAAAACAGAGTTTCCTGAGGCCAAGTATATAGATCCTCCTTCGCTTTTCTGTGCGATTCCACCAACAATATTAACATCGCCTCCAGGTGCGCCTAATCCGGCGCCACCTGCAGCACCGCCGTTAAGATTAATATTTCCACCACTACCAGCAACAGTGTTAGCACCTAAACCTGCCGAAATGAGCACGTTACCACCGGTAGTTGTGCCAGCCAACGCTTTTCCTGCTACAATAACGACATCGTTGCCAGTTCCCGTTGTTGAATCTCCGACAGATAGGTTGATTTGACCTCCACGTTGAACCTTTCCCATGCCTGTGATAATATTGATGGCTCCTGCGGACTTTAATAAGTCGGTCGAATTGCCAGTAGTTATGTTGACTGAACCAGAAACGCCAGCTGAGCCGCCACTTGCAGTAGAAAGCAGCAAATCACCGCTAGATGATTTTTCGGAGCCGCCGGTTGAGATACGAACCTGTCCTCCAGTAGCACCTGAAGTGCCTTTGATATAACTGGCACTCAACTCGATTGAGCCTCCTGTTCCGGAAGTACCTTGGCCAGCAAATAGCCTGATCGAGCCACTTTTTCCAGAACCAGCGGTACCGCTTGATAACGTAATAGCACCAGTACTTCCGCCTGTACTGAAGCCTGTGAGCAGCTGCACTCCTCCTGAATTTCCAGCTCCTGCATTACCGGTACTGAAAACTAGGTTGCCTGAATTTTGCCCAGTTCCAGAACCAGACGTCAAAATAATTGAACCTCCGCTCGCGCTAGCAGCGCTACCTCCGGCGATTACAACATCACCACCAAATCCATTTGTGGTTCCTTGGCCTTCACCGCCGATAATTGAGACAGTTCCTCCTCTACCGCCAGTTGCACCTGTTCCAGTTCCACCAATAATTTGAACAATACCACCACTCAGATTGGTCGCGGAACTTGAACCTGCTGACATGCGAAGGCTTCCGCCAGTACCAGAAACCCCGCTGCCGACTGTAATGCTAATGCTGCCACCAGCGCCAGCAAGGCTCTGACCAGTTTTTAAGTTCAAACTTCCGGAAGTTAAGAAAGAAGTGCCTGAGTAAATATCGACTTTACCGCTTACACCTGCTGAACCAGAATTTGCAGTAAGAATTTGCATATTACCAGAGGAAGTTTTCGTTCCGTATCCACTTCCAATGGAAACGGATCCACCGCTGGAAGCAGCTGCTTGGCCCGCAAACATGCTGAGCGTTCCACCAGTATCCTGCGTGGAATGTCCTCCAAGAGCTTCGCCTGCTGTCAAGATCATATTGCCACCATTGCCACCGTTGCTCGTAGAAGTGGAAGACCCTCGACCGGCAGTAATGCTGACTATTCCACCAGTTTGGGCCTGAGCTGATGATTCTCCTGCACTGAGAATTACATCTCCTCCGTTTCCTGATGTTCCCCTACCAACATTAAGTGAAATTGTTCCACCAGCACCAATACCCGCTGATCCTGTAATTACAGAAAAAGCACCAGAGGAGCCAGATGTTGTGGAGCCTGTACTTATGTTGAAGGTACCTGATCTACCTTTGACGCCCGCATTGGGTGTGCGCATTATGAAATTTCCAGAAGATGTTAATGTAGATGAGCCGGTACTGATGATAACCATACCACCAGTGGCAGAATCTGAAGTTCTACCGGAATATATGGCTACAGAGCCTCCGGCTCCAGAATTGCCAGTTCCGACCTGTACGGTAAAGTTTCCACCATGTCCAGAAACGGCCACTCCTGTTTCGATTCTAATATAACCAGAGTCGCCAGCACTAGTCGTTCCAGATATCACACTAATATGCCCAGATGTACCGCTTTCACCTGCATCTGCAGTTGCAATATCAAAAATTCCAGACGAAGATCCCATGCCGTAGCCAGATCTCATGATCACTGAGCCACCAAATCCGGCGCGTGCAAAACCTGCTGCCATTTCGATGTTTCCTCCGTCATCCATTTCATTTTTGCCCTGAGCAGCTCCTCCAAAAATTTGGACTTTACCACCATCGCCACCATTCGTGGTTCCTCTGTTGCTTCCCTCGCCAGCGGTTAGTACTACGTTGCCACCTACCGCTTTTGCAGCAGAACTTTCTCCAGCAAAAATTAGCACGTCACCACCATTTCCAGAATCACCGGAACCGACAGAAACACGATAATCGCCACCGCTTCCGCCTTTCGCGTTACCCGTACCAATTGTAAATGATCCAGATGTGCCTTGACTAGAAGTTCCGGTACTCATAGAAATTTCACCGGAACTACCAAACGCTCCGGCATCAGGCGTACGCAAGAAAAATGGGCCAGAAGACGAAATAGAACTATAACCTGTGCGAATGGAAATGTATCCACCTGTGGCGCCCTGAGCATCAGTTGTTCTGCCTGCGTTTAAAGTTAAAGAACCGCCTTCTCCAAAATTACCTGAACCTACAGAGAGACGGATGTATCCAGCCTTACCTGAAACGGCTTGACCAGTAACTATGTTAACATAGCCCGAGTCGCCATAACTGGTTGTTCCGGAGCTCATGGTAATACCACCAGAAACTCCACCAACACCAGCGTTCGCGGTATTAATGAGAATTGAACCAGATGAGGTAGATGTACCAGCACCGCTAACAATCTTGATATTACCACCATAACCAGCGTAAGCATTACCTCCTACCATATTGATATCACCTGCATTGTCGTTGAGATTCATTCCCTGCGCGGCACCTCCTGTAATGAAGACATCACCACCATCACCACCATCATTCGTATGGCTATTCGCTCCCTCACCACCGGTAATAAAGACGCTTCCACCTTGAACTGCCTGTGCAGTAGTCTTTCCCGCAGTGATGACAACATCACCTCCATCGCCAGCATCTCCTGTGCCGACGATTGCGCTGATGTCTCCGCCAGCTCCATCTCTTGCAGAACCGGTAGAAAAGGAAATGGTACCAGATTTTCCTGCTGAAGACACACCAGTTAGAACAACCACATCTCCAGATACCCCAGAAAGTCCAGCGTTGTTAGTAACCATTTCAATATTTCCTGAGGAACCGGATATGCTGAATCCAGTGGTAAGTCCAATAGATCCACCTCTACCATTTGCAGAGTCTCCAGCATTGAAGTCTAGCGCACCTCCGACATCCCTGCTACCAGTGCCAAATGCTGCACCTGCCTGTATTGCGACATCCCCGCCTTTTCCTCCTGCAGCAGCATCGGGGTTAGTTCCATCTCCAGCGCGTATAGAGATCATACCGCCACTTGCAGCAAGCGAAGATGTGTCACCGCCTCGAAGGAAAACTTCAGCGCCGTCGTGAGCGGCGCTAGAGCCAGCATTAAATGTGATGTTTCCGGCTCGTCCCACAAAAGAGTTGCCCGTTTCCAAAACAACAGATCCAGTATCAGAGAGTGAAGCAGTACCAGAAGCTACTCGAATATCACCACTAGAACCATATCCAATTGAATTTGATGTAAGCACACTAACTGCACCAGATCCAGCAGCGGAAGAACTGCCAGAAAGGATGCCGACACTGCCTCCGGTCGAGAATTCAGAGTATCCGGCAGCGACATTAAATGCACCGCCTTGCCCTTGCTTAGTAGCACCAGAAAAAATAGAGACGCTACCAGATTGGCCGTTGCCAGGAGACGTTCCCGCAGAAAGAATAATGGATCCACCAAGTGATCCACCCACGCCACCCGACAATTTGATGCTGCCACCAACGCTTTTAGAAGTACCACCGGTAATTTCAATATTACCAGCTTCTTGCTCAGCATTTCCAGTAGACATGGTCATACCTCCAGATTTTGCAACAGTGCCTGTACCAGTGGTAAAATTGATACTGCCCGAATTAGACATCGCAGAATTACCGGTAGCGACGTTGATACCTCCACTCGCTTGACTGCCAGCGGCTGACATCACTTCGATGGACCCAGAAACGCCTTTGGTGGATGCACCAGATGATATGGCGACTGAGCCTCCTTCAGCATTAGAGCCTTCAGAACTTCCACCGACGATAGATACGAAACCGCCAGTATTTGACGCTGCCAATCCAGGTTCTAATCTAATGTTGCCCCCGGGACCATTAAGACTAGCTCCGGTATTAACAATAGTGTCGCCAGACGAAGCGTCTGAAGACCCAGATCCAATAGTCACGGGGCCACTAAATCCAGTGCCGGAGGATTTTCCGGAGAGAATAGAAATACTACCGGAATTGAAAGCTGTTCCTGCACCACTGGTGAGAGAAATGCTACCACCACTTGCAGAAGATCCAGCACTTACGATGATATTGCCTCCCAATCCTTTTTGCGTGTTCGCAGCGGCCCCACCAGAAAATGTCAAGTCACCGCCAGCACCATCACCAGCGCCTGCAGCCAAAGAGACAAACCCTCCTTTGGATCCAGAGAGCCGGGTATCACCTGCATCGAGGGAAATCGACCCTCCGCTCTGGTATACACTGGTACCAACCTTCAACTTGATATCACCGACTTTTCCTGATGTCGACACAGATCCGGTTGTCAACTCAATGGTGCCTGACTTACCAGTAGAAGCACCACCAGATTTCAAGCGGATTGAGCCACTTGCCCCAGTGCTCTCATCGGCAGCACCAGATTCGATGCTCACAGCACCTGATCCGAAGCCTTTAGCACCAACACCAGATAAAATGGTTATGATACCACCTGTGCTGGCAGAAGATTTTCCACCTGCAATTTGGACAGCAGCACCAGCTTGGCCACTGGAACGCCCAGGACTAATACTGATGGGCCCTGAAGTACCACTAGTAGAATCTCCAGTAGTAATTTGGACAGCACCAGAAGCAACTTTACCGGTGCCAGTAGACATCATCAATGAACCGGAATCATTGGCATCGGTGGCCGCGGTAGTTAAGTTCAAGTCTCCAGTAGGACCGGATTGACTTGCGCCGGACACTAAGGACATGTCACCACCTTTGCCGAGCAAGGATGAGCCAGCGGAAATATCAATATTACCACCGTTGCCCTCAATGGCACCACCAGCAAGGATACGTACATTTCCACCAACCCCAATATTGGCGCCAAATTGCTCTTCGCCAAAGCCTGAACCAGCGGCAAGTTCTAGATTGCCACCGCTTCCGCCTTGAACGTTTGTCCCTGACCCTGCAGCTATTCTCACATCTCCACCTAATCCATTGAACGAGTCCGTATCTCCAGATTGAAGCGCAATGTCGCCACCTGAAAGTACATGAAATGATGTTTTATTTAATGCCATTCCAAAGTGGACTTGACTTCCATTGGCATTGAGCGCAGACCCGGAAATGTTTAGCGTGCCACCCCCAAACGCTGGATCTGCTTTGAGGATAAGATTACCCACGATGACATTATCAGCGACATAAGTATCAGGGCATGGTGGCTCGAATACTAATCCTCTGCAATCTAGTGAAAAGGCATCTGATATTGTGGTGCAAACATTTAAAGAAGCGCACCAAGCACATTCATCTCGCTTCGCACAAGTACCGCACGTCATGTAATCCCCACAATTGGGAACATCCGGACAAGATGTCGCGCCATAAGACCACTGAGGGCAAGGTGATCCGTTCAAGGGACCAGTCGCCGAACCGCCAAGGCATTGCAATGTAGATGCGCAAAAACCACACCCAGCAGTATTCTTACAAGCTGGACAACGACCCAAAGCATCCCTGGAAGCATCAAAATTTCAAGAAGAGATAATAAGAAATTGAATAGAGTATAAACAGACAGACATAAAAAAAGAATTTAGGTTAGCGTATGCCATGGTCAGTCGATTTGCATTGACGTGTGGTGACACTTCATTAGTCCCTGCAGTGAATAATAATTCCACTTCAAGCACGCAATACTTAAAAATACAAGGCGAAAAGCAAATGGAAAGACTACAACGTCTGGTGTGCGTTATTGCTAATTGTTTCAATTAAATAATTCAAAGTTTCGCTTGTCTTCACAATATCGCGTTTCAAATATAAGTAGTATGTTGACTTAAGGAATAAGTTGAAAGATGTGTCCATATTATGCATGCTCGATCTAACATATTCTCAAAATCACTTTAAATCCAACTTGCTAAGATAATATACTCTTTTTTATTATACTCACCAAAACTCATCTGTGTCACGAGCTGAGTACGGGGCGCAATCAGCATCTGTTGCACCTAGTACCGGTAACACGCCTCCTATAATGCCCAAAACAGCCCAAAAGCAAGCGAGTACAAGGAATTTCTTAGGATTAAGAAACCATTGAGTCCTCATCTTGCTGTGCACAGCTGTATGAAGAGCGTCTAACTTGGGAGAGGTTTCAGTGGGTATCACGGACTCTAAATAAATTATTGAGATCCAAGAATTCACTATACTCTAAAAATAATAAAGTTGATTGTGCAATGAATAGCACAAATAGGCTCGAGACCCTTCCTCCAGGTCGATCGATCCCGATTTAGCTCGACGCCTTATTGGGGAAAGGTCCCACCAAAGCACCGAAGCACCTTCCTTTCCGTTCAGTCCCCCTGTGGGCCGACGCGTTCCAAAACATGAAAAGATTAGGAAGGCTCAGTAGTGGACGTTACTCGTTTACATTTACGCGTTATATAAGGAATAAGTTTGCAGTGAAATTCTAAGTAAGATTCACTATGTCGCAGTACGGTAGAAGTGATGATAGACAAGGAAATGACGGGTAAGTATTTAGTAAAAAATAATATAAGATATCCGTGTTCTTCGCATCATACCATGTTTTACGGACGCCGATTTTTTGCGCGAATGAATAAATAATTTTTGCTAACTTTTTTGTTTGGTATTCTTCAATATAACTTCTGTCTCTCTCTCTCTCATTTATGACTTTCGCTTTTCGCTTTTCAACATTAAAATTAAAATATTACAAAGTCGAGGTGGTTATGATGGAAATCGATACGCGCATCAAAGCAGTGCTTCTTATGGTAGTCGCTATGAATCAGAACATGATGGTCGCGACCGAGGTGGCGGTGGCGGCCGCGGAGGCTATGATGGAAACCGAGGTGCCCCACAATACCAAGACTCTTACGGTGGTGGCGGTGGCGGCCGCGGAGGCTATGATGGAAACCGAGGTGCCCCACAATACCAAGACTCTTACGGTGGTGGCGGTGGCGGCCGCGGAGGCTA
>JACCDO011385734.1_pt1 | contig 10151 bp, 8 predicted proteins | sample 7446101 | NCBI WGS metagenome assembly JACCDO01 (sample SAMN15323440, study PRJNA562643) | freshwater metagenome | isolation source: river surface water | place: USA:Blue River Watershed | collected 2017-08-16
AACATATTCTTCGAATTATCCCAAGCTTTGTCACTACGTCGATAGACTCCACTACTGCCTTGGTCATCACTAAGTAATTGATGCAGCTTGACTATCATACCTGAGCTAAAGTAAGATTGTTCCATTAGATAGTCAAACGCACGACGATAGCGTTTAGCATCTCCGCGACTTACATCGCCCAATAACGCATCTACCGCCTGGGCTTTGTACGTAAAAAATGTATCATTCAACCCAAAGCTTTCATTTCGTTTCACATATCGTTGGTAGTTATGGTAGTAATCATCAATAGACTCGAGATCCACTAATCGATTGTAGCTGTTCAGAGTACTAGTATCTAATTCCTCACCATACTCGCCGCGCCAAATCCAGCCATCACAGAATGCTAATATCCACGATATAACACACAAAGTGATGACAAGAGCACGCACCATGGGTTACTATGGCTACCAAAGCCTCAACATAACTGAAATCAAGAGCATGACGCCAACCTTGGTTCGGAACAGTCCACGGTACTGCACCTTCAACGCTGGTAGGCAGGAATTTATAGTCCACAGCCCGGCCTCTGCGATTTTGAAGCAAGAATTCTGAACAAATAAACATAATTAGATAACATGAACACTTTGGTACATAGCTAGTAGTCGGCTCAGTGGTGTGTGTTGTTTCCTGCAGGTTTCCGAGTCAACGGGTTGCTCTTGGCGTCAAGAGCAGTGTGTAACCCCATGACCCGCGCAACCGATGAGCTTACCTTCGGTGCAACAACACCAACTTCTTGTTCTTTTCGCTCAAAGAAGCGGAATGCGTTTTTGTAGTTCTCGTCTATTCCCTCCTTCAACTCCTTCCTCTTGATCTTCCAATCCTCAAAACTCGACATTGCGTACGCGGAGTTGTCCTCTAACTGCTGCAGTTGGAACTCATGGAATTCAGCCATCAAACTAGCGTCAGTGTCTACGTCATCAGTAATACTTGGCGCGCGAGGCTTGGAAAGAGGTCGTCGTAAGGCGTGTAACGGATTGAACTGTGGAGCCTGTTGAAGGGGTGATTCACTCACGACATCATTGTCACTGTACTCGTTACTGAATGACGAGTGGATGGTTAGTTCAGACGGCGGTACTATGGCACTTGCATCACTAGTTGCATACAAGGGATTACTACAAACTGGCGACATTTCATACTCAAATTTGTCGTCATAGTAGTCGTACGTCAGTGTTGCGCGGTCGTTAGGAGCCTCAACCTGGGCCACGTAGACATCCTTTGGTTTCGCAGATGTTACCTCCACTTTATTCGGCACGATTTTGTGGGTAATCATATCCACAGCCATGAACCCACCCATCATATTGGTGTAGTACATGTAGTACTCCGGCTGTATACACTTGAGAACTCTCTCTGCGAAAATCGAGCCGACTTCAACCACCGGGATACCCAAGACACGCAACTGATAGAAGTAAGAAGAGTTGAATAGCGCGAGCGCATATACAAACTCCAACACAATTGATTGTAACTGGACTTGCCACACAAAAGAGAGGATAACCGAGTACACATTGTCACTACTGGTGCAGACTGCAGCAAGGATCAACAAGAGAAACATGAGAACAATGAATGGAAACACCATGAGTCGACCCATAAATGCGATGCAACGCCCATATTTACCACAGCTTCCTCGCGTGAACTCCACGGTGTTGACGACTCTGCAAGTGTACAATCCCAATATAACCGAGCCCAAGAAGATGGATATTGGTGCAACAAAGACAACATCAGTCACATAACTATAGTTTGCATTCAACGCGAAGTAAGCGAAGATAAGACTATTCAAGGCGGATATGAAGAAGGCGATGGAGTTCTGCACGAGATACAGGATTCGACACGCATTTCGCGAGATCGGTGAGCCACCTACCCGGTAAATGCAGCTCAAAAGGGAGTGATTGTTGCAGAGAAACAAGATGAAATCCTCGTACATCCCCTCACGCAGGTGGTACGAGGTGACGAGCAAGTTCAGCTTCAAGCCACCGGGATAAAGGAGCCCAGAGCAGCCAAGTAGACACCTTCTTTGCAATAAATATTGATAAAAAGCTTCGTCATAGAGTGCTACTGTGGCTCCGTTGGCGGCATTTGTTGTGCTTTGACCAAGTTTCTTCGAGACCTTGCGCATGTTCTTCGTACTCATTGAATCAAACAGTGTCGCAACAAACTGATCCTCGATTGCTAGCTGGTTCAGCTTGTTGCGGATGGGCAATGTTTCCAGGTATTCCTTGCGGTCACTAGTGCCGTCCTTCTTGTACATGTTGCTGTGATATGCCGAGTCGTGAAGTCGATTGAGTAATCCCTTGCCGACTCCACTCTTATCAAGGACCAAGATCAACAGGTATAGACCTACAAAGTACCCGCAGAAGGAGACCATGTAGTACTTCACCTTGATCTGGACTTCCTTCGCTGAAGTGTTGATGAACTCGTTGCTTTTGATTACCTTTGTCTGCTCTATGGTAGGTGCACTACTTGGTTGAGTTGTAGGCACTGTCGATGGATATGACGTTGGTTGAGCCGTGGGAAATGATGTTGGTTGAGAGGAAGGTGATGAGGGTACTGAGGTGGGTTGAGATGACGGCTCCGAAGAAGGAGAGGTACTTGGTTGAGCTGATGGTACACTACTTGGTGCCGACGAAGGAAGACTCGATGGAACTGAGGATGGTTTACTCGTTGGTCTGCTTGACGGCTGACTACTGGGTAAACTACTAGGTGAACTACTGGGTTGAGATGACGGCTGTCTGGTCGGTGACGACGTAGGGCCAGTAGTTGGCTTATGAGTGGGACTATAGGATGGAGCGGATGAGGATGGCTTACTCGTAGGCTTTGCTGATGGTTGACTTGAAGGCCGCAGTGATGGTTGTGCTGTAGGCTGTCCACTCGGTTGACTTGAAGGGTGCGATGACGGCATAAATGTTGGCATATATGTTGGAGTGTATGTTGGAGCAGAAGTTGGAATATGACTTGGTTGAGTAGGTTGAACAGTTGGTTGAGTGGTAGGCAGACTTGACGGAACGGCTGTAGGGCTGAAGGTGGGTGTGAATGACGGCACAATTGAAGGAGTCGCGGTAGGTATTACACTTGGAATAGCAGTTGGTATACTCGTAGGAGCCATGGTAGGAGTATCCGTAGGGATTGCGCTTTAATGAATACGGGTAAGATAAACGAAGCGAGAAATAAATGAAGAATAATACCTAGGAACGTATGTAGGTGTTGCAGTAGAAGGAGTGGCGGTGGGTATTTCACTCGGAGTAGCTGAGGGTATACTCGTAGGAGCCGTGGTAGGAGTATCCGTGGGGATTGCACTGTAATGAATAAGGGGTAAGTCTAGCAATATGAGGGAAAAAATATACAGCTTGTACCTAGGAACGTATGTGGGTATTGCGGTGGAAGGAGTGGCGGTAGGTACTGCACTTGGAATGCTTGTAGGAATGGCAGTGGGAATCGCGGTTGGTATCGCGGTGGGTATTGCGCTGTAATAATACGTGTAAGATAAGCGAAGCGAGAAAATAAATGATGACAAATACCTAGGAACGTATGTGGGTATTGTAGTAGAAGGAGTGGCGGTAGGTAAAGCGCTTGGAATGCTTGTAGGTATGGCAGTGGGAATAGCTGTAGGTATAGCTGTCGGTATAGCTGTTGGAATGGCTGTGGGAATAGCTGTAGGTATCGCTGTAGGTATCACAGTGGGAATAGCTGTAGGTATCGCTGTAGGTATCGCTGTAGGTATGGCTGTAGGTATACTTGTAGGAATAGCTGTAGGTATTCTTGTAGGAATAGCTGTAGGTATACTTGTAGGAATAGCCGTAGGTATCGCTGTAGGTATGGCTGTAGGTATACTTGTAGGAATAGCTGTAGGTATCACAGTAGGTATCGCAGTTGGTGTGACAGTGGGTCTTGCAGTGGGTATCGCAGTGGGAATAGCTGTAGGTATAGCTGTAGGTATGGCAGTGGGTATCGCAGTCGGTATCGCAGTGGGTATCGCGGTTGGTATCGCAGTCGGTATCGCAGTGGGAATTTCAATGGGAATTTCAGTGGGTGTAGTGGTGAGTATAATTGTGGGTGTATAATACGTACCTCCTCCGCTGCTGCTGCCGGTAGGGTCATAATAAATAGCAAATTCAGACAATGAACTCGCAGTGTGAATAAAACTGTTTGCGGTGCCAATAAACTCTTGATAGTCGTAAGATTCCTCTATTTCTCCGTAATTGTCCTCCTGCAAGTCTAAACTTAGGTCTTCCACGTCGTCGTAGCCACTGCTCACTAGGGAGGCGCGATATGTGATGAATAGCTGCTTGTAATTATGCACGATCCGTTGCAAGTAAAGCTTGGACAGCAACCTCGCGTCGACATAGTTCAGCGACAGGTACTTGAGCTGTGACACTTGTTGGGACTCGTACAAATTGACCGGAAGTGGCGACTTGCACACCTTCATTAGCAACCAGTTGACTAATATCGAAGACATGCGTCCATTCCCGTCAGTAAACGGATGGATGTACACAAAGCGGTAGTGCAGCCACGCTAGCTTGCCCCAAATACTTATATTATCCGTTGCAAGCAACTCGTTATTAACTTGGTCTACAAATTTCTTCATCGCACCTGGGACCTTGTCTGGATGCAAGAACACATAGTTCGCCTTTTTCAGACCGAATCCATAGATTCCCTTTCTGAAACTACCTGGTAGTGCATCGTTTTCACTTTTGCACAGTATCTTGTGGATATCTAATATCATCTCCACCGTCAAGGGATCACCATCAGGCAAGGATAACATATATTCCAGTGCGTCTTGATAATCAACAGGCGCATCTCTAATATCATTCACTAAAGTATCTAAATACTGTGCTTTCATGGCGTGAGAGACTTCCTCTAGGACTGTTGCGGCATCTGTATTACTATTAATTACTGTGGAATAGTAAGCCGTGAAACTCGAATAGTTTTCTATGTATTCCTCTGGAACCAGCGAGTCTAGAGTGTTACTTGCGGAGATTTCAAGAGATTCTCCAAAGCCCCCCACGAAGTGAGGCTTCATTCTAACAAGCTCTTCAACAGATGCGAATGCGGGAGTGGCACTTGCAAAATCATTGAGTATAAGAATTACAAGAAACAAAAACTGCTGCAGATGCTGGATAAGCATTACCCACACGTAATTATTACTACACTAGCAGCGAATAACAATCAATATAGGACTATTATGAGAAATTTCTCATTCTTCCGAACTAACCAACTGTACGTATCTCCGGTTTTTCGAGGGATTCCTCGCGGGGCTCTCGAAAGAGAACGGTATTTGATTCCACACCTAAAATGTGGCACGTCAGTTGGATCTGAGGTGACACTTCCCGATACTGTCATGCACACGTCATAAGCCCCACAAGAAAGAGAAGAAGAAGTTCTTAAGTGTGAATTATACTTACAATACAAGCTCAGTCGTCCTCATAGTACTCGGAGTCGCCGTCGCTTGACTCCACCTCCGACATGAGCCTGACTCCAGGGCGTTTCGTGGAAATAAGGTCGAAAGCCAGATCAACCTGCCAAGCATCACCTAGTTGACCATATTCTTGATTAAAACCACCGAAGATGAAGAGTTTCACACCTCTGGAGACGGCAATCGCCGACATTCTGGGGATGATCTGTGTGTCTTCATCGACACACAACTCAGGTAAACTGATTTCTTGAGTCTTCGTATCGAACACTACGAGGTCATTGCTGTGATCAGCATCTCCACCAAAAAAGATTATTTTATCACCTAGTACTGTTGCTGTATGACAACGTCCAGGATAAAATGCGTTAGTAAAATTGGTTGGATTGATAGGTTGTGACCAAGCTAGTTTGTTGTGCTCATGCGAGAACTCTAGTATATACAAATCCTTCAACTCGCTGCCGTTGCGGATCAGATCGTTGCCATCGCTGCCGCCGCACACATACAACTTGTTACCGACTAGCGTGGTAGAATGACCGAACCTGTTACTGGGACGAGCGCCAGCTACTACATACGAGCTTGCAGTGCTAGTGCTGCCGTTATACACCCACTTGTTAGTCTCGATGTCGTATATTTCCAAGCTGTTACATGGCTGATGCTGATGCAAACCACCGAATAGAACTAGCGATCTTCTACCGCCATTCATAGCGATGACATTCGCGGTGTGATAGCCTCTGGTGATAGGTAGCAACATATCAGGATCACTGGGTCGCGCAGGAGTCATGTTGCTAGACCACTTGGCATGAGCCGATATGGGACGATTACTTGTAAAAGCTTCAATATCACTTAGTTCTGCAGTGATTCCAGATTCTTTGAAGGTGACATCGAGTATATACAATCCGTTGACATCACCGCGGTAGCCACCAAGTGTGAGACCACCGAACAACACAAGTCTTTTTGTGTAGTTATTAGGAGGGTTCTTATCACCATCGTTATATAAATAGTCCAATTCACCTGGTAAACACATGGAAGTAACGGTAAAACCATAGGTGAATCGTTGAATAGGGAGTCGAGGTGTATTGTGAACTAATACTGGTTTAACCTTTATATCGCGGTCAAAGACATCCTTGAGAGTAAAATTGAAGTCGGTTGGGTTGATATCATCACTGATACAATTGTGATGGCCAAGATCGAGGCAAAGTGCAGAATTGTCAAAATGTTCATCTCTTGGCCAACCAGATACAATAATCCAAAAGCGATCCAAGACTAATGCACCACTATGACCTTCCATTTCCCAGATATATTCACTATCAAGTTCGCAATTATCCGACACCACGTATCTTAATCCATCTAGTAAATGTAAATGCTTCGCTATTTGCTTATTTGTCTGAGAAGAATCAATCTTTGATGACTTCATATCGTACTCCAGCTGCTGCACCAACTGCTGAAAGTGGTTGCGGAACGCATAGGTCGTCTTGCCTCCTCCTGTATTCATTAGATAATATCCATATCTTGCACGTAGGTATTCTTGCCAGAATAACGCGTTTTGTCCTACATTTCTTCTTATCTTTGTGTTTGTCGCACTGAAATGCTGCACTTCCGTCAGAGTCAGAAATGTTGCTATCTTCGCTAATTCATCAAACTCCAGCGATAGAAGCGACATTAGTCTAGCTTTGCCTTGCAGAAAAGATAGACAACTATGGTATAGTCGGGGTATTAGATGGATTCGCTCGCCAGAAAAACTTCCGCACACTTCTTCTTTCCAAATCAGAAGGTGTGGAAATCACTTTCCAAAAATTTGAAGAAATTTTCAAAAAAATTGGATCTAAAGACAAGATTCTTGCAAGTATTTGAGGGTTAAATGTCTACTTGGAGTTGGCTATCGAATCGACTGTGCAAGCAGATCCCTGATATTGATCCTCGTGGAGGTGCGACAATAGTTGCAGCAGGAGATCGAATAGTTATATTTGGTGGAGCAAATCGCGAACAAGTTCATTATGGTGATGTTATTATCTGTAGTATGGAGCCAAAAGCGACTACTGCTAGTTGTCCATCATGTGAGTTGAAAGATGGGTATGATAATAGAGAATTAAAGACATGGAAAAGAGTAGAAACAACTGGTGATGTGCCTCCTCCCCGAAGTGGTCATGCAGCAGTTGCTTATGGTGATTATATGATATTATTTGGTGGTATAGATTTTGCAGAGGAAGCAGCATATAACGATTTGTATACATTAGACTTGAATACTCTTGAATGGAAGTATATTGGTGAAGCAGGTTCTGAAATCTTACCAAGGAATTCACATAGTATAGGTATAATGGATGGTCCAACTGGCACTAGTGATAAGTATTTAGTAGTTTATGGCGGCGCATCGCCTGAGCAGGGAGTGTTTGACGAAACGTTTTACGCACTTATACCAGAATTTTCTCAAATGAAAGAACGTGGTGAAGAGTTCTATGTTACATGGCAACTACTTGAAAAGGATCCTAATGGTCCTGGTGGTCGGGAAATGCACAGTTCATGCACAATTAACGGTAACCTAGTAGTGTCAGGAGGAAGAAACGAGGCAGGCACAGTGCTAGCAGATACCTGGTCACTATCTAACAAATTAAAATGGGAAAAACGTAATGATTTAGAGTTACCAGTTTCACGTTGTGCACATGGTGCTGCTGTCGTAGGAAATAAGTACTGTATATATGGCGGCTTTACCGGAGTGGGTGTGGAGGGAAATCTCGTGACAAAAATTCTTTCCACTGAAGAAACGGTATTTAATACACCATCAGCAGCTCAATGGGTGAATGAAGCGTGTTCAATAGATATAGGTGCCAGATTCGGTCTCGCCTTATGCGGCGCTCCAAAGTGGCTGATACACTTATCAACACCAAAGAAAGTAACGGATACCACACCTGATGCAACTAATATTTCTTATGAAACCGGTGGATTGTTAGTATTCGGTGGTGTGTCGGTTGAAAATGACTTCGGTGACGTGTGGGTGCTGTCCCCCAGACCCTAAAGCACACCAAAAGCTGTTTATATAGTGAGAAAAAAAAATAGTAAATAACTCCTACTAATTACTGTAACTACATTCTAAATACTCCGAACTTGGTAGGCGGGATCTGGTTCTTGCATGCAACGGCAAAGGACATCCCAAGAATTTTTCTGGTGTCGGTTGGATCGATGACTCCATCATCCCACAATCTAGCTGATGAGTAGTACGCATGTGATTCCTTGGCGTATTTATCTAATATTGGTTGTTTGAATTTGTTCTCATCTTCAACGGACCATTTCTTGCCTTCACTCTCAATACCTTCTCGTTGCACTGTTGCAAGCACATTAGCTGCTTGTTCACCACCCATTACACCGGTCTTTGCATTTGGCCATAAATATAAGAAGTTTGGTGAGTATGCTCTGCCACACATACCATAGTTACCTGCGCCATAACTGCCGCCGACAACAAGCGTGATCTTGGGGACCTTGGTAGTGGCCACGGCGGTCACTAGCTTCGCACCATTTTTAGCAATTCCTTCATTTTCATACTTTTTACCTATCATAAATCCCGTAATATTCTGTAAAAAGAGTAACGGAATATTGCGTTGACTGCATAATTCAATAAAATGAGCAGCTTTTAACGAGGATTCTGAGAAAAGAATACCGTTATTTGCCACGATTCCAACGGGCTGGCCGTATAGCTGACCGAACCCAGTCACGATAGTGCTGCCATATTGACTTTTGAACTCATGGAATACACTTCCATCTACTATTCGAGCAATTATTTTGCGTATATCAAACGGTTTCTTGGTGTCCGCGGGAATAATACCACCGAAATCATCAGCGGAATAAAGTGGTTCGACGTAGTCGACTGTTGAACGCAGAATACTATCAGATTTCTCTTTCCAATTTAAGTTAGCAACAATTGATCGAGCAATTTGTAAACCATGTTCATCACTATGAGCGTAGTGATCACTCACACCAGATATCTTGCAATGAACATCAGCACCACCTAGATCTTCAGCACTGACCACTTCACCAGTAGCAGCTTTAACTAATGGAGGACCACCTAAAAAGATTGTGCCGTTTCCTTTGACAATAATTGATTCATCAGACATGGAAGGAACATATGCACCGCCAGCTGTACATGACCCCATAACACAAGCTATTTGAGGTATACCAGCAGCAGACATATTTGCTTGATTATAAAATATTCTTCCGAAATGTTCTTTGTCTGGAAACACTTCGTCTTGTAACGGTAAATATGCACCACCACTATCAACTAGATAAATACATGGTAATCTATTTTGTGCTGCGATTTCTTGTGCTCTTAAATGTTTTTTCACTGTCATTGGGTAATATGTACCACCTTTAACAGTTGCATCATTTGCAACAATCATACACTCTACGTTGTTAACTCTTCCAATACCAGTAACCATTCCCGCACCAGGGACACCGCCTCCATACATATCATATGCAGCTAATGTGCTTAATTCAAGAAATGGTGAACCAGAATCAACCAGTAAATTGATTCTCTCTCTTGCCAATAGCTTCCCACGCGACTTGTGCTTCGCAACAGTCTTCTCTCCACCTCCTAGGTGTATCTTCTTGACTGTAGAATGCAAATCATTGATGTAGCCATCCATTTGACGTTTATTGGCCATATAATCATCATTTTTCACTACATTTCCATCTAAAACTGTGCCATTCGACGCATATCTGCGCAATG
>JACCDO011915523.1_pt1 | contig 10151 bp, 3 predicted proteins | sample 7446101 | NCBI WGS metagenome assembly JACCDO01 (sample SAMN15323440, study PRJNA562643) | freshwater metagenome | isolation source: river surface water | place: USA:Blue River Watershed | collected 2017-08-16
GTCTTAAATAAAAAAATCGCAAAATTTTTTGCCAAAACAAAGCAAGGAGTCAGGTGTTGAGTCGCGTTTGGTGCAGCAACTCACTCGAATCATGTCAGGTGCAGGCAAGCGCAGCAGCCAATCGGGGCCGACGCCTCGAGCTAGCAAGAAAACAAATTCCGAGCCCACTTATGAAGTGAACGAGGTATTGAGGAAAGTGAGAAGCTTGAAGACCTCATCGTTGCCAGCGCTTAACAAATTGATTACAAATGACACCTCGCTGTTGAATCAGGACGAACTGCGTGAGTTACAAGGTGTTAAAGAAGTGGAAGATCTTCCCTCAGACGAAGTTGCTTCAAGAATTGAAGATTTGGTGGTCAATATTGTAGCACAAATTGTGCACGGGAAAGGAGATTTCGAGTTTAATATACCAAATCGAGCATCAAGCAACCAAAAATATATTGAGCATTTAGACAGAATAGTATTAGGAGATAAAATATCAAAAAGACAATTTTTAAATACAGCACATGTTCGCAAGACAGCAATAACAACTAGAGTAATACAGTTAGTTCATGAAGTATTAGAAAAAGGGATTCATATAACCAAGCGTGATTTATTTTATACGGATGTAAAGTTGTTCAAAGACCAAAACGAATCTGATGCGGTGTTAGATGACGTTGCATGCATGGCAGGTTGCACTAGAACTTCATTGCATGTAGTTGCATCTGACAAAGGACTTGTTGTAGGAAGAATACAGTATAGAGAAGCCGGAGATTATATAGATTGTACCAAAATGGGCGTTGGGGGCAAAGCTATTCCACCATATATTGATAAAATTACTGATATTCAAAGTGATGCAGACTTCATAATATTAATTGAAAAGGAAGCCGCTTACATGCGTTTAGCCGAGGACCGTTTCTATAATAAGTATCCGTGCATTATCATCACGGGCAAAGGCCAGCCAGATGTGGCAACTAGATTATTTTTACGTAAAGTTAGAGATGAATTAAAAATTCCAGTGTTGGCATTAGTCGATAGTGATCCATATGGCCTCAAGATATTGTCAGTGTATAGTAGTGGGTCCAAGCAGATGTCGTACGATTCCAGTCATTTGACTACGTCGGACATTAAATGGTTAGGAGTGCGTCCAAGTGATTTAGATAAATATAATTTACCTGCTCAATGTCGTTTACCAATGACTGAACATGACAAGAAAATGGGCGAAGAGTTATTGAACGAACCCTTCATACAGAAGCATCCTGAGTGGGTAAAGGAGCTGGAGCTCATGTTAAAAACGGGTGAAAAGGCAGAGATACAGGCACTCAGTTCATTTGGTTTTCAGTTCATAACGGAACAATTTTTACCAAAAAAGATAATGGAAGCAGACTGGATATAATGATAACTTGTTACATTTAATGACAGAACAATATACAAACTACACGTCTATGCTTCACTAGCACTAGTTGCGTCGATATCACACTCTTCTTCCTCTTCCACAGCACCATCGATATCAAACACAAAATATCTTCCTTTAAGCGGTTCATCTACACCGTTGATTCTCTGCCACTCCTTCGCACGAGAAATATTGAAATTCCGACCATGGAAATGACGTACTATTATTTTAGAAACTGGTGCCACTTCCTCGTTAACTACCGTCTTATCAAGCGCAGTATCACATAGTTCGACGGTCTCGTCGACGCGAGGGTCGCACAATAAATACGACCCAAACCATTTAAACACGTCAAATATCAAGTCTAAGTTGTAATCATTTTCTGATAACGTAACCAGGAAATTTCTTTGTGCCTGACCAAATCTGTCTTCGATAAAATCGCCGTTACGACATAAGAAATCGTGGACTGGAATATTTACTTCTTTGAGCAATTGTCTCAACTCAACCGGCATATTTCTGTAGGGTTTATATATCTCCAGATACCGTTGGATATGACATAGATGGTTGGAGTCGTACCAAAATATAAGTGGTTGTAGTAGCAAACCGCCATTAATTGGTATATTTTTTGATTGAAATCCTTTTAGTTTTGGATAACGAGTGAAAATATGGTGATTATTAATATTTGAACATGTTGGAAACCCAACATATCTAATATAGTTATTGTCCTCACAAATGTCCATGATATCACTCATACAATCCACGGAGCTGGTGAATGCTCGATCATGTTGACATATAATTGCATATTGAGTAGTGCATTCAAGTAGCCCCGCATGCACACACCATGCAAAACCCTGGTGAGATTCACATTTCTTCAAAATAAATCGCGGGTTATTACCATACAAGTCATCGACGGCAGCGATGTACGCAATGTATCCTTGCCGCATCTCCTCGGTAATCACTCCTTTCTTTGCTTTGGCCGCATCTCGCAAGTCTTTGAACCAATCAAACACAATCACAACCTTACAGATGGCTTCACGTACGTGGTTTAGACTGTCCACCACGTGCTCCAACATGGATGTTGAAGGGTGGAACGTGGTTGGGGATGTCACTATAACAGCACTTAGCTCGACCATTCTTTGTTATCTCAGATCATTTTAAGCTTCACTGCATCTAATCACTCGATTATTTGAAAATTTCACTTACTTATTTCTCAATCAATCAGTCTCTCCTCACCACACACGCACAACTCGCGCTATCGCTCAGATAATCGCTGAACTGGAATTTTTTGAAGAAATTTAAGTCGTACCGGCGGTCAAAATTAATTAAATTAATTAAATTCATTAAAGCCTGCTTATGACAGCTTCATCTATAGTAGACTGTTATTTCAGCCTGGTTGTTGCGATCAGTTCGCACAGAATATTTTTTATGGTATTTATTTTCTTTATTGAATATTTAAATTGGTGCCGGCATAACTTGTGTTAGGAACAAAATTGTGTTGGCATTCTTGTTCTTGACATTTAAAAAGTTATAACTTGACTTTAATTTTGAGCAATTGCGTGATTGTGATTGAGTTAGTAAAAGCAGTAAGTGCCATCCTGATTTATTATATATTGTTTCTGTTCAGAACGAGTTAAAATGATGCAAAGGTTTGCGCGTTCTGCGACTCGAAGCCGTGGCTGCAGATGGTTTGCTCTGGGGGTTGAGAATGATAATGAGAAGATCCAAGATCAGGAAAAACAATTTATTCCATCGAAGGAGATAAGGAAGGACGAGGATCTACAGGCACATTGGGTAAGTCTTGAAAAGAGACTCGGAATGCGAAAAACGAGACCTGCAGGTAAAGGTCCTAGTGGGCGAGGTGTTCGTCGTCCTAGTGGTACGTTGCAACTACGTAACTTACTTCACTCATTCACTCACTTATTTACTCATTATAATCTATTATTAGGTTGGGATGCTGAAAATGTTTAAATGTAATAATGATTTGATTTTGATGCGTTAGTTAACAACTAAAGTGTGGTTCACCAGTTATACCAAGTGTATGAATATTGTCAAGATGATGAGAGAATAATTTGTGTGTAAAATTTAATCTAATTAAAACATTATAAAATATATTTTTACTTATTATTTATTTATGAGTCAATATTCAAGCATAAACAGACTCCTTGTAGTGTCCACAGCGAGTTGTGATCATGGGTGGCAAGATCAGCTTCAAACACGAGTCCAACACCCATCGCATTTCTACGGGCTTGGGTGACATAAACTGGGGTGCGGAATGTACCATGCAATTTTAGTTTGGAGCTTTCAATAGGGATAACTCTCATAATTGGTAGTTCAGTAACCAACACTTTTGGATCTTGAGTGCGTAATATACTTTGTTCGTCGTCCCAGGCAGCACCTTCAAGGTACAAACCAGTGACGTAACAACCAGATTCAAGGTGTTGCAATCCTTCTGTGCTCTTGATATCAGTGACGACCGTATACAGCGTTGACTTGTCTAATGGCCAACCACGTAAGCGACATGTAGTTTGAACTAACGCTGTTAAATAAGACTCAGGAATATGTAAGCCTGACAACCATATAGCAGCAGGCTCTCCGTCGTCTATCCACGATTGGTATTGTTGATGACGACGAGTGTAGTGACTCATCCAAGCACCTAGTGGTTTTTGAGTATCAGGTGCCAATCGACGCCACATTTGTGGTAAAAACCCATTAAATAATGAGTCACCAAGAGAATCTAACTCATCGGACATACCAATCTCCCCCACTAATGCTCGCTGCAAGTCTGTTAACGAGATGGCCATTTTAATAATCAATTTATTCCATCTTTCTAACTCTTGTAACAACACCACTTGGCATGGTGTAACGGTATCATCACTGTCATTGCGTCGTAATAACAATGCACGAATCTGTAATAAATCATAGGAGCCGATATCAATGGATGACAACGGAATCTTGTTAAAGACGTCTTTGGCCGTAACCCCGATGTACTCCTCACGCGACATGCCTTCACCTGATGCAACTCTGCGAGGTTGTAATGAAATCAAATCGACCCACATCGACTTGACTGCATTGCTGTAGTAACCGATTTCTGCATTAGGATGAAGACCGAACACGGCAGGTGAGTTGACGAGAGGTAACGACTCTACCATTTGCGTGTAATTGTCCAATTCGCCCCATTCTGGTAGCACGTAATCAAAACCAACATGTGAAAATGAAAATTTCTGGCAGTCATCAAACAAGAAATCGCCCATATACTCCTCTAGGTACGTCTTCAATGTGCGACGATCCATGTCATCCGAGACTCTTCCACCATACATTGCGTCACCGATGAGGTACTTCAAGGAGCCCCAAGGAAGGAACTCATCATTGTCTTCAAACGATTTTTGTAAATATAATGAAAGTAAACGACGTGAAATATTCAAATCGGATTCATTGAAATCGTAACTGACATTCCATCCAATTTTACCATATTTTCTTCGTTCTAAAACAACTGCGTGTAAGAATGCCAACACGTACAAGCATGGTCGGAAGGCCCAATGAGGGCATTCATCAAGCATTGCCGCATCAATACGAGAGTACGTAGCTCGCATGTTTAATTTCAAACCATCTGGTGGTTCTGTGACGATCTTCAATGATCGTTGCAAGATGCCCAACGGAAAGCGATCCGAGGGGTCGGTGGTTAACCATAAACGGAAATCCTTGTGTGGTTCCTTCATTTCGTTCAATATTTTCTCTAGAGTTTTTAACCACGATGCTAATAAATGACAATTTTGTAGTAATATCCATTGACCACGTTTTGTTCCCGACTCCAGTAACTGCTCAGCAATAGGACCTTGGCCTTGACCAAGTGCAACAAACTTGAACTTACTTGTCATACCCATTTCATCACAAAATTTTTGTATATCGGACTGTGGATCCGCACCAGGCGATAGAATGAACACCATTGGCATAAATGGTGACGATTGTGCATAAATACGATGGAAATCGAGTACTGGCGGTTGCACAAACTTTTCACCAATAGCACTCATTACAAATAATTTCACCGCGTTGTATACGCGATCAGGACGGAAACAACGTGTCACAGCAAGTGTTTGGAATGGAGTTAGTTTCGAGGAATAATCACTAGGTAGTGGAGCGGTTTCCGGAGCCTCGAGGTCATACCAACTCTTCCAGTCATCAGGATTTTGTTTAAAATTTTTCACTAATTCATCAAATATACCGTTGATGTTGCTCATGCAGAGCAAGTCCTTCCAGCCTGAACCAACCAACCAGTTGCATGGACATGGTTCGGACACACCCTCTAATGACGTATCACCCTTCAAGAAGAAGTCAAGGACACTAGCATCGAGCACACCATCACCATCCATGATCATACACGTCATTTGGAATGAAAACATTAATTTATGTCTCTCAAAGATACCAGTGCAAGTATAGTCGTATATGTTTCTCATGATGGTATCTATCATATTGCGCAGACGATTGTCCAAGTTACTGTCCTTCTTCGCGGTCTCCAATGCCGATCGGAACACTCCCAGGAAGGAGTCTAGGGATATCTCGTACATGGAATTGATAACGGACAGTCCTGCTTCAGCGAAGTATAAAATAGAACCTCGTTTAGCAACTGGTTTGTATGCGGAACGTGCAACACCAATTTCTTCTTTTGTCAATGCTGCTTGTTGCAACTTACCTTGGATTTCCACCGCCGTTGATTTGGTGTTCTCTAACGTCGAGATCAATTCTTGATTGTCCAAAATATTTCCTTGCGACGATGACAATTCACGGAGTAAAGTGTCTTCTAATGTCACTAATAACTGGGCATTTTCACCCATTTCTTGCACTAAATCTGCCCATGCTTTCTCTAAATCAGGTCGCTCATTGGCGACAACCACGTTGAGTAATTGGTTGGCTAAGCCATCGAGGGTAACACCGTAGTTAATGATCATTGTCTTACCCATAATCTCAGGAGAATAGTGAGGATTTGCTAACTTGGTAGTGAAGAATAAACGGAAATTGTCGTCCCAATCAACCATCTTATCGCCTAACTTGATCATTTGTCCACCTCCTTCTTTGACGACGTTCTTCTCAAGGATTGGGTCAATCATTGGGTCCAATTCCTCGTCGATATTTTCGAATAAAAAGGGGTTACCAAACTGTATTGCTAGCTCTAAATGCTTCATAAAATCGCTTTCAGTTAATGTTTTAACGGTTAAGTTCTTGCCTTTATACGTGCGTTTGATCCAAGTAACTGCTTGCTGTTGTGGGTCAATACATAGTGGGAAGCGGGAACTCTTCGTGGTAAGCATACCATTTTGTACGGAATGTTCATCTGCAGGTAGTCCGTTGGCAACCCAGCCTTGAACTGTTGCGTCAGTTGTTAACAATCCCTCAAGACTGAAGTTGGCGGATAGTGGAATAGTACGATTTTGTACATCTACTAAGAACTTGTTGTATATCAAATCTCTGCGGTAGTCGGTGGTAAATGCACCGAGGTACGACAGGAAAGATGAACCAAGCAAGCAGTCACCATATAGTTTCACTGCTTTGTCCTCTAGATTCTGTACCTCAGTGCTCCATCTAGTACGCTCACCAGTTAAACCTTCAATCAATTTACTCGCAGCATTTAACCGCTTTGTCATGATAGCGGCTTCGGTTTGGAGTACATCTAACTCTCCATTGGCCTCGGCATATTGCACATTCAATTCTCCAATTTCCTTGGCTATCTCTCCTAACATTTGCTGTAATTCCGCAAGCTCCGCCTCTGTTTTACGTTGCGCTTTTTCCATTTCTTTGACTTTTTCACGTAGTGGCGCAACATTCTTGGCTACCTCGTAGTACTTGATGATGGCGACCACCCATGTGAGCAGACCATACCCAGCCTTGGAAACCGATTGCATTTTCTCTAAAGTAAGTTCTTCGTTGAAATATTTATTGACTTTCTTGACTTGCGCCGCCGTTAAATCGTCCTTTGGATAGCCTTTTAACTTCTGCAACAATTGGGAGTCACTCAATAATTTCTTGGCGTCATTCCAATTTTCTTCCAGTTTCTCACCGGTTGGTTTGAGACACACCAATTGCATGCACAAGTTCTTGACTGCTGGTGGAGGGTTTGTGAATGCTTTTAACTCGGTCAAATCGTTCTTATCTAGGTTCTCTAGGGCACGAGATGCAGCCTCGACAGCGGGTAATGCCTCCATTAATGCTTCGTCGGCATTCGCCTTTTCTTTTGTAATGATCAAAGCTTGTTCTTCCGCATATTTCTGCTTCTCGGTAGCGATAATTTGGGATTCATTCGCAATTTTGGTCTTCTCTTGGATAACGGCTATCAAGGCTTGCACCTTCTCCGTTTTCGCATCAACCACTACCTTCTTTTCGGTCAGCGTGATTTGCATGCGATCTACTGCAGCTGCCGCCTCAATAAGCTTTTGTAAACCACCTTCGAGACGCTTCTTACTTTGGTTGTTCTTCTTGCTGTTGCCCGCCAATTGCTTGCGGTAATTGCTGATGAAATCTAAATAATTCTTGGGTGTAACATAGTAATATCGACGTAATTCTTCAGCGAATCTAGTAGCTGCAACGGTAACATTTTGATGAGTGTATACCAAGTGATCAATAATGTTGTTACGATGTTCTTCAGGTAATTGTTCTTCTGCCAAGAAAAATTGAGCGACTTTCTTCAATGCATCAGCAGGCCATGGAAAGAACCAATCAATGACTGCATTCGATACTAATCCAGGGAAATTGCGGCAACGAATACGTAATTTACTGCCGGAAGGAGACATTGCCAAGACAATATGCAGGTTGTTGCGACATTTGTTGACATAATAGCTCCATAAATTATCTGGGGTTTGAGGGATTCCAGCAGCAGAGACCTCTGCACGCACGGTGTTGCATAGTGCATCCTTTTCATCTTGCTCGTATAGAGCTGGTACCATGCCGGTGGTGAGCATGTTATTAATGAATTCTAAGAAACCTTCTTCAAGAACATGTGCGTCGGTGAACATAAAGACCACCTCACCAGTGCCTAGCATCTTATACAACTCCTTCAAATCATTCTTGAATTGTTCTTCACCATAACCACGAGAAAGTGTTATCTGGAATAATTTATAGCCTGCACAATACGCTGCCAACTGAGTCAATGATTGCTTGCCACTACCACCGACACCGACTAGTAACGAGTTACCACGAGGGAACCGGATGATGCGATGAATACGGCATAGATGCTCTAGTGCTTGCTCGAATAACACGAGAGTCATGGCCTTCTTCTCGGTGTTGTAGAGCTCTAACACCTCACCGAAGATCTTTCTGACGTCATCGTATCCACCAATATCTTTGTATAATCTGGCATCCTCGGACGCACCTCCTGATGATATTCTCTCCACTGCACCATCAAAATCGCCGAATAAAGATGGTTGTGCAAGTACATCCGCTTGGCAATCAGGGAATTCTTTCTTCACAATTTCAATAATTTCTTTGAAATAGACATCCTGATCTTCAATGGTAGTCAAACGGTCACAGAAGATACGATCACATTCATTGCGCCATAAACGAACAAACTTTGGATGCGTATCAATGATATCCGTGGTTGCGTTGCACAGACCTTCGTATACTCGCGATAAATCACGTAAATTAAATATATAGTGAAATTTGGATGGTGTTGGTGGCATTTTTTCAATAATATAGTAGTATAGTCTGAGGGTTGCCGCGGTTATCTTCTTGACGGCATCTTGAACTGGAGCGGCGAACTCCTTATACTTGGTAGTGATGATAGCCGAGTAAATACTGACTAACACATTGGCTGTAGGAGGAGTGAGGTTGAATACATTGAATAATGCAATAAATCTCGTGTCAACAGGGTTGCGACCACCGCCAGGAGGACCCATGGCACCGATATATTGCAGGTCCTTGATGATCTTCAAGTTCAAGTCTTTCTCCCGATCATACAAACAACCACGACCAACTAAAAAGTGCAACAATGCTATTGGCTGTTGTGTACCATATGTGTCAACCTTTGGCATGTTCAAATCATCCACAAAAACGATTAATTTCTTGCCCGAAGGAGGACCGTAGATAGCACCAGATCGTTTATCAACATTAGCTTCAACGTTTTCTTGTACATCTGCGGCTCTGGTACGTGAGGAAAAATTGACATTTAACCGGGTATAGTTCGCCGATGGTAAGCCAGATAAATATTTCTGTATAATAGTTGTCTTGGCAGTACCACTTTCACCAACGAATAGAATAGGACGTAATGGAGCAAGGGTCTTCAATAAGAACGAATACAACATCGAGTCCGTGGTAGGAACCATAACATCATAAAATTTAAATGGAGATGGTTCGGTGTATGTTGGCACCTTTGATTGCCATTTTTCCCATCTGTGAGTTGGTATGTCGTAGAAATAATCATACAAGAGGGCATCGGGTAATGCCTCTCGGGAGATGCGCTTCAAGAAAGCATCGAACACGGCTCTTGCTGGACCAATCAACGCAGCACCCATACTCCATACTAAACTATAGATATAAGTGTGCTCGATATCTGCTGCATCTAACACATCCTTAGGTAGTAATGCATCGACAACACTGCAAAGTTGTTTGACTAAATCAATGTTCGTGATTGGAATGACTTGCTTGAGCTTCTGACCCATTTCACCGTCCACAAGACCGAGTAAAATCATATCGATACATTTAGGAACATATTTTTCATAAAGATTCATGAACATATCGGCGGCGGGTTGCTTGTCTTCATCGACGATCACGCCGTTACCGAACCTCAGGCGTACCCAAC
>JACCDO011310646.1_pt1 | contig 10150 bp, 10 predicted proteins | sample 7446101 | NCBI WGS metagenome assembly JACCDO01 (sample SAMN15323440, study PRJNA562643) | freshwater metagenome | isolation source: river surface water | place: USA:Blue River Watershed | collected 2017-08-16
AATTCATCATGAAAATGCCCGAAACATATTATTCACTAGTCGGAGAGCGAGGTGTTAAACTATCGGGGGGGCAAAGACAGCGAATTGCCATTGCCAGAGCATTTTTTAAAAATGCTCCAATTCTTATTCTAGATGAAGCAACCAGCCAGCTCGATTCAGTGACTGAAAATATAATCCAAAATAGCTTAAAAACATTGATGGATAACAAAACCACTTTAGTTATTGCTCATCGTTTATCGACTTTGCAAATGATGGACAGAATAATTGTCTTTGATAAAGGCAAAATCGTTGAAGATGGCACTCATCAAGAACTTATCGAATTAAACGGCTATTACAATAAATTATGGTCGGCTCAATCCGAGGGGGTTTTGACTTATCAGATTGAAGGAGCTTCCGCTCAACAACTTTTTTCACCAACTAATAATTAAATATGAAAAAAATCAGTCAAGTTTTTATTTTTTGTGCAGGCAGAGGAGAAAGAATGATGCCCCTCACCCAGACAACACCAAAGCCTTTGCTCAAAATAAACGATCAGCCAATTTTGGGTCATTTAATTGATAAAATTGCCAAAATAGCAACTATAGAAAAAATAATTATTAATGCTTATTACTTAGCAGAAGAAATTATAAATTACACTAAATCTTTGCAAAATCCAAAAATTATAATTTCTCGGGAGAAAGAAAAAATCGAAACAGGTGGCGGATTATTTTATGCTTTAAATAAAATTGATTTAAACTCGCCTTTATTGACTCTGAACGGCGATGTATTGTGGTGGGATGAAAAAAATTTTTCTGATATGGAGTATTTATTTAATAATTTCGATGTTAATAAGCATGATTTTTTACTGGGATTAAAAAAAACAAATGATTTTTTGGGCTATGATGGATCGGGCGATTTTAATCTCAATCAAAATGGTAATTTAATAAGAGATTTTTCAAGCAATAACCCTTGCGAATATGTTTATGTTGGCATGCAGGTTTTAAATCCAAAATATCTTTTAATGCAAAAACAACGACAAAATTTACCGCAATGTTTTTCGGTGTCGCATTTTTATAAATCAGCAGTTGATAAAAATCATTTATTATCCAAAATTGACGGGCTAGAATTAAAGGGCAAATATTTTCATATCGGCACTCCACAAAATCTGGAGTTAGCTAAAAATTTTTTCAATACTCTAAGTTCGCATGATGAAGAATAACAAAATTGCTTTAATTCAACTCTCATTGATTATTTTTTTATTGCTAGCGGTTATTTTTATATGTTTTTTATTATATTTTAATAAAAAAGAAGGCGGTGTTGATATCGAAAATCTCTCAATGGCTTTTTTGGTTGGAGTTGTTGCTCAAATGATTGATGGAGCGATTGGCATGGCATATGGAATAACCGCAACAACTTTCTTGTTAACTCAGGGAATATCGCCAGCTGTGGCTTCGGCATCGGTACACATTGCCGAGATTTTTACCACAGGTGCTTCAGGGTTAAGTCATTGGAGGCTAAAAAATATTGATAAAAAATTGTTTTTGAGTTTAGTTTTTCCGGGGGTAGTTGGTGGTATTTTTGGTGCGGTTATTTTGAGTAATGTTGATGGCAATATTATCAAGCCATGGATCTCGGCTTATCTAATAATTATGGGATTATTTATTGTATTTAAATCAATTAAGGGAAAAGTTTTTGTTGGTAAGGTTTCTGTTAAAAAGACTTCGCCATTAGCATTTTTGGGAGGTTCTTTAGATGCTATAGGTGGCGGAGGTTGGGGGCCGGTAGTTACTTCTACCCTTTTAAGCAGTGGTCATGAGCCAAAAAAAGCCATTGGCTCAGTTAACTCAGCCGAATTTTTTGTAACCACCGCAATTGGCTTTTCTTTTGCAATTTTAACTGGAATAAATCAGCCAGAAATTATTGTAGGGCTAATTTTAGGGGGCATAATTTCGGCACCTTTTGCTGCCAAAATAACTACTAAACTATCAACAAAATTATTGATGATAATGGTTGGTATTGTTATTATAATTTTAAGTGCAATTTCAATTTTAAAAAATTTAAATATTATTTAATTTTGATTTGGCAGTAATTAAAAAAACAATCATTAAAATAAATTTATGGCGATCGAGCAAAAAATTTTATTAAAAATTATTCAAGAAAAATTTCCCGATGCAAAGATTGAAATCATTGACACCGTTGGCGATTCAGACCATTATCGCATTGAAATAATTGACAAGCAATTTGCTAATTTATCAAAAATTCAACAACACAAAATTGTTCATAGGGCACTCGATTCGGTTCTCAACAAAAATCTTCATGCGATCGAGCTCAAAACCTCATCTTAAAAACTGTTTCACCATAAAGTTTTTTATAAAATATCTACCATATTAAAGCCTAATTATTAGAATTTTTAAATGAATTGCATTAAAAATAATTATTATTAATTTTTAACATGCTTAAAATAATTTAATTAAATTTTATTATGCCTTCGTCAATTCAGCAATTTAGAAAATCTCAAGAAAAATCGCCAAAACAAACATCTTCTCCCTCGAGATTTTCGCCTTCGATTTCGTCTTCGTATCCAGATAAACTTCTTTCTGTTTTGATGATGCTGGGTGTGGTAAATGCAACTAAAGTCCAAGAGCAAGAAGATCGCTTGGAGGAGTCTGAGAAAAAAGCTCACAGAATTTTAGATAATCCACAAAATTTGACATTAACCGCTAGAGAGTCTAAAGAAAAAATTCCTTATGCGGTTGATCCAAAACAAATGCCAGAAAGACCACTAAGATTAGCTACGGGGCTTGCTCTTAGATCGCTTCCAGAGATATTGCACCGACCTTCTCCTGAAGCTGAATATTCAAAAGATGAGATAGCCAAAGCGGGTTCTGATCTTGCTATGATTTCTCGATTCAATAGTTCGTCAATTGTTGAGTCAATTAGAGAATTTGAAGATGAGCTTTTAGAAAGTGCATTAATTGGTCTTAATGCTAAAGCGGGTGATTCGAATGCATCATTGCGAATGGATGAAGTAGCTGAAATCAAGATTGATGAGCTTGTCAAATATATTAAAGAAAAAAGAGATAGTGGAGAAAGAATTTCTCTAATAGGCACCAAATTTGAAAATGCTAAATTAGTAGGAGAAGACATTTCCTACGGTATTTTTGCTGATTTAAGCGATGCTCCAAACATTAAGTCAAAATACCCTTTTTATGAAACGAGCCCTATGTATGGAAAAACAAATATTTTTAAAGTAATTAAGGGAGTTGATTTTAGTGGGGTTGATTTTAGAAGTGCAAATATCAAGATTGATGGTATTAGATTCGAAGATTGTAATTTTCAAGATGCTGTAATGCCTTCTTCCCAAAGTGTGGAGCTCATAAGATCAAACCTTCGAGGAACAGATTGGAGCGATACTTCGCAAGTTAATTTGAAAATTGGCAGAGGAGCTGCCGAAGAATCAATTGCTTTTCAAATAATGTTTTTAAATGAATTTTCTTCTTATTTGGAGCCTACAGAGATTATTGAAGAGTTTAGTAAGAAAGTCGAGCCATTTCTTGTCGAGGGCCCGATTATTGATGTTTCGGGGGCGAATTTTAAAGGATGCGAATTAACTAGTCCAACATTTTTTCGTGCCAACTTTACTGGTGCAGATTTTGGCGATAAATCTAAAATAATTAATAGTAAAATTTTTCCTGTAATTATAAAAGATTGCAGTGGTTTAGATTTAGAAAAAACTTCATATGAGATTCATGATGGATATGATTCAGATACTACTAATATAAAAAAATTTAGCGGATTAATAAAGCTTGATTTAGATAAATTAAAAGAGCAATGTGCAAAAATTTATGGCAAAGAAAAAGCTGACAGGCTATTTACCGAATTTTCAACTGATGGCTATGTTCCAAAAGAATTGCTAGAAAAGCTTAGGGAAAATAAAAAGATTGTCGTAAAAATTAATATTAATCCCGATTCACTTTCTCGATTAATAAGTGTTGATAAATTAAACTTATTGCTAGATGAAGAAGAGCGAAGAAATATATCTAAAAATGCTATAAAATTTTTATCAAAATTATTTGGTCAGTATAATTTTGAATTTGTTGATCAGGATTATCAAAGGAAAGCTGATTATAGTATAGATATCGGCATAAGCAATGGCGAGAGAGGTGTTTCGTATGGAGAAATTTCGCGAGGAAATACCACCATTATCTTTGGCGGTAAATCATTAGATGAAAAATTTAAACCAAACTATCAAACAATGGCTCATGAATTACTTCATAGCTTGATGGGATTTACAACATTAGGTTATCATACACACTCATTTGAGCCTGCCAGAGAAATCGGTATGAGCAATTTATTTTGTGGTACCTTAACATACAAACAGAGTATAGATTTAGTTGTAGGAGATCAATATTTTAAGGTTCAATACAATGATTATTATTCAGAGCGAGGAGATGATTTTGTAACCTCATGTGTTTTTGATCAAAATGAGCAGTTTCTAAAATTTTTAGGTAGAGAAAAAATCGATGTTCCTCATGCCGACATTGTTCGAAAAATAACTATGCAAAATTTGGGGAATGAATTATTTTTTCAGCAATTTCCCGAAAGAGAGAATAGGGTTGAAATCGATGAAGAGTTTAGCAAATCCTATGATATATCTGTTGCAAAAGCAAAAGATGTGGTTAAGTATTGCAGATTATCATCAATAAATTTATGCATAGAAAATCATAATCTTAAAGATGATGAGATGGTAATCTTTTTTAAACCTAAAATTACTAGCAAAATTGGCGAAAAGTTGCCAGAGCCGAAAATTATTTATATGAGCGGTGGTCAAAAGGAAATTAAATTGGGTAATAAAATTTTATATACAGATTTATTAAAACAACAGGATCATGAAGATTCTGTTGAGGTTGTTCAATCAATTTCTGCAAATAAAAATTCTTCGCAAATAGAGCCACAAACCACGAAAAAAATAATTAATGATTCACCAAGTTTAAAAGAAATAAATAAAGATAGATTAGAATTTCTAGGGCTTTTATCGTTATTAGCGGTTCCAGCGGTGGCATATGCATATTGGCGATATGGTAATCAAAACAGGGTTCACCCGCAACTTGATTTAGAGCGAGGCGGATCGCCAGCTCCAACTCCAGCTCGCGGAGAGATTGTTTTTGCTGGTCAGCCACCTCAAGAGCGACCTCAGCGAGATACGGTTTGAGTTTTAATTAAAAAGTTTAAAAGGTTTAATAAATTCTTTTTGCATTTAAACAGCAAAAGGTTTAGATTATAGACAAATTAACTTAAAAATTTTTCACTTAACCGTTATAGATTAAAATATTTTATGAGAGACATTAATTCTGAAATCACTAATTTAATTACCAATAATGATGTTGTGCTTTTTATGAAGGGCACCACAGATTTTCCGCAATGTGGTTTTTCTGCTGTGGTGGTACAAATTTTAAAAAATCTAAATGTCAATTTTCTGGATGTTAATATTTTAAAAGATCCCGATATACGACAAGGCATTAAAGAATATTCTGATTGGCCAACTATCCCGCAATTATACATTAAGGGTGAATTTATGGGCGGTTGCGACATCGTAAAAGAGATGTTTCAAAGTCAAGAATTGCAAAATTTACTTAAAGAAAAAAATATTATTTAATTGTGTTGGAGCCTAGCTAATGGAATATGCAATCGAAATTAACGACTTACAAAAAACCTATATTAAGAAAAAAAATTTAGAGCCTAAAATTGCTTTAAAATCAGTAAATCTTAAAATAAAAAAAGGCAGTTTTTTTGGATTGCTAGGGCCTAACGGAGCAGGTAAATCGACCATCATAAATATTCTTGGAGGTTTAGTAAATAAATCATCTGGGCAAGTTAAAATTGCTGGAATTGATATAGATCAAAATCAGCAAGCCACTAAATTTAAAATTGGTATCGTTCCCCAAGAATTAATTATCGACCCTTTTTTTAATGTTTACGAAACTCTAGAAATTTATGCTGGATATTTTGGCATTAAAAAATCTGATCGAAAAACTGACGAAATTATTTCGGCTCTTGGTTTAAAAGATAAAGCTAAGGCGACTCCGCGAAGCCTATCGGGCGGTATGAGAAGGCGATTATTAGTCGCCAAAGCATTAGTGCATAATCCTGAAATTTTAGTTCTCGATGAGCCAACTGCTGGGGTTGATGTCGAGCTTAGAAATCAATTGTGGGAGTATGTTAAAAAATTAAATAGCAATGGAACTACAATTTTGTTGACTACTCATTATCTTGAAGAGGCTGAAAAATTATGCGATGAAATTGCGGTTATCGATAAAGGCTTGGTGATTGCAAATGACCTCACCGAAAACCTAATGAAAATACTGGCAAATAAACAAATTATCATTAGTTCTGACGATAAAATTGATTCAAATTTATTTAGTCATATTCCTTCATTAATTGCCAAAAATATCAATATCAATAAAATTTCTTTGACCTTTGACCCGAATAATTTTAAAGTTGAAAAAATTTTAGAAGAAATTTATAAATCTAAAATTCAGGTTTCTGATATCACCACTCAACAGCCCGATCTTGAAGAAATATTTAAACATTTAATCGCCAAGAAATGAGAGATTTAATTTCGATTGATCAGCTTGAAATTTCCGACATCGAAGAAATATTTTCATTATCTAATTACTTTTTCGATAATCCTTCGCAACATTTTGATGACCTAAAAAATAAAATTTTAGTTAATTTTTTCTTTGAAAATTCCACCAGAACTCGTATGTCATTTGAGATTGCTGGCAAAAGAATGGGAGCCAAAGTAATCAATCTTGACATATCTTTATCTTCTTTAAAAAAGGGCGAGTCAATCATTGATACTGCTAAAACAATAAATGCCATGCATCCAGATTTTGTGGCAATTCGCCACAATTCTAGTGGCATTGTTGAGTCCTTAAAAAAATATCTGGATTGCTCCTTGATTAATGCTGGAGATGGCACTAACGAACATCCATCTCAAGCCTTGTTAGATTTTTTTATTATTAAAAAATATCGGCAAAATTTAGCAGATTTAAAAATTGCCATTTGTGGCGATGTCTTGCATTCAAGAGTCGCAAGGTCAAATATAAAATTGTTATCAAAATTTGGTTGCAAGATTTCAGTGGTGTCGCCCCCTACCCTAATAACTTTTGGTTATAAAGAATGGTTGGCAAAAAATTATCAAGTAACGGTTTTTGATAATTTGTCAGAAGGAATTAAAAATGCCGATATAATCATGCTTCTTCGCATCCAACAAGAAAGAATGGCCAGTTCTTTTATCCCTTCCATGGGAGAATATTTTAATTTATTTGGCCTAAATCATGATAAAATTAAATTAGCAAATAAGCCTTTAATTATGCATCCGGGGCCTATAAATCGAGGAGTAGAAATTTCTTCAGATTTGGCCGATGATCCTGCGGTTTCCTTAATTTTGCCACAAGTTTCTGCCGGAGTAGCTGTTAGACAAGCCATTTTAAAATTTTTGTCAAAGTAAAAATATTTAAAAATATCTTGAAGCTTAATTAAATTATCAATAACCTTAGTAAAATAATATAAATAATTTGTAATTTTTAATTAAATGGTAACTCCCTTTACATATATTCGTGTAGCTATGATTTATAGCTCAACAGCTTTATCAATCGTTGTTATTATGTTAGTAACAAACATCATAACTGTTGATGAATTAATAACAATTATTGGTTTAGAGCAACGAAGCAATGAGGCACAGGCTTTAAAGCTTGTCATTAGCAGAATTCAAGAAATGTCGGGAAATATTTTGCAAATAATTTCTAAATTATTAAATAATCTTTTATCTTGGGCTGGTGTTGATGTTGATTTAAGTAAAATTAAAATTGATCCACACAGTAAGGGATCAATTAAGCCTGAATAATTTAAATTTAAGCTTAAATTTCAAAAATTTTTTCAATATTAGCTTGTGATTTATTCTTTTTTTAATCTGTTAAGATTATTATTTCTTATTTTAATAAATCTTCCATTTTATTTTTTCTCTCAAAAGCGGGCAATATTATTTTTCTTTTATTCTGCTGGTCCTTCTTTTATGAAATTAGCTCAATTATTATCAGTTCGTTCTGATTTGGTCGGAGTAAATATTGCTAAAATTTTGTCAGAATTTCAGGATAAAATTCCGCCATTTAGCGAAGATAATTTAGAAAAAATTCTCTTTAATGAATTTGAAAATAATTTTGAAAAAATTTTTAAAGAATTTAACTATCAGCCAATTGCTTCAGCATCAATAGCTCAAGTGCATTCCGCTAAACTGCAAACTGGCGAAGCGGTAGCTGTAAAAATTTTGCGACCAAATATTAAAAAAACCATGAGTCGTGATATTTCTACTCTTAAAATTATCGTCAAAATTGCCGGGTTTTTTTCGAAGTTTTTAAGTAAAACCTTGTCTGATATCGCCGATCTTTTAGAGCAAACCGCTAAATATGAATTAGATTTACTTCGCGAAGGAGCCAACGGCTCAAAGCTTCGCGACGATTTAAAGGGGGTTAAGGGTTTTTATGTTCCACAAATTTATTGGCAATATTCATCGGAAAAAATTTTAATTAGCGAATGGATTGACGGCATTCCGTTTTCTGATGAAGTCGCTATAAAAAACTCACCTTTTGATAAAAAAATTATCGCTGAGAACCTCGTTTTATCATACTTCCAGCAAGTTTATGTTCATGGTTTTTTTCATGCTGATATGCATCCCGGAAATTTATTTTTGATGAATAATGGCAATATTGCGGTGGTTGATTTTGGCATTATGGGCAAGATTGACAAAAAAACTCGAATTGCAGTCGCTGAGGTTTTGATTGGTTTTTTAAATCGCGATTATCGTCGAGTCGCTGAAATTCATGTTGAGGCTGGTTTTGTTTCTGCCGATATTAATATCGAAGATTTATCATTATCGTGCAGAAAAATCGGCGAAATGATTGTCGGAGTTGATGTTAAGGATATTTCGATTGCCAAATTGCTCACCGCATTAATCGAAATGTCAAAGGATTACAAAATGGAAACCAAGCCCGAATTATTATTATTACAAAAAACTTTATTGTTGGTCGAGGGAGTTGGAGTTACTCTTGATCCAAATATTAATATCTGGAATTTAGCTCGCCCGTGGGTGAAAGAATGGGCAAAGACCAATATTAGTTTTGATGCCAAAATTGTTGATATTTTAATAAATTTTTTTAACAAAGTTAAGCAAACATTAAAAAATTAAAATGCCAAATTGTTGCAATAATAAAAATTATTTTTCTTTTTCTTTATTTAAAAAAAAGTGGCAAATTTTTTAAATATTTTTTGATTTATTTAAGCAATGTTTGATGGTGATATGCATTTATAAAATTATAAATCATTATCTATGTTTTTTGCTATCAATGGAGATTGTTTCGATTTTTTTAAACCGACCGTCAATTGAGGCTCCGTCTTCAACCGAAAGAATTTCATATTCAATTTCGCCGATAACATTGGCTTTGTTGGCGATGTTCAAATTTTTTGCTCGTATTTTGCCATTAAAATTACCTCTAATGCTAAAATTTTCGGCAAAGACAATGCCATCAATGTGCCCTTCTTCTCGCAAAATAACTGAATTGCCATTGATAGTGCCATTGATGTTGCCTTGAATTTCAATTATTCCAGAGCTGAATAATTCACCTTGAATTTTTAAATCTCGAGAAATGATTGTTGGAGTGGTTTTTAGGTTGCTTAGAATATCGATTTTTTTGCTAACCTGATTTATTTCATGGTCGTGATGATGATTTTTTGTAGACATTTTTTTTGAATTAATTTTTAAATATCAAGATATTTTGGGGATTCGTTGTTAATTAAAACTTTTCCCGCTTCAATAAATTTTTTTGGATTTAATGGAACATTTTTATATCGTACCTCGTAATGAAGATGTTGACCAGTGCTTCTGCCAGTGTTGCCTTGATGACCAATAACTTGACCAGTTTTAACCCTTTGACCTTCTGATACTTTAATTTTAGAAAGGTGGCCGTACCGAGTAGTGATACCGTTACCATGGTCAATTACGATAGCATTGCCATAATCACTGAACCACCGAGCCAAAACTACTTTTCCGGGAGAGGGGCTGATGATTTTTTCGCGGTAAGAACCTACAAAGTCAAGACCGCGATGTGGAGTG
>JACCDO010859788.1_pt1 | contig 10147 bp, 13 predicted proteins | sample 7446101 | NCBI WGS metagenome assembly JACCDO01 (sample SAMN15323440, study PRJNA562643) | freshwater metagenome | isolation source: river surface water | place: USA:Blue River Watershed | collected 2017-08-16
GGTAATATTTGGTTTATTAAAAATGGTAAATGGAATGAATTAAAAAATACAACGTCATATGAAACTACTGAAAAAGAATTAGTAAAAATTAAAAATATTTGTTTTAATGAAGATGTAAATACAAAACCATTTTTTATAAAACCTATAAATAAAAAAATTATAATTATAACAATAACTTAAAATTTTTATTGATAAATTTAGCTTCAGATTAAATGAATTTATGTTACTGGTAAAGTAAGATAATTTCATTTATTATCTTACTAGACAGTGTCGCCACGCTGAGGCATTTATCGTGACACTGATGCCCAGACCCTACTGGTTATCCGGGACTTTGGGTTTTCTTTTATGGTTACACATACCTGCAAAAAAAAACATAACACTTCAGTATGAAAGGAGTCACCCTAAACCCTCCTTAATAGTTAATTTTCTATTGGAACCATTATACAGTTAATTTTTCAATTTTTTATTTAAAAAATTATATGATTATTGAATACAATTTTTTATTTGACTATTTCTATTTTGATTGCAACTACACCAAAATCCTTTTCATCTTTTGGTGTATAATATTCATAATATACAGCTACACCTTGATCAATAGTATTAATTCCAGGTAAACATTTATCTAACCCTTCAGTTTCTAAGTATTTTTTAAATGTAGTATAAACATTTTTACCTGTAATTCTAGTTCTTACACTTCTTGGTCCAAAGTTATTATTGGTCCAAATAACTATATCACCAACTTGCATTTCAGCAAATCTAGATGTATTTTTACGACCTTCAACTGATTTTAATCCTAATGAAATTAATGAAAACCAAGGCTCTGAAACACTTACTTCATATGTTTTAGTACCACCTTTTAATTTTAAATATTTTTTTTTGTATTTTAAATATTTAGTATCCATTTTATATTATTATAAAAATTGAGAAAAATAAATTTTAATTTGTATTAATTATTTTTAATGAATATTATTTATATTATATATCAAACAATTGTCAATATATTATGGTTTAATTATTTAATTAGTTATTATCCAAAAGGAACATGGATCGAAACAGCAAAAAATATACAATTTAACAATAATATATTATGTGCTGAACTTTATAATGGGAAAAAATATAATAAATCATGTATTAAAGTTAAAAATGATGATGAAGAGTATTTAATTAATGATAGTGGAAAATTTGATAAAATATATTTAACAAATGATTTTAAAATCAACTATTTTCCAAAGGGTAATTGGCATAAAAATGCAAAAAACATTGAGTATTATCCAAATAGAATTTGTGCAAAATTAAAATATAATATTTGGTTTTATAGTTGTATTTATTATGATGAAAATGATTATTTGATTAACAATTATGGTCAATTTAAAAAACTCGACTTGGAAAGTTATACAAAATATAATTATGTTTTACTTTAATTTTTTTATTGTTTAATTCCATTAATATAAATATCATTATTATAATCATGATAAAAATTAAAACAAAAAATTTCTTTTTTTGATGAATCAGTTGGTATAATTTTATTAAATGAAAAAGACATAATACCAATATTAATTTTAATCTTATTAACCTTTTTAAATTTTTTTATAGCTTTAACTAATGGATATCTAACTTCAGTATCTAATCCTTCATGATCATCAGAAATATAATCACAACAATACTTACCATAATATACTGTTGAATTATTACCTACTTTATAAATAAAAGTAATAAAAGGCATATATATGTATTATAACTTTATCTTTAGATAATAATAAATTAAATTATTGCAGGTGTTGATGGTTCTTTGAAATAATATAATTCTTCAGGTAAATTATTTTTATCATAAATTATATCTTTTTTAATATCACCATTTTCATCAAAAAATGAATAATCAATATCATAACCTAACCATTTACCAAGTTTTTCTGGTATCCAATAATTATTACTTCTCCATTCTTCTTTTTTTGACATACCTCTAAGTTCTAAACACATTTTTAATGTATTATTTTCTAATTTTAATGGATAAATAATTTGAGCAACTTCTTCAATTGTACCATTAACTGATGTTGACCATCTATTTTTAGTTATTTTTAAAATATCATTATAAGATTCTAAAAATAACTTTTCAACTTGCTTTATAATTGGTTCTAATAATTTAAAATTTTTTTCTGTGATACTATTTTTATTAGTAATAATAATATAATATTTTCCTCCTTCACATTCTTTCATTTCTTTTGATGGTTGATAAATTACTGTCCAATTTCCTTTTTTATAACTTTCTTTATTACAAATACTATAATAACATGCACTATCACTATGATATGACCATGATGCTGCACTATTATATAAAACCCATCCATAAATCTTACCGAAATCATCAAGATCATATGTGTTTATATTTTCAAATTTACGTTTTGACATATTAAAATATAATATATATTTATCCTTTAATAATTTCAATTTTTTAAATTAATATGTGCTTGCATCACAAGAAACTCGATGTTGTAAATATACTTCATGATCATCTGAATTAGTTTGTGCTAATGGATACTGATCAGAACATTTAGGATCTTCACAATTTGTTGAACTACAAACATTTACTTTACCAGTTGAATCTTCAAATAGTTCAGTACATGAATGATAGTAATTCATTCCTTCTGTTGGTGGAACATGAGGTACAATATCTTTATTATGAACTGTTCTATAATATTCATTTATAACTGTATTAACAAAACCAGAATATTTTTGATCACCAACACGTGGTTGACCATAATTATATAATTTAACACTAATACCTTCGTGTTCTAATTCCATTGCAAGTAATTGACTCACGGATGCCCCGTATGAGTGACCTGTTATAATTATATCATAAGTTGGATATTGTTTTTTTAATAGTTTAACAGTATCTATAGTTTTATTTCTAACACCTAATGCAGATCTATAAAAACCGTTATGTACTTGACAATTACAACTTGGGTAAGTAGTGTAAGGAACTTTTTTAACTTCAAAATCATCTAACCAATTCATAGTTGATGATGAACCTCTAATAACAACGTAAATATTTTTTTTTGTTGGTATTGTTCCAATATAACCTTGTAGATCTGTTTTAATATCATACAAAGTATCTTTATATACAAAACCAGAAGCTGGTCCTGCTAACTTCATAGTTGGGTATTTGTCTTTTCCACAATAAGCAGCACCACTTAGCCAAACACCAGTATTTAAGTGATCAGTATTTACTGAACTTGTTACTACTAATAATGATAAAAATGAAAACAACGATAAAAAATTCATTATATTATTATATTAGATATTTATAAATAAAATATTCATTTTTTATAAAAAATTGACAAAAAAACAAGTTAAATTATTTAACTTATAAACCATGGCTGACATAGAAGAAATAAAAACTAATTCAAATTATATTTGCTACAATAAATATTTAAAAATAGCATATGGAGGAGAACACTGTGGAAACGTAGGTTGTTATGATTTACGTGACTATTATGATTTTATAAATAAAGGGGAAAATTTAAATATTATTTATAGTAGTGTAACTCATCCAATAGTTGATAATTTACTATGGTTAAATGGTGCTCATGCATATGCAAATATTAAAATTTTTAATGCAACATATGCAAAACTAGTTTGTAAACAATCACAAACTGGTATCACTGAAATACCCCTTGATAATGTCGAGTCATATTTTACTTTTTTAGATATAAAACTAAAAAATCCTTTATTTTCTTCAAATAATGGATTTTTATTACAAATAGAAACTGATGGATCATATTGTATTTATGATTTGATATACTTTACACCAAACATTGCTGAAAATATTTTATTAAAAACTGGAAATAATTATACATTATCATGGTTTTATTCAAAAAATGTTGTCTTGTTTGCTGGAACTATTTTTCAACAATCATTTATTGCTCCAATAGATGATGTATTTGTTATTCCTAAACCGGCAGTAAATAATAATAATCAATTACAAAATAATAATGATCAACCAAAACTTAAAAAACAAAGAAAACAATAAATAAATTTAATTTAATTTAATTTTCTAATATTTTATATATGGAAAATATAATTAACCAATTAATTAGTTTAAGTGGTGGTTCAAAAAAAAACCCAATAGATCCAAGATTGGTACAGTTTTATTTTGATAGTGAAGCTGCTGTTGGTACTAGAGGTAGTACTGTTGATACTAATACTCGTGCTCGTAATAATCCTGCTCCTCGTTATGCTGCTCCTGCTGCTGCTCCTGCTGCTCCTCGTAATATTATTGGTACTATAACTGATTTCCCAGTTTTGAAAAAACAAGAACAAACTAGAGAAATAGAATCTACAAAAGAAGCTAGAAGACAAGAAGAAATTAGAAGACAAGAAGAAAGTAGAAGACAAAAAGAAATTAGAAGACAAGAAGAAATTAAAAGACAAGAAGAAATTAGAAGACAAACAACAGTTTCTGCAGACCCCATACAAGTAAACAAAACAGATGGTAGAACAGTGGATATTGAAAATCGTGTAGCAGTACCAGGACAACCAGCAATTGCTGGTATTAGACCAGTAATTCCAAGACAAGAAGCTCAAACTTTGCGTGTAGCTGGACAACTAAATACAAATTATTTTGCTAATCCATTTCAAATTCCAAATCAAATACTTTTTAGAGACCCTCTATTAGATGTTCTGCGTAATCAAACAGAGTTAGTTGCTAATGTATTAACTCGTGCAGTAACTGATGCTGGTTTAGAACTACATAGAGTTATTGGGGCACGTGATTGGACAAGTAGTGGTATAAGAGTTCAAATAACAAATAATCGGGAAAACGGTGATTTTAATATACTTTTTAACTTGGCATTTGGACCAAATGTTGATGATGTTATTACATTTACACTTCATCCTAATCCACCAGCTCCTAGAACTCCTGCACTTAGTAGAGATTCATTACATAATACGAATTCACAAATGCATATGCATCCAGTAATAGGTGCACCATTAGACAGTGTTCCACAAGCAGCAGTATTTATGACAAAGCATGAAGTTGATGGGGTAACAAGATTAAGTATTGGATTTTATGTAAATGAACGTGATCCTGAAGCACAATATACAACTCCTCAAGTTATTCAAAATTTTGAAAGAACTTCAATAATATTAACAAGATTTTTTAATTTATTACAAGAAAGAACTTCTACTTCTCCATCTAGATTATTTGGAGGTAATTTAAATAATGTATTTAAAAATAAAATTAATAATAAATTATTTAAAGTTGAAATTAAAAATATTCCTGAAGATATTAAATCTATTTCAGCAATTTATAACTTTATTATCATTTATTTATTATTAGGATATTTACTAAATAAAGCAACAATAAATAACGAAAATGAATATATAAATCGTATTTTAAATAGATTTAAAATAAATCCTATTATAGACGAAAATCGTATAAATATTATTTTAGATTATGAAAAAATAATAAATTTAGATATAGTTCAAACTTTATATATTGTAACTAAAAATGTTGATATAAATATTGACAATATAAATAACTTTATTGATTATAATTTTACTATTGAAACTAATAAATTTGTTGAACCAAATAAAGAAAAAATAAACAAAGACCTAACTAAACCAAATATTTACAATATACCAACAAATAGACATGATGTTCTACCAACAAATAATGTATCAATATATAAAGCAAAATACTTAAAATATAAAAATAAGTATTTAGAACTATTAAATAAAAGTAAATAAAAAATTGAATTCACAATTTCACCTAATTATTCTAATTATTAAACAAGTTAATAATTAAAAAAATTGAATTAAAAATAATTTGTCCTTAATCTATTAATTTTTATGGATAATAAAATTAATGGTTTAATTAAACAAAATGAAGCTATTTATACTTCACTTAAAACTAAAAACGTTGTTGATCTTGGTGAATTAGTTGTATTAAGTGATGATATGACACTTGAACAAAAGCTTGAAGCATTAACTTTAGAAAACAATAGACTAAAGGAACTTTCTAAACAAAATAAACCTCCTCCTCAACCAAAAGCTGAAAAGCAAGTTGTTCCTCAACAACCTAAAAAAGAAAAGAAAGAAGATGATAATGAAGAGGATGATGAAGATTTAAAAGAACCTGTAAAAAAATTTGACTGTATTACCAATATGGAAGATATTAAAAGAGCATTTTTTGGTTGTGAAAATAATGATTACACACAATTTAATGAACTTGTTAAAGCACATGAATTCAAATTATATAAAGTAAATTATAAATATTCATCTGATAAAGATGGTGCACCTACATTTTCTGCTAAGAATCTTGTTGGAGGGTTTATTAGAAATTTTGATGATTTAAGAAAATATTTCATGATATGTTTTAGATGTATTAAAAATGATACAACTCCTGTAACTTATTCATATCCTTCTTATTGGATTGTTAACTCACCTGAACCATTACAAAACATTATTGGATCACTCTATGATGATTTTGAATTTGTTGAATGTAATGATAAAGAAGAATTTTATAATTTAATGTACAAACTAAATTCTGAAGATGAATCATTAATTACTGAGGGTTATGTTCATTAATTTATAAATAAACACCACAAATTTCACAATATTTATATTTTTCATTAAATGAATATTCAAATTTAACTTTATGTTTACATATTTTTTTTAGTTTTGTTTCTAAATTATTTATTTTATCATAACAATTATTAATTTCTTTTTTATATGTATTTATTATCATTTCTTCATGTATAATTGCTTTTTTAATTTCTTCAATTTCTTTTTCCATTAAATAATTAAATATTTTTTTATATTATATTTGCATTTTTGAAATATCAATTATTTCACAAAATTCATTTTCAATTAAATTTTTTAGTTTTGTGTAGTTTTTATATGGTTGATATTGATAACATTTTTCAAATAAATAATAAAAATTATAGTCATTTTTTTGTAAAATATTATGTTTCACAAAAAAATTTAAACACTCATTTTGTAATTTTACGTTATTAGTAACTCTATTTAATAACATATTTATTTCATCATATGAAAAAGAATAATTACTGTGACGTGACAATATCAAATCAAATTTAATTAATAGTTCATTTATATTTGACATAAAATAATTACTTATTACTAATAATAAATTTTTTCATTTTTTTATATTTCCAATTCTAAAAGATTTGCATTTTTATCATATTTTTCATATTTAAATAGCTTTTTATATTTATTAGGTTCACAATTTATTTCATTGAAACCAAATGTTTTATAAAAAGAAACAGTATTATCAAGCGGGTGTAACACTAACTTTTTATTTTTTTTATGTTTATTTTTAATATATTCAATAAATTCTTCTAAAAATACTTTACCATAACCAAATTTTCTATTTTGTTTATTTACACAAAGTAGCAATAAATATATTTTATCAATTGTTTTTGTATAAATAATAAAACCACTACAATTATTTATAGAAAAATTAGTATTACTACAATAAAGCATAATTTCTATATCATTATCATTTAATATTTGATCAATAAATCCCTCATTAATAGTTTCAGCATATTTTTTAATCATTGGTTTTAAAGTTTCTAAGCCATTAATGTACAATTGTGTATAATTTAATTTTTTCTTTTTTGCTTTATTTTTAACTAAATCTGAATAAGAAAATATCATAATTAATTATTATATGATATTAAAATAATTAATTATCAATTTTTAGATAAATTTTTGATTCATAATTTTAACATAGTCTCTAAAAATAAATTGTTTGTCAATATTTCTATACCATTTCCAATACATTGTATTTTTATTTACTATTTCTAATGTTGCATGTCCATACTGAGTACCATTTCTATATGCAGACCAAACAGGTTTACTACCATAACTACTTGCATGACCTTCAATATTACCACCATCACCAATAGTTATATATATTACACCATTTTTTGTAACTGTATTATTAAAAACAGGATATGTTCTTTCATATGCATGTACATGACCTGTTATAACTAGGTTAACATTATATTTATAAAATAGTGGTTCAAAATATTGTTGCATAAGTAATGTTTGTTTTTCATTTTGGTGTTCTTTATTTGAATTATACCAAGGACAATGCATAACAACTATAACCCATGGTTCATTATTTGTTAAAAGTTCATTTTCAAACCATTTATATTGTGGTGATTCATAATCTGTTTTTGTATAAGGATTTAAGTAAATAATTTTTGCAAGTGGAACTGTAAAACTATAAAATGAATTTCCATAATTATATTCTGATTGAAAAGTACTAGGACAACAATATGGTAAACCATCTGCTTTTATTGCACTTGGTATAATTATTTCACCAAATTCTGCATTTTTAATTTGTGGCATTTTATATCTTTCTTCAAAAGCTAAATATAATTTCCCGTCAATTGTATATTCAATTTCATGATTACCAGGTCCAACCATCCAAGGTACCATTTTTGATAATGGTTCAATCATTTTACCATAGGAATCCCATAATTCTGGTTTACAATCTGCATAACTTAAATCCCCCGCATGTAATATCATTTTAATTTGTTTATCTTTTAATATATGATTAATATTTAGTAATGAATCATTTGTTTGTCCTAAATCACCAATTATTCCTAATTTAATCGGTAAATCTTTTGGTAATGTTGTAAAATAATTTATAGTGCTATTAGCACATGAATAATAATATTTAGTATCTGGTTGTAAATTAGTTAAAGTAACATGATAAATATAATTACTATAATAATTACCAAAATTATAAGTGCTTATTAAACCAGTTGCTTGTAAATTAAGTTTATTAATATCTAAACCATAAGATACATAACTATTTGTCTTTTCTTGTGATAACCATGAAACAATCATAGAATTATAATTTGTTCCTTGAGCAATGTGTATTTGCTCTATACAATTAATAAATGGTAAAATTATTAATGATAATATTTTTATAATCATTAAATATTATTATAAATTATTTTTTATAATGTTACAAAGAATTTTTTATAATGTTACAAAGAATAGAATGGGTATTTGCTATTTTAAATTTATTTACAATATATGAAAAAAATAAATACTCAAATGCACCTATTATAAGTATAAATTGTAATAATTTTTTTATTTCATTAACAACTTTTGAACTAGATAAATAATATTTAATAAAACTGTTTTTAGTAATATTTTGTGTTTCTATTCTAACTAAGTTTTCATTGCTATCAACTATAGAAGGAATATCACTATTACTATCTTTTACATTTAAATTAATTTCATCTGAAGATCTATTTGTAATTTCTATCCACTTACCAGTTTTATGTTCATCATTATTATCTTGAATAACAATAACTTCAGAATATTTATTATACAATAAATAAATATCATAAATAATAATTAACAATAATATAAAATTAATAAAAATTAAATAGTAAAAACAATAGTTAAATAACTTATCATTATTTGTATCCATTCTGTCAAAAGAGTTTTTACAATTATAATCATTATAAATTTCATTAACAATTGTTGTGTTATAATTATATGGTATATCAACTGTAAATAAATTATAAACCATATTTTTTTCATATGGAAAAATATAATATAAATAAAATAATACTTCAAATTCAGATATAAAATATAAATGAATGAAATGATATAAAAGTAATTTCATACAATTATATAATTATTTGGCTTTATATAAAAAACTTAATGTAAAGGACAAATTTGAACAACAGCAAACACTTGTGAACTTATAATATTTATTTCTGGACCAAAATCACGATGATTTGGTTTTATAGTTGCTACATATTCTAAAATTTCTCTAACTTTTTCAATAGTTTGATCACATATTAATTCATTTTTAATTGATTCATATTTTGGAAATTTAATTTTACCAGCACAATCAGTAATAAATTTTTGTACAGTGTCTTTTTCTTCACAATTACTTATTAAATTTTTAATTGATTCGTCAGAAAGTTTTTCTAAAGACACACAACAAAATTCTTTTATTAACTTGTTACTATCATTATTTTTAATATAAAAATGATTGTCATGAAACAATAAATTATCTGTAACAAAGTCCATTTTATTTTCTTCACAATGACGTTCTGCTAGTTCTTGTGCATATTTAATTGCTGATTCTTGATCA
>JACCDO012005723.1_pt1 | contig 10147 bp, 10 predicted proteins | sample 7446101 | NCBI WGS metagenome assembly JACCDO01 (sample SAMN15323440, study PRJNA562643) | freshwater metagenome | isolation source: river surface water | place: USA:Blue River Watershed | collected 2017-08-16
AGAGTCAAGTTCTTATTAATAAATTCTTTGCTGATAATCATGATGAACGTAGACATCAACAAGAAATTAATAAAAGACAAAATAATCATGAACTTGAAATTATGAATCATAAGAAAAGTTGGTTTAAGAAAAATTGATGAATTTTTTTATTAAATGATATATCATTAATTGATATACTAAAAATGAAGGACTCTATTAATACTGTTGTTTTTCATTATCCTTGTCAAGATGGTTTAGCTTCTGCTTGGATTGCTTATCATTATTATAAGATAAATCATTCAACAATTAAATTAAATCTACTACCAGCTAATTATAATAATATGACATATGATATGAAAGATGAAAATATATTGTTTCTTGATTTCTGTCCAACTGATAATGATATCAAATTATTATTTGAGAACAACAATAAGATATTTATATTAGATCATCATATTTCTTCAAAAGAACGATTATCAAATGTTGATTATGCTATTTTTGATATTAATAAATCAGGTGTTGGATTAACATGGGAATATTTTTTCGCTACAGAACCAATACCAAATCATTTAGCTATGATACAAGATCGTGATTTATGGACTTGGAAAATAAAAGATACTGAAAAATTCACTCAAGGATTATTTTTTAAATGCGATTCTGTTGAAACAATTGATGAAAAACTTATCATATTTGATAATATTCATGAATTAGATGATATCATTAAATTAGGAGCTAATATTATTATTAATAAAAAAATTAGAATTAATAATATTATTAAAGAAATTCTAAAACATAATCATTTCTATACATACAATCATTATAAAGTATGCATTCATAACTGTTTTAATGATATCTCTTCTGAATTGGGATCCGCATTATCTTCTGAAATTTGTGATTTAGCTGTTTTATGGAACTATAATCATATTAATGAAGAATATTATATATCATTAAGATCTACCAATAAAGTTGATTGTGCAAAATTAGCATCTGAACTATTTAATGGAGGTGGTCATAAAAATGCTGCTGGTGGATCAAGTAAAGTTCATCCTTCAACTATCTTTAAGCTTAGAGAGTCTGTTTAAAAAAGTGGGATCAGATGAGAAATTAACATCAGAATATTCATTTACATTAGCATATTTATTATTAACACCTAATGGTTTATCTAATGTATAACTCGCATATTCAGTTGATTTATGTGGTTCATATAATGGCATATAAAATGTATTAATAAATTCTGGACCTTCCTCTACTTTAGATACAGTTTTAACATCCTTTAATTTCTTTAATAAAATCTTTTTATCTCTCTTTAATAATCCACAGTTAGAAATAGCATCTAATCTAGAAACAATTTCTTTAGCAGTATCGTCATAACATAAAGATTTATTATTAATAGTTTCTCTTTGTGTATTACCATTTTGTTTGCATCGTTTCTTGTTCATTTCCTTTAATTTTTCATATGTTTCAGAAGTCTTCTTACAATTGGCTTCTAATAATTCGGGATATTTTTTCATTTCCTCAGATGTGAATTTCTCAGTAGTCTTCATATTATTTAATACATAAACAATAAATAAAACTAACAATAACATATATTTAGTTTGCAAATTCATAATTATATAACTATAATTAGAAATTATTTATTATTTTAATAATCATTTATTTGATTATTCTGACTTTTATTTTGATAAAGTGATTCTAGATATTTTAATGTCATATCTAAAGATTCCGTCTTATTGTTTATTAACATTAATAAACTTGATAAAATCTTCTTTGTGTCTTTTGTTTCTAATAATTGATTCCAATAACGTCTTTTTAATGATATCGTTAATGTTGTAGGTTCAGAAAATAATGTAGAGAAATTAAAATATTCTGTCAAGTTCTTTGATAAACAATATGATTTATTCCCTAAATGATTGTCTATATAGATCCTAATTAATATCTCAAATAATATATATAAATATGGCTTAAACTCACCATCTATATCATATGACTCTATCATATCATCTGTTAATTTTATTATATTCTCATCAAAATATTTCTCTATTAATACATCATATTCTGACTTGTCTAACCTATTTGATATCTTGATTTTTGTTAATTTATCCATAAAATTATATTTCATAACATCTTGAACACTTAATGTTTTCTTTGATGGATCAGATATCTTCCTCAATAAATTCTTTATAAATGAAAAGTTATTTAATGTATCTCTTAATTCTGATGACTTTATATTTTCATCCAAATATTTCTTATATTTCTTATTTATTTTATAAAGTGGTTCTAATAAATTTATAATTTCATCATTCTCATCTGTATCATATATTATCTCCTTTAATGTTATCTTCTTTCCAAATTCATATATCTTTGTTAAAACTTTTTCATCTTCTACATCTTCATTTATATTTTGAATATCACCATTCTTTAATAAATATACTTTACTTAAATCATTAATCTCTTTATTATCTTTCTCATACATAAATACTATACCATAATATTCATTTATCGCATCTTCAGTAAATTTATTATTCTTTATTAATTTATTTACTATACTCTCCTTATTATGATATGACATCTCATTCCTTTTGATATACTTAAATAATTTATCATTACTAAAATTCGGATAATAATTTATTATTCCATATATACCATCATCATATGTTTCTAATAATTTATGTATATCATTATCTGAAAAATATAAATTATTTGGATCTTTATTTATCTCTTTATTACTTAGATTCTCATAATATTCATTAATATTATTTATATCAAGATCATTAAACATTATATATTGAGATTTTAATTCATAATATTTATTTTCAATTATATGTCGTTGATTTAATATAAACTGATATATGTCTTCCATTAAAAAAGTTGTAAGTTTTTAATTATTATTATATTATTGTATTTATATTTATTTTTATTAAAAAATGATAATAAAAATAAACAATCCAGAACATAGAAATAGAATTATAATATTTGATTATGATTTCACTATAGTTATACCAAAATCTGGAAATACTTTTCCAACAGACATTAATGATTGGCAATTTTATAGAACATCTGTTCCAGATACTATTAAAGAATATTATAATCAAGGATATGGTATATTTATTGCCACTAATCAATCCAAAGAATGGAAAATAAGACAAATTCAAAATGTTTTAGAAACATTAGACATTCCAATAACTATTTCTATTGCAACAAAAAAACAAAATTATAAACCTAATACTCAATTCTTCTTGAACTCTATTGATAACTTTAATTCTATTAACTTAAATGAATCATTTATGGTTGGTGATGCTTGTGGTAGACCAAATGATCATTCTGATTGTGATCTTCAATTTGCAAATAATTTAAGTATCAAATGTTATTATCCAGAACAAATATTCAAAAAGAATCAAATTAATTATGATATTAAGATTAATACAAATCAAGAAATTATAATTATGGTTGGATATCCAGGATCTGGAAAAACCACATTATGTAATCAAATATTTAATAATAATAATTATACAATTATAAGTGGAGATCTATATAAGACTTCAGCTAAAATGATCAAAGTTGCAATCACAGAAATTAAAAATAATAAGAGTGTGGTATTTGATAGTACAAATCCAACAAAAGAAAAACGAAAAGAATATATTGATTTAGCAAATCAATATAATTTATCAGTTAGAATTATTCATGTTAATACAAGTTTCTCAGATGCTATGGTAAATAATAATATGAGATTAAAACCTGTTCCAAATATAGTTTATCATGTTTATCGTAAAAGATTTGAATTACCAACAGAGTTAGAGTTTAATACTGTTATTGGATCAATTATTACTATCTAAGTAAATTTTCCAATAAAGATTACTCGCATTATTATAATCTATATTACTTATTGGTTTGAATTGTCTATTCAGTTCTTCTAACTCTTTTAGACCATATGATAAAAACAATTGATCGTAATCTTTCTTTGATTTATAATTATTGACAAATTTATTTAAATATTTCTTTAATTTATTTTTTTTTAACTCTTCATTTTCAGATCTTATTATATGATATAAATGATGTTCCCAATCAATTGTATATTTTATATCATCATTATACATATCATGTTCTTTAATGATAACAATCCCTTTTGGTTTAAGAATTCTTTTAATATTTTTCATAGTATTATGTAAGACTTCATCATTCATATGATGGAGAGATACCATTAAAATAACAATATCAATTGATTTATCAACTATATCAATATAATGATTATTCCAGAAGATATAATTGATTTTGTTATTAAATTTATAATATTCAGTCCATTGATTATTTTGTTCAACACAATAAAGATTCTTACTAGAGATATCTAAATTTTCACCAATATTTTTAATTACATCACCTTCTCCACCACCAATATCAACAATTTTAATATCATGATCAAAATTCTTTTTTATAATTTCTGATAAATTAGTTGATACAAATGAATGATTTTTATTAATTCTATCAGCAATATCTTCTTTCATATTATTATTATTTAATATATCATTAATATCCATCATTGCTTTTTTAATTTTATTAGGTTTGTTATATGTTTCAATAATAATATCTTGTATTTGATTGATGGCATCATCTGATTTATTATATTTTAATATTTTATTTAATATGATATTAATTCTTTTGTCTAATGTATAATTCATTTTATTTATTTACTATATTCTTTATTTATATATATATTTATAAATAAAAAAATTGATAAATAAATGACTTAAACCTTTGTTGATATAATACAGTATAGAAGTTATTAATACACTAAAAATGTCTACTACTCAAGAATCAGCACGCGCATCAACTGTCAAGTTATCTTTCCCAGTTAACAGTCTAAAGAATGTTAAGAATATTCGTATTATCAATAATGATTTACTAATTTATACTGATAGAGATAATCTTGAATCTGTAACTAAAACATTTACTGATATGAAATTTAATGTAGTTGAACGTGTCTATAAAGTTCATGTTAGTACTACAGACAAGGATACATTTATTGCCGCATTTGGTAATATTGATTATGATGTATCTCCAGTAAGTACTGATAATCGTTTTATTGTTTCTATTACTACATCAAGTGAGGAAGAATATCATCGTTTATTATCAATTGGAAATGATTCAACTAATAATTGTCGTGTAAGACCATTTCGCAATATTAATGTTAATCATTCTACACAGAGAGTCGGAAGATCAGAAACTAATACTCGTTCTGAACAAAGAACTGGACGCAGAACAAATAGACCTCAACATACTCGAGTGTCTCAAAAGTAAATTTAATTTAAAAAATTGATAAATTTTATATTAAACTAATATAGCTATTAATTTAATATAATCAATGAATAAGGATGTTATTCTATAGTATTTTGAGGAAATACAATGACATCAATTTAAATTCAACAGAAGAAGAATTATTTGAATGGAAAATCAATAATTTATCAACTTATATTGATAATTTAAGTTATATCAATGATAATGAAATACATTTTAGTTTTGGTATTTATGATACTGATTATAACTTAATTCTCAAATATAATAATAATTTTTGGATTATTGATTATTCTGACTTTCTTGATCATAATGATAAGGTGCATATGCAAATTCTTAATATGATTGATTATATTAATAATAAAGTCCCATTGACTTTAACTGATATTCTTGATATATCCGAAAAAGCTATTGATGATTTTGAATTTGGCTCTGATACTGATTCAAGTTCAGAATCAGATTCTGATACTTCTGAAAGTAATAATCCAAGCTATTCAGATCTAGATGATGCTGACTTATCGGCTTTTATTGTTAAAAAGAATTTTGATGAATTAAATGAATCAAAAAATGAGGAACCACAAAATGAGGAATCAGATAATGAGGAATCACAAAATGAGGAATCAGATAATGAGGAATCACAAAATGAAGAATCAGATAATGAATCTCCTGATTATATAAATTTTAATTCAGATTCAGATTTTGATGATTTTATTGAGTTTATCAATAATAAGGACAAAGAAAATGAACATTTAATAGTTAAAGCGTCATCATTTGGTTATGAAGAGAATATAACTTTAATAATAGATCAAATTAATTCAATAAAGTTATTAGATGGGATTAAACTAGAAATTATAGATGATAATATATATAATTTCAATGTGTATACTGAAAAGATATTAATAAACATAGTAATAAGTCCATCAAGATATTTAAAAGAACCACCAATGTTCTATATAATTAAACCAAATATAATTTTGGACTTAACATATATCATAAATAGTATGGATTGTTTTCAATTATATGAATGGATCCCTAATTTTTCAATTGCAGAGATTATAATAAAGATTATTGAATATATTAGCAAAGATAATAAAGATCGAATAATGGCTAATTGTATAAAACCTGTTCTTTGTCCATATGATAATTTTCAACGTTATTTGAGTGAATTCTTTGTGATAAATAACTATATTGATATAATATATTATACAGATTGTATAGGATCTGATTGTATGACAGATAATTTATGGTGCTATATAAAATCAATTGAAATAAAGATACCAAGTTTTACAATACCAAAAAAACATAGTATCAATATTGATAGAGAAATTGAAAATCTTAAGAATCTTCTAGATAACTTTAAAAATGTTAAAATAGTTACAATATATCTTGATACATTAACACAAATATTATTACATAAATTTAAGAATATGACAATCTTATTATATTATGAACATCAAACATATTATGATCTCTTAGTACAATTCACTTTTATCTTAATTGAAAATACAGAGATATTTAGTAAAGAACAATATATTAATACTCTTAAATCTAATACATTATACTCTCTTAAAAATATCATATTATATTCTTGTGATGATAAAGTATCTGAACTAAAACCAACTATAAAATTATTTGATAAAATTATATCATCTTATTGGAATAATTATGAATTTATTAAGAAGTTAGATTCAAATATTAATTCAGATTCAGATTCTGATTCAGATAATGATAACAATTCTGAAAGTCGTAGTATTGCAGAAAGAGTTAAAATAAATGATAAAATGAAGAGTATGAGATGTATAGTACCAACAAGTATAAATTTTTATAATGATATAAATATTTTGAATACATTTAATATATTATTAAATAATCAACATCATAACTGGTTTGTTTTTGTTGATACTGATTATAATGATAGAATTAAAGTAATGATTATATCAAAGAATGAACCCAAAAATCCATTTAATTATGGATGTTTCTTCTTTGATATAACAGTATATAATGGAATATATGTTCAAATGATGTTAGGAGATAATAATGTTAAATTTATAGATCTACCAATCTATGAAGAAGAAGCTCCATCATTATATAGACATAATAATCATATAGAATATGATAAAATATTATCATCTGGATCAATTATAGATATTGTAAGTTATATTGAAAGTAAATTATATTCAAATGAATCAGATGAATATAATATTTTCATAAATTATAACAATTTATTATGGGGGATGATAGATGTTTTAGAAAATTCTAAATTTGATTATTTCAGAGACATTATAAGATATCATTTCATTGTTAATCAGGATAATATATTAAAAAGTGTAAATTCATGGATAGAGATAGCAAAGAGTTTACATCAAGATATTAAAAAATATAATGAGAAGTTTGAATATCTTAAAGAATTGATAGTTAAATTGTAAACTTATTAAGAACATAATCATAAAATTGTTTTATGAATTCATTTAAATGATAGAATTCTAATTGTTCTAGATCATTTGTAATTAACTTAAATTTTTTATCAAAATTAAAATCAATTATTTTATTTTTTGATTGATAAACTTCTTGAGTATTCAATATTATAATATAAACAATAGTTCTTAATAAGTTATTGATATTTGATTTTATAAAATTGATTTTCAATAAATGATTTATTCTATTATAATCATTTATGATTAGTTCATATGATTTAATTAAATTAATTTTAGTATTAGATATATAATAAAAATAGTTATTAATATTTAGAGTATCACCAATATTTGATATATTTTTCTTCTCTAAGAAACTATATCTAACACAATCTAATAATAAGAAATAATCTTTTGGATTTGTTTTAATTATTTTATCTTTTAAAACATTATATGCATCTATTAAATATACAACATCATGAACTGCATATAATATTAATTCTGATGTTAAATTATGTATATCAATAAAGATTTCAGAAATATTTCCCATTTTTTGTTCATTTAATTCAAGTCTTTCTTTTTCTGATTTATCTATTATATTTAAATTAATTAATAGATCATAAATTTTACAGACATTAGATTCTTTTAAATATTCACACAAATATCTGGTATCAATCATTGATTTGAAGAAATTGATTATAAATTCTAATTCTGTAAAATAATCAAAAAAGTCATTTATAATATAAGGAATGTCTAATGATTCAGAACCATGAAATATTTTTAATATATTTAAATTCGCCATAATGTGTTCTTTCAAATATCTTATTATTTTAATGTTTAGTATTGGTGGATATATGATGAAATACTTTTTAATGATTTTATCATTGATGTGGACTTCAAATAATATTTGCATTAAAGCTATCTTTTTTGTGTTAAATTCAAAATCAATAGCCATTAATACTTGATTCTCTGGATCATGTGATAATCTATTTATTTTTTTTAGAATAATATAGAATTTTCTTTGTTCAATTTCATTTTCTGTTATAATCCTGATTTTATTTAGGTTTATCATTTATTATATTATAACATAATATATAAATGCAAAATATTCTATTTTATGGAAATTGTCAAACAACAGCTATAAAAGAAACATTATGTTTACATTCTGATCAATTTCAAATATTTAATGTTCATTGTTGGAATAATAATTATGATAAAGAAACTTTTACTAATATTATTAATAATTCAGATATTATTATTACTCAATCTATTCAAGATAATTATAGAGATGTTGAGTATTTATCAACATCTTATATTATTAATAATGCTAAACAGAATTGTAAAATAATATTATTTGATAGCTGTTATTTTGATTTCTATTATTTTGATTTAACATATAAACAATTTAATAATGATGTCTTACATATACCAAGTGATTATCATTATAATAAAATGATTGAATGTTATTGTAATAATATTAATTATATTGAAAATTATGTGAACAATATAGAATTAAAAACTAGTGAAGAATTAGATAAAATAGCAAATGATAGTTTAAATGAATTACAAAAACGATACAATATGAATAGAGAAAAATATAATGAAAATATTTTTATAATATCAATATATGATTTTGTTAAAACTAATTATAAAAATAAATTATTATTTTATTCAATGAATCATCCAACTAAATATGTTATACAATATATTTGTGAAGAAATTATTAAACATCTAAATATATTAAATACTATTAATTATAATATTGATGTATTAAATGATCCTAAATGTATTATATATAAATGTATCCAGAAAAATGTAAATTTTAACATAGATGAACATTTACCTTTATTAGCTAATAAAACTAATGTTGAAGAAATTACACAATTATATTTTGATACATATAGAAATATAAAATTGCAAAGTTAACAATTTATATAAAGTATATTATTATATTATAAATTAAAAATGGATTCTCTTATAACGAAGTTGTGTATGCGGAGGCTTTGTCTTCCGTCGCATATTAATTTTGATAATGTTATGAATGGTAAAATAAGACCAACTAATTGTATGTGCGCAAGTGCTAATCATATTGCTTGCGTCTTCCAGCCAGGTAAAAAAAATCGTTATGTTCAATGTGTTAAGTTATGGAATAAATATGTATGATAATACTCGGGGAGTTGGGACGATTCATGCCGAAGCTAATGCAATCTATAACTTACCACCACTCCCCAATAACAAAAAACATCTAAAAAGTATAAATATATTAGTTATAAAAACATCCGTCACTGGTAGAATTGGTATGTCAAGACCATGTTTTAAATGTATTATTGATATGATTTCTCTTCCACAAACTAGAGGTTATGTTATTAAAAATATATCTTATTCTAATAGTGATGGTGAAATTATTACTACTAAATTAACACATCTATTAGAAGAAGGTAATCATCATGTTTCAAGATTCTATAAAAATC
>JACCDO011729804.1_pt1 | contig 10145 bp, 4 predicted proteins | sample 7446101 | NCBI WGS metagenome assembly JACCDO01 (sample SAMN15323440, study PRJNA562643) | freshwater metagenome | isolation source: river surface water | place: USA:Blue River Watershed | collected 2017-08-16
AGAACCAACGGGCCAACCATCAGGACAGCCAACATCGCAACCCACAGGTGAACCATCAGGACAGCCATCAGGACAGCCATCATCGCAACCTACAGGCGAACCATCAGGACAGCCATCAGGACAGCCATCATCGCAACCTACAGGCGAGCCATCAGGACAGCCATCATCACAACCAACAGGTGAACCATCAGGACAGCCATCATCGCAACCTACAGGCGAGCCATCAGGACAGCCATCATCGCAACCTACATCGCAACCTACAGGTGAGCCATCAGGACAGCCATCATCACAACCGACAGTTGAGCCATCATCTGAGCCAACAAGACAGCCTACATCGCAGCCCACTGGTCGACCAACAGGTCAACCATCAAGACAACCCACCGGACGACCAACAAGACAACCTAGTAGTCAACCAAGTAGACAGCCAACAACACAACCCACTGGACAGCCAAGCAGGCAACCCACTGGGCAACCCACAAGGCAGCCATCTAGACAACCAACATCTCGTCCAACTTGTCAACCAACAACACAACCATCATCTCTTCCTACATCACAACCTTCAATGCAGCCTTCATCAGAACCAACAACACAACCCTCTGGTCAGCCTTCTAGACAACCAACAGGTCAACCAACAGGTCAACCATCGAGGCAACCAACAAGCAAACCATCAGGTCAACCATCAAGACAACCGACAGGTCAACCAAGTCGCCAACCAACGTCACAACCTTCAATGCAGCCAACATCACGACCAACAGGTCAACCATCTAGACAACCTACATCACAACCAACAGGTCAACCATCAAGGCAACCAACAGGTCAACCAACATCTCAACCATCAGGAGAACCAACGTCTCAACCGTCAATGCAACCAACAGGGGAACCAACAGGCCAACCATCAGGAGAACCAACAGGTCAACCAACAGGCCAACCGTCGGCACAACCAACATCAGAACCATCAATGCAACCTTCAAGTTTACCTACTAGTCAGCCAAGTGGGGTACCGACGATGCAGCCAACTGGACAGCCATCAATGCAACCTTCATCACAGCCGTCATCGAGGCCTTCATCACAACCATCAGGACAACCCTCATCAGTACCAACTGGACAACCAAGTAGGCAACCAACTGGACAACCAACTGGACAACCAAGTAGACAACCAACTGGACAACCAAGTAGGCAACCAACTGGACAACCAACGTCTACGCCCAGTATGCAACCAACTAGTCGACCAAGTTGTCTTCCAACTGGGCAACCTAGCAGTATACCCTCATCATTACCATCAACTCAACCATCAGGAATTCCAACATCCCAACCATCAAGTCAACCAACAAATCCTACATCTCAACCAACAAGCCAACCAAGTGGCCTACCGACAATGCAACCATCTAGTAAACCAACTGGACAACCAAGTAGTCAACCAAGTAGTAAACCAACTGGACAACCATCTAGACAACCTTCGAGACAACCATCTAGCCAACCAACAAGTAGACCCTCTAGACAACCAACTGGTCAACCTACCTCTAAGCCTAGCACAACAAAGCCTACCGGTCGACCAACCTCAGAACCATCTAAATATCCTACTACTTCACACCCAACTCATCCAGGCGACACGTTGAAACCATCAATGGCACCCACTTCACATCCCACGTTAAACCGCAAAGATTATACCGACAATGCTGTTTATCAATGGTATAATAGAAATCATACTTATTTCGAGCAGACCGAGTCTACATTAACATTTGGGTCATTTTACTACAAAGGAATTATTGTAGACGGAACGTGCAACGCGTGGGACCAATTCATCAATACTCAGTTGTCTTTACCCTTTGATGGTATACAGTTTGATAATATCGTAGGATTGTTCAAATATTATGATTTTTCGAATCGCAAAACAACGTACACGCAGTATACTTGCAGCCAAAGCAACGTGGTAGAAAGCCTCATGCAAAATCTGAAGGATCACACCGATTATGTCGCTGCTTGCGGCGTTAATTACTGGAGAACATACTCATGCGATGGCAATATCATACTGTGTGTGAATTGCCGTAAAAATTGTGGTTACACATGTCCAAGTAGTCAATTATCGTTGCTAAATCCCTGTGTGTATGACAATTGTGATGAATATGTGGCATCAGGATCGCTCATTAATGTCCAATACTCATACGAAATCCTGTACCCACAGTTTCTCACCCCTTACAATTATACAACCGTTTACAACAATAACATGACCTTGTCGTTGAACATATCATCAATTGGTATTATAACGTGCGCGGCATTCGACAAAACGTCCAAAGTGACACTGACTTCCACGGTGGATATTGACAATATTGGATATAAATTGAATTATTTTAACTCCAGTGAAAACGTTACTTCGTATTTGGTAGAGCTGACTATTCTGGACCTATCACCCGATACCACGTATAGTGTATACTGTTACACTGCCGATTACAAAGCGAATATCATGCCACTCAGTGAAGTGCTGGATTACAGCATTGAAGTCACCACTCTTTGCTGCCGTCAACTGTCCCTGGTAACTGAGCCGATCATAACTCAATTTGTATCCGGAAGTGGCAGGAGTGAGGTACCTTTTTACGTAAAATTAGATGCGATTCCTTACGGGGAAGTGACCGTCACACTGACCACAGTGTTGGTTAATTGCGCTACAGGCAATAAGATCTCAGGATTTGCCAATGCCGTTCCATCCGTCTTCGATTTTAGCTCGAAATCAGCATCTTTAAGTGGAACATTTGTAATCAGGGCATCTGTTGGATGTGTGACAATTGCAGCTAGTGCATCAAGTGTAGCTAGCGCATCAGGTACTACTGATTACTATCTCAGTACTAGCACTAAAATTGTTTCACAAAATCTACGTTTGGCACCGCCACTTCCTGCCTTGTCGTCATCGTACATATCTAACGATGGCTTGCAATTGCACATGACCTTCAACAGTGACACCAATCGTGCCGCTAATTACATGGCAAATTATGCAAGTAGTTTTAACTGCTCCAGATTAGTTATTTTCGACGGATCCAATGCTGTTAGTTGCCGTTGGAACAGTCCGAAAGAGTTAATAGCGCAATTGAGTAGTGTTCAAACGTTACTAAGCACAAATAATTACGTTACACTAATGAAGAATCGTGTTCAAGCAGCATGTGTAGCGAACCAGAATTGTAAATCATACAACTATATTGATCGCACTACAGTAGCCGTGCAATTCCCAAGTAACCCGATTTCCCCAGTAGTGGAATTGAAAGCGACAAGGATGTTATCGAGCTGTGACGATTTTGTAGTCGATCCGACCTCATCCAACGGTAATGTTGGTAGCGCCTGGACAGAAGTTGTGTGGTACGTCGATGGATACAATTCGACTTTCCTCAGTGATTATCTTAATGCGCATTATCAGACAACAGACGAGCCCGTGGTAATACCGAATGAATTCCTGCACGCTTACGACGCCAGTATTGGCGCCTCTGGAACATACACTATCTATTTGAAGTTAACGAATGCATTTAGTCGGAGCTCAATCAACTCCGTTTCAGTCGTAATCTCGTCCCTGAATATCCAACCAACAATAACACTAAGTGTGGGTTCAACCTTGAAAAGATATTTGAATGAAACGTTACGTGTCACTGCAATTGCTGCAATTCCTCAATGTTCAGGGAAGTCACGCGTTACTAGAATCGGGTATGCTTGGAAACTGTTCAAAGACGGATCATTGATGACAGATGTTGTTTCCGAATCCAATGACGACAAAGTATTCGTTCTACCCGCACACGACGATTACTTTGACGATAAGTCTGCGTTGTACGTACTTCAAGCGGTGGCTACGGTTAAGGATAGCGGTCTGGTGGCATCTACCTTCAGCAAAGTGTCAGTACAACTAGGATCTTGTGGTGTTAAAGCTGTCATATCTGGATCCGAGTACAAGACCATTACACAAAGCAAAGCGTTTCGATTAGATGCCACCGATAGCTACGACATTGATTACCCCAGTAAAGGCATCGACGGTTTGTCCTTCACTTGGTCGTGCATTACATCCCATCCAAGTTATGGCCAGGAATGTGATAATCTGCCATTTCTTAATACGTCCACACTTACTCTGAAGGCGTACTCTCTAACGGCATTATACACATATCAAATAACCGTCGCCGTAAAGAATAGCGCCGGTAAAGTGGATACTACATCTACGCTCCTGAAAGTGACCAGGGATACCATTCCAAGCATCGAGATCGAGCCATTCACCATCAAGTTAAATCCAAGTGACAAGGTGATACTATCTGCCACAGTAACAGGCACAGAGTCTATGATCACCACTTGGACGTTACCGACAAGTAACGTGACTTTTAAAGGACTTCAATATTATGACATGCTGGAGTCCAATCCCAGTATTGCACTTACACCATTGACTTCTACGTTTCCACCTGGTGCGTATGTTGTGCAACTTTCTTTGAGTCCAAACTATTTCGTCGGGGGATTATCATACACGTTTTTGTTGTCTACAGCATACGCCGTAGCAAAAGATGATGATGCCGGAAGCTTTCCTACTGCCGTATCTAGGATCACTATCACTATGAATACACCACCATATGATGGCACATTGAGCATAACACCGTCACTGGGCTTAGCATTGAACACGTCATTCACACTACGCACCATAAAATGGGTTGATGACCTAGACGATTACCCACTACAATATACTTTTGGTTATTACCGTGTTAGTCTGGAATATGATAAAACAGTTATCAGATCCAGTGACACCATTCATTATACATCGTCATATCTAAGCGCCGGTTCGGATGCCAACAACTACTTTATCACTTGCTTTGTACAAGCTAGTGATAAGTATGGCGCAGTAGGAAGCGAAACAATGGACGTGCAAGTTAATCCAATCAGTAATAGCGCCTTCAAATTGGCTCTGAATAACACGTTGCAATATGCCGATATAGCCGATGATAGTACTCAAGTGGGGCAAGTAGTGACAGCTGCTGTTCAATTCCTGAATTACGTTGAATGCATGAATGCACCATCATGCACATTACTAAAAAGACAGAGTTGTAGGGATAAAACCAATACCTGCGGCCCTTGCTTGGATGGATATTATGGCGTCACTGGTGATGCAAATACATTATGCTCGAAATCAGCAGCGCTCGGTGGCGAACCTTGCATAAGAGGTACCGATTGTATCTCCGGATCATGTAGCACCGACAGGACCTGCGAGTACCCTCAAAAGTCTTGCCCTAATGATTGTTTTGAGACCCTTGGTGTGTGTAGTTATTACTCCTTCAATGGGCAAAGAGTAAGTTCGTGCCGCGATGATGACACGCGTTGTTATGCAACGTGCGAGTGTAACAAGGGTAAGTACGGAGCAGACTGTTACTTATCAAGTTATACGATAGTGCTAAATCAACAATATCGCGAGAGATTGTGCACGAGTATCAGTAAAATAGTTGATTCGCAAGACGTTACTGCTGACTTGATCTTATCCCGGGCAACATCAATAGCAGATATCATGCTAGATATAACTCAAATAACGGATGACGCCTTGGCTACTTGCACCTCCGTATTGCTCTCTACTGTGAAAGATAATCTGGAGTACATCGGCTCCGATTCAAACACCGTATCTATCATTACGAAAGCGTTATCCAATGTGTTAGCCTTTGGAAATAGTTTGTCAGAAGGCATGTTGAGCGACATCTCTGATTGCATCAACAATATCGTCAGTAGTTCACAAAATTACATTGCTATCAACGAGCCACCTCAATCGTATGTCACAAATAACATGCGTCTTACAACAGCAGTAGCATCGATAGCAGATTTAGGTTATACAAATTATACAACCGCCCAAAGTGAGCTTGAGATATATTCGAAAGTATCTGCGCCATCCATCGCATTTGACAATGGTGAAGGTGCTTCGGGCGCGTTAGGTGTAACCGTTGTACAACTAACCAGCAATCCATATGGTATTCGTATCAATGCATCATTTGTAGGAGTATCCACAGTATTGTATGATGGCACTTCTCCCTCCAGTCGTAGACGGCTGTCTACACCAAGTAATATCAATATGTACATCAAGACCCTCAACGACGAGCCTGTCGATTACTCTGACGTACTCTATCCGAGCATTGTAGTCTACCAGTGCAACGAGACCAAGGCGTTTGAGCCTTACGAGTACACTGGAAAATGCCCCGAATGGCCTGATTTCACGATAAAGTGTCCCGGAACGAAAGGATATTTCACGGTATCGTGTCCTGGCCGAAGGCGGGTTGGCACGTGTTTGATGTACGATGACACGACCAAGCAATTGCGCGAGAATAACTCTACTTGTACAGCTGTAGCCTTTGACGATTACACTACAACCTGTAAATGCAGCAACCTAGTCAATAATAGAAGGTTGACAGGAGGAGGCAATGCGTTTTTGTTCTTTTCCTCTTCATACAAAATATTCCGTACCTCATTCGATCAAGTTTGGACCCAAGGACCCATTTTACCCAAAGTTGAAGCAAATACAATTATACTAAGTGCATTAGGCGGCATTATACTCATTCTTGCTGCTGGTATCTGTGGTTACACGTACTTGGATTGGAGAGAATTGAGACGTGCCGCATTTAAAAAGATGTTGGAGACTGATAAGAGCATTCGAACAGTGCAAACATTTTTTGATTCTATTTTCCCAGACGAGTTTAAACAAGGCCAATGGCACACCATATTCTGGCACTGGTTGCAGCTAGAGCACTCCTGGTTGTGTTTAATTTTACCATACCGCTCCGATAGACAGTACCGTGCTGCAAAGTGGGTGTTATGTATGTGTAGGCTGATAGTATTTTTATTTTTGAATACCATTATTGCCTACTACTTTTACAGCGACGATGGTACTTGTGAGGTGATCAAGACGAAAAGTGAATGCGATGTAACATACTCCCCTCTAGACGTTCGGCTAATATGTAATTGGCGAAGTGATTTGAATTATTGCATGTACCAGCCACCTACCTTAGATCTGCAGACTACGTTGTACTTAACCGTGGTTGTTACTACTATAGCAGTTCCAATCGATCACTTTATTGAGTGGATGATATCGCATATCATGGTGCTCATCAAGTATCGGGTCGATAAAATCAAAAGTAAAATCATTCCTACGTTACTACAGAGTGAGAAGGACAACAATCTCGTGGTGCAGTCAAACGACGAGGATAACAATAAGGACCCAGAATACACCAGCAGCCCTAACAACAAGCAACTACAGAATGAGCTGGTGACGAAAGATGAGTTTTCATTGGCGCAGTCATACCGGTCGAACTTGCTACGCGGCGCTCGGTTAGATAAGGCACAGAAAACAATGGACTTCGTCTTGCCAGTGGAAGAGGCCAGTATGATCTTGATGCAAGCAGAGGCCGACGCCGAGAAGACCCAGAATCATATGATCTTCAAAGGAGCCGTTGATAATTTTTCATTTAAACAACTGCGATATGGCTTCACAGGTAAGTCCTTTAAGAAGGACGATATCATCAAGAGACTGTATCAGAGTAGGAAAACGGCCGATTATATACGCAGTGAAGTAGAAAGATTGGAAAGTAATGAAGACCGGGAGAAGTTTTTGATGAGGCAATTTATAATTGATAATTTTACTGGTTACCGTCGCGAAATTGTTCGAAGGTACATGATGAAGGGATTTGAGTCGGTGCATTACGCCACCCGGCGAAGCATAGTCCGTCTTGCGTCGTTAATCATGCTCCCAGCACTGCTTTTAATCATGTTAGTCGTCATCTATCAGTACAACCTAACCATCGGCTCCAGAGCAGCGGAGATGTGGTTACTGGTTATTATTGTATCGCTATTAGAGGACATATTCTTCTTGGAACCGTTAAAGATATGGATCAAATGGGTGGTGCTCACGTCCACCTGTGGCCCTGATATTCGTAATATTTTTAATTGGTTAAAGCTTCGTGGTAGAATAGTATTGATGCGAACGCGCGGTTTGATGAGGGATAGCAATGCATTAATCCAACATTTTAATCCTGCTTGTCGTGCCTCAAGAATGTTCCCATCGTTGCCTATAAGTCGCTTTTTGATGACATTAAGTGACTTCGATATTCCGTTACGCAAAAAGTATTCTATTATTGGCTTACCGATATTTGTGGTGTCCACCGTGTTGTTTGTAACCGCCAATTTCCCAGTGCATTTGCAAGACATCTCGATACATATGTTGACGTGCATCTGCTTCAATTTAATCATTATTTTCCTTCACAACCTAGGCAGCTCTAACCCCAACGCGATGATAGCGATTATACTCGTCATTGTGCTAGGAATATTCGGCAGAGAAGCCGTTATTCATGGCACGGCATATCATAAACACATTGTACGCGAAGCTGCAGCACGTGAAAACATGTTTGACGATATTGATAGCATAACGGATAAGGAAGGGAAGGAGGATGACGACCAGTCGATGACGTTGACCAAGAAGCCGGTGGATTATGGATCATATGATACTTCGTTTTTAAGCAAGTACTCGAAGATGATGAAACCAATGGTGAAGAGAGCGGTGCCTGGTAGTAAGTACGGCACACATCCAAGTATGGACGGGGATTCTGCGCTAGACTCCGAGGTGGACTCACCAATTAAGCAAAAGAAATCACATTTATTTCCCAAGATACCAAATGGTATTTCCGATATAGATGACCGTTTGGCTGCGGAGAGCGCAAGTAATATTATTCCGGAGGAACAGTATATTCCGGGAGGACCAGAGGATGACAATTCGGTTACAAATGCCACCGAAGACCATTTCCCAGTCAGTTACAATACTCAAATACAGTATAACAACACCCCAAAACTACAACCCCTACGTATCATCACAGGTCCTCCTATACTGTCAAGGAGCGACATGATTGTTGGGCCAGCATTACAAGGTCGTCAGATACCACAAGCGATTCAATTAGCTTCCAAAAATAATGAAACGCTCGCAAACATTAACAATTTCAGTCATATGGACATAGATGCCTTGTCATTTACTACTGCAGGTGGTGGTTCTGCGAAATACAGGGCACCGCCTGCATCATTACCACCGTCATATGCATCGAAGCGTCCTGGTTTGCCTCCATTGAGTTCAATTCGTGACAGTGACTCGCTTGCATCGATGACGGAAATGTATCCGCAACTACCTCAAATATCCGAAAGTGAACAGGAAGTTAAAGACGATCGTGTTTCCAGCAAAGAAACCGAGGAATTACCTCGTATTCGTCGCAAGAAGCACGATAGGAATCGTAATCGCAGTGGTCATCGCGAGCGACAGTATCGTGGTTATAGCGACGATGAAGGTATTACAAACCTACGAGATCGTGGTAAAGAGCGGGATAAAGAGCAACGAACAAGATCAGAAGCCACGAATAATGAACCGCAGAGAACTATCAATACCATGTCGGTATCTAGACTACAAGATAAGTTACCTCCATTGCAAGAGATCGATGAGACATATACACGCAACCGTAACCGTCGTAGAGGCCATAGCAGTCGAGGTAGAAACAGCGAGAGTGCAGTTGATGGAGAGGTCGGACCAGGCGCCCAATCCTCCAAGTATCTTCAAGCACGAGCTAACACTACTAACCCAGTGGCTAGCACTGTAAGAAACACGAATTATTTAGAAATTAATGGCGACTTATCCATGTCACCGTTGATTGACTCCCTCATTCCATCCACCATCGATTCCCCGAATAGAGTGTCTCCTTCAGCAACTGAAGTGCAAGCACAAAGATTTCCGATGTGGCATTAAATAAACTTAGTTAACTATAAATTTGTATAAAATAATAAAATGATGTATTCATTCGCTCAAGTCTCAATTGATATCGGATTCGATGGCGACAGGTCATAGTGCAGCGACTGCGCTATCATCTCCGTGACATTTTTCTCATCTGAAGAAATTTTTTTACACATTTGAATTTGGATCAAAGCACCTAGAATCCAGAAGCTAACTATACTCGCAAATGCTTTTTTTCTGTCACCATGAAACTGACGAATGATAATAACGATGATGAACGGACCGAAGCCTTTACCAATGTCGTCGAACAGATTATATATGGAGAACCCAGTGCCTAATAATGTGATAAGAGTGAGTGAGTGAGTGAGTGAGTGAGTGAGTGAGTGAGTGAGTGAGTGAG
>JACCDO010111240.1_pt1 | contig 10144 bp, 8 predicted proteins | sample 7446101 | NCBI WGS metagenome assembly JACCDO01 (sample SAMN15323440, study PRJNA562643) | freshwater metagenome | isolation source: river surface water | place: USA:Blue River Watershed | collected 2017-08-16
AAGTGCACGGGCTGCAGAGGACAGTGCACGAGCGTAGTCTGCCACGATGACGCTCATATTTGTGATCTGCATGCAAGCCACAGCAAGAGCACGCACTACTACATGCAGGCTTTGATCAGGCTGTGGGTCAGCGGAACGGGTGGGGGAACCTCCCATGCACAACGCTAGCGCTCCGACAGCCTGTGCTGCGGCACCGCGTACGTCTTCCACAGGATCACCCAACCCTGCTAGCAACGCTTGCTGAACTTGCAGCGACAGGCCTGTCCGATCCAACAAGCCTGCAGATCGGAAATGAACAGGCAACAAGTAGCGCAGGAGGAGGAAGCCCCCCTGCCGAACCCCCCACATGCCCGCATGCCCGGCAAGTTGGAGGGCCATTCCAAGCAACACAAGATGCGGTTCTTTCAACAGTGTTATTTTGTCTCGCACAACAGAGCGTGGAGCCGAGTAGGCTGCAATAGAAATCAGCTGGGCGGCGGCTTCCTTTACAGGTGCGGCCGCTGCGCCACGCCGGCCGAAGTCCACGAAGCGATCCAAGGCGAGTAATAACACTCCAGTCGCTTGCAGATCACTCGCTAAGAAATCCGCCAGCGCGAGTGGCAGAGGCGTGGCATCCGCAGCAGAAATCTGTTGAGATGCATCTTGGGCAGGATGCAAGGCGCGCCATGCGACGTCTTCGCACGTCAGTCCGTTCCACAGAGCGGCAAGACCCATTGCACTGCCGTGCCGCGTCTCCCAGCGAGCAGCCAGGAGACCCACGCACATGAAGCGCACAAGGCGGGCTAACCAAGTTTCTGATGATTCCAAATGCAATGACGGATTCATGACATTCTCATTTACTGATTTATTCTCGATTTCGTCTTTCTCCAAAGAGTCATCATTATCTGATCGTACTGGAATACGACGAGAAGTGGTGCGCACATCAACAGCGACGAGCACGTCTGTGCTATCATCATAAGATACTGCCGATGCTACATCTGTTCCGCCACTTTCCATCCCTAAACGGCGTCGCAGCTCCCGCTTCTGACGCTGCAACCAACCTTTTCCATAGATATGCGTTCCGACATCCGTAGCATTTTCTGACTCATTCGGATCGCCACCAGCTAATAGCTCAACACCAGCACCTTCTTGTAACAGGCGCGGCAAATCTATATCATCTAAAGAGAGCATAGATCCTTCTGAAGAGGAGGAAAGTAACATGGGTGCTAAATGTGATGCAAATCGACGGCTAAGAAGCCTCAGAGTGTGCGATGCGTTAGCCCTCGTAGCCCATGCAGAACTTAGCAACAAACCGGTGATAAGTTCATGTACTAATTCCGGGAGATCGTCTTCTGTGGCAGCTTCAGAGATAGCAGCACCAGCCATGCGTCCAGCCTTAACGCTACCACGTAAAAGAACCAGAAGCTCCTTAACTTCATTATTCATTTTTTCTGCATGACCTGACACACTATCTTCCATGAAAATCTGCAGCAAACTTTAGAAACTAATGCGATTTAATCTCAAAGAGGAAAGGGTTAGGGAATCTTGCTTTTCAAAAATCACAAGCTCTTTGAAAGAAGATACGAGAGGGGAAGAGAGAAGTACAGGCTTTCTTTCTTCGAGAATAAATCATTCATATAGATATTGAGCCATATGAGTGTATCCAAACATTCATCAGATGAATGCGTGAATCATATTTACGTCAGAGTAACTCCGCAGATATTGATGAGGGTCAAGCAACTGCTTGCCCCCGAAGATAACCGTCTATCACTCGCAGAAAAGGCTGATCTACGCAAAGATTTTGAGAAAAGTGGAGATGGTGATAATCAACGCACGCTAAGCTACGAAAGTATACGACTAATTTGTCGTCATTCTCTGTTGTCTCTAAAAGATGTATTAAAGGACGGGGGCATTATCACCCCACCACCCCAAGAAGATATGTACACAATGAAGCCAAGTGATGAGCTAAAATGTCGCCGGGAATATCTTCTTCGCCGCCAAGAAGAGAGAAAATATAATAAAATGATGTACGGCTCATCAACGCATACCAGTGTGAGCAACGGGCAAGGGCAACATGAGCAATCATCATCTTCCCTTGGCATTGGATCGGCTCTTAATCAAGCTTCTATTGCTACTAATATGGTTGTATCATCACTGGCTTGCTTTGTAGTTGCCTACTTCATAGGGCAACAGTTGGGAGCATCGTCTTCGGCGTTTCTCACATGGGGTTTGCTAAGTTCTATCGCCATGCTGCTGTTAGAGATGGTACTTTATTTGCTGCGAGAAATGCGCACTGAAGAACGCTCCCAAGCAAAAAAAGTAAAGCAAAATTTCAAGGAGAGTCGCAAAGGCCAGACTGCTGATACAACACGCAAGACAAAAGCAACCATGATTGATTCTCAAAAGGAATTAGACCAAGAATATAGCGAAAAAGAAGTGCGGGATAAAAAGAAGCAAGACTGAGCGTTGCAGATGTATTCTTTAGAATCCAGTCCCATGACAATAAGACACTCGTTTGTCAAAGAATCATCATTCAGTGCAACTAAACGATAAATGCAAGATTTGAAACACTTTGTAAACATTTTGTACATAATTAACACTTCTAAACTTCTATCCCAAAAATTTCTAGTTAAACTTAGTTTGTGGAAGATCCACCAATACCCAGAGCTTGGTTCGACAAGGCAACATTAAGCTCGGCATCAATATCTCGGCGCCTTTGGTGAATTTTTACTTCAAGATTGAGTATATGCTGTTTGAGAGCAGCGAGCTTCTGCGATTGCTCTTCAAGTATGTGCTCTTGCTCTGTCTGACTCGTGTCAATGCCGATCAGATTATCAATGGCATTTAAAGTTGCTTTGTATTTTTCCTGTATTATAAGCGAATTCGACGATTGCAATTCACCTATATTAGAACCGTCAGATTTGATCTCAGTATGGCCTCTTATAGTATTGAAGATAGCTAGAACTAAACTGTCCAGGTGATCATGCAATTGATCCACTGAAACCCGCGCTGCTGCGGAACTTCCCATGATCGTACTGTTATTGCTACGACTGTTACCAGCAGTATCAAAATTATTAGAAGACATTGAGTGGATGAATACAGAAAGCTACCGTGAGTGAAAGGGATGTACACAAAAATCAAACATACACATAGGAAAGAAAATGATGAAGTTTCGTATGCCGGTGAACGTGGAAGAAAAAGGTTTTTCTCAGACTTTTTCCGAAAAGAAAGGTCCGTGCATCCATCACTTATTAAGCTCTCTGAAGCCATTTCTACAATGAGTAAGATTCTTGTGGGTGTAAAACGTGTTGTCGACTATGCCGTCAAGGTGCGCATCGCAGGTGACAAATTAGGTGTCGATCTATCAAATGTCAAGATGTCCATGAATCCATTCTGCGAAATTGCAGTTGAAGAGGCTATTCGATTAAAGGAAAAGAAAGTCGCCGGGGAAGTCATTGCGGTGTCCATTGGATCAAAAGCAGCACAAGAAACACTCCGCACGGCTCTGGCCATGGGTGCCGATCGTGGAATCCACGTAGAAACTGATCTTCGAACAGACTCAGAAATCCAACCCCTCGCTGTGGCTAAAATTCTTAAACACATCGCTGAAAAGGAAAAGGTCAATATGGTTCTTCTGGGCAAACAGGCTATTGATGGGGACAACTGCCAGACAGGTCCAATGACTGCGGCTCTACTTAACTGGCCCCAATGTGCATTTGCTGCCGAACTCAAGGTTGAAGGTGGATCTGTCACTGCCGACAGAGAGACTGATAGTGGTACGGAGAAAGTGAAGTTGCAGCTTCCAGCTGTGGTTACCGCTGATTTGCGATTAAATGAACCGCGATACGCTACTCTACCAAACATCATGAAGGCTAAGAAGAAGCCTATTGAAGTAATTATGGCAAAGGATTTGGGCATTGATTTAGCACCAAGAAACAAGGTCGTATCCGTGGAGGATCCACCTGTCAGAAAGGCGGGAATTGAGGTGGATTCTGTCGACACGTTGCTGAGCAAGTTGCGTGGTTCAGGAGTCATTTAATTATGAAGCAGCGTTTTATCTTTAATCCATGTAACGTAATTATCGCAAGTTAATTAAGGCTCATGTTGTGTGGAACACCTAACTAGGAGTAATTAATAATCAGAATTATGAAACGAAATCATTTCTTGTGAACTTTGAATCGAAGGCTTTAAAAATTAAGAGTCCCCCAAACATATGTGCTTATGCAGTAAAGGCCGTAAGATTATATTTAAAATTTCATTTGATAGTTTGCGTATTGTTTATTTCGATGGCAGACAACCGCTTTGTTGGTCTACGTAATGTATTCGCGCGCGCCTCAGCCTTTGGAAATGAGACCGGAACTCTTCCTAATGGTGAGTACGAACCTTCTGAGGATACTTTTGCTGCACTGAGGAATGCCAAAATCTTAGTTATTGGTGCCGGGGGACTAGGCTGCGAGATTTTGAAAGACTTGGCTCTATCTGGTGTTACTTACATGCACGTGATCGATTTGGATACAATTGATGTTACCAATTTGAATCGTCAATTCCTTTTTCGTAAAAAAGATGTAGGTCGTGGCAAAGCAGAGGTTGCAGCTGAATTTGTGATGTCGCGTGTTCCTGGTTGTCAGGTAATTCCTCACCAATGTAAAATTCAAGACATGCCCCGTTCATTTTACGAAGAGTTTAATGTAATAATTTCTGGTCTGGATAATGTTGAGGCACGCAGATGGCTTAATTCTATGCTTCATGGTATTACTACCCGTCAAATAGATGAAGATGGTGAAGAGTATTTCGATGGAATCATTCCTATGATAGACGGAGGTACAGAAGGCTTCAAAGGCCAGGCGCGACTCATCATCCCTCGTTGCACTGCTTGCTTTGAGTGTACCATTGCATCAATCGCCCCGGCCACTGGCTTTGCAATGTGTACAATAGCTGAAACCCCACGTATCCCGCAGCATTGCATTGCCTATGCCTACATGAGCCTTTGGGAAAAGGAATTCGGGGACCGCAAAGTAGACACAGATAGTGTCACGGATATGAACTGGATATATGAAAAGGCTTTAGAGCGTGCAAAAGCTTACGGAATCGAAGGGGTGACTTATTTCTTGACAATGGGAGTCGTTAAGAACATCATTCCAGCGGTCGCGAGCACCAATGCTACCATCGCGGCGGCATGTTGCAACGAAGCAATTAAGCTTATCACATTCGCCGGTCAGAGCCTAAATTGCAATTATATGATTATGGGCAATGAGGGGTTCTATTCGTCTACTTTCGAGTACGAGAGGAACCGCGATTGCATAGTGTGCTCCAACACCGCCCTGGCCCGCGTCGTCAAATCCTCGAAGGCCACAACATTAAAAGAATTTTTGAATATGCTGAAAGAAAATCCAAGTTTTCAGCTAAAAGAACCCAGTGTTAGTTGCACTAGTGGCACCGGCTCGACGCGCGTGTCCAGGAACCTGTACCTGGCCAGACCTCCAGCACTCAGGAAGGCGACGGAAGAGAATTTGTCAAAAACATTGACAGAGTTAGGATTGTTCAGTGGAGATTTTCTAGGCATTACAGACCCTGTGCTTTTTATGCCACTGAATATCGAACTGGAGCTGAGTTAGGTCAATGTCACTGTCCCTCCTGTCGGACTGGAAATGTGCTGATGAGCATGTTCCTCTCGAGAGCAATTATTGTTTTGGTGTAATTATTTTGAAACTATTCGCATAAAAAGGACTTTTCTTTTCAAATAATGCTTATAGACTTTATTTAGGTGCCGGATTGGAAGTGTTTTCCCTGACACAACAGAAGCTGCTGCACTGGACATTGCGCTAGGCAAAAAAAGGGTAGCTCGAAAAAAAATAATGAAAGTTCACATGCGTTAACAATTAAAGAGTTTGAAAAAAATTTACAATCGGTGGCTTAACAAAGGCATCTGGAGAGTTAGCAAAAACGTTCCATGCAGCAAAATGCTCTGTTTTGCAATGATATTCAAAAGACGTTTTATCTGAATATTGTTCTTGTAAGTAGAATACATTCGCATCGTTCACGTCTTCTCCAACTTCAAAGAGTAGACAGTCTGGTTCAATCGATTTGTTTAAGCTTTGTAGTCTATCGTGAAGAATCAAGTGAATGAATTCATCTCTTCGCAGTGGATTTACAAAGATCGTAGCATTAATGCAATATTTAGAGCCGCTTCTACTCATTTTATTCTTGGTAAACTAATTTAATGACAGGCTTGTAATGAAGGGTTGTGCTACCAATTGTCTTTTTCCTAGGTGGCTACAAGATCCAATATCTTGGGGTTTTTTGTTGGGTAGATCGAGAGTTACGCAGCTTCATTTACGTGACCATCACGAAAGACCAATGTTCGCGATCAGACGTCTTGGGGCAGGAAAAGCCTCTGCCTTGAGTCCACTAAATCTTGCCAAAACAAGTTTTGTTGCAGGTCAAGGAAGTGTACGCACTAACAGTACCAAACCTGACGGTAAAACCGGACCGGTTTGCGTCAAAGTATCTAATGAAGGTGTTCATTGCACCATTGAGCGTGTAAGTAGCGATAATATTGCCGTCGTTTAGTTAATATATATATTCAGACATATTTATTCGTAAAAAACAGTTCTTGTATAGCATGAAACAGTATTGCTAACCCAGCTCGTGTTTCTGACCCTAACCAACTATCATATGTACAATCCTATGGTTGCCATTTCATTTTATACAGGCCAAATCTATGCCAAGACACTATTACGAATTTCCCAATGACGTTCTCCTCACCGCTGCTATGGCTGGAGATCAAGAAGCTCGTGAAGAGCGCCTGATTAGAGAGATTATGCATGTCAAAAATGTATCATGGAAAGATGCTCAGCCGGAGTTCAAGAAAATAGTTAACTCGAACAGAAATGGTCTATTTCTTGCTACCCTTCCCTATAAGGTAGGGATTGCCGCCGCACTGGTCATGGGTTTCGGTTCCGTTCCAATGATTTTCGATCTGAACACTGTCATGTGGTTCAACGACCTGTATGTGACTTCAGATGTACCTGAAGCCAAAGACTTAGAAACACCTTTGGAGGTCGGCAGCTGGGCTTGGAACTGGATGGAACCTCCTTTGGGCCAAATGAGTTTCTTTTTATTGTGCATGCAGTACGCGCGGAACCAGCTCACCAATCTGGGGGCGAAGCCCTACACCCAATGGTTCTTAAGCCGTCGCTCAGATCGCTTGGCACGTGAATTTCCGAATTATTGCGAACATATTTTGAAGTCTTTCAGTGAAGGAGACCCCCTCAGTGGCCACGACACCGAAAGCACAAAGTAAACTGCAGAATATCCGCTGGCTGTGCCATGGATGCTTCGGCGTCGATTGCATCAGCAGAACAGAATATGGTACTCTTTTAAGTTAAATATACAAAAATGTATAGACAATATATTTTTCAACAATTTCTTGCTCATAGTTGTCAAGCAAAATCTCGCATCCGTTGCCAGCAGGCAGCCTACGCTACGAACCATATGTTGCAGTTTTGCTTGCGGAACTCCTCTTTCACTTCTTGCACTACGGACGAAGTCTTTTCATCCACTTTATCAGTGCGAATAGGAAGGGCAATGTCACCAGAATTGGCATCGGGATCGTACGTCGCGAGAACTTGAAGAACCGCCTCCACGTTAATGCCCAGGCCGTAGGGATCGTACCCCCCCTCCAGCGTGCAGAGGACGCGCCCGCGATTAACGCGCTTTAGTAAACTTGTTATGAGCATTTCGTAGCATGATGTAGACAGGCGATATCCTCCTTGAGGCTTCGCGAAGTCGTAGATCGAGGCGTCGAATCCTGTGGCAACAATGATGAGATCTGGGCGGTATCGCTCAGCGACGGGGAGAACGACTTCGTTAAAAATATAGTAGTAATCGTCGTCAGATCCCACCTCGCCTAAAGGGACATTGATATTGAATCCTAAGCCGGGGCCAACACCGATATAGTTAGCTCTGCCGACCTCCGGAAATTCCACTTCCTCGCCGTCCAAGACATAGGTCTGGCGATGAATGCTCAGAGTGCAGACGTCTTGTCGACTGTAAAAGCATTCTTGCGTCCCATTACCATGATGAATATCCAGATCAACAATAAGCACACGACGCACTTCAGGATACTTTTGCAAACAATACTGTGCACTCACTGCGGCATTGTTAAAAATGCAGTATCCTGCACCACTCGTCGGCCCTGCATGATGGCCAGGCGGTCGTATGAGCACAAAACCGCGTTCAATACTCAAATGATCTACAGATGCTGGAACAGGTGCAAAGATGCGGTCCAAGATAGATAGGCCGGCGCCAGCTGCTTGCAGAGCGGCAGTAAAGGAGCTTTCAGTAAAGAACGCATCAGCGCGCCGGGCTACCGTAGCTGCAGAAGCGGATGCCGTCCTAATGCTTTGAATATATGCCTTGGAATGTACGGCATGCAGAGCTGCAAGTGCGGTCTCATATGATTCTTCACTAAGAACGGCACTAATAGAAACCAAGCTGCACAACACAGAACTCGAGGAGGAGTTCAATTGGTTCATTATTGCGTCTGTACGCAGTGGTCGCTCGTCACATGGAGTTTCGGACAAATGTTCGTCCATATCATTGCTAGGAAGCACAATGGCAGCCCGCCCCGAAGTCGCAGGTGGTAACAATTTCGTTTTAGGTTCAGTTGAGAACTTGATACTCTCACATAGCACAAGAATCGGTACAAGTGAATCGTGCTTAATGTACGAACCACAGGCATAACACCAAACATTTAAGTCTGAAAGTGATAGAGCAATACAATGAGAATCTTTTTGATCCATAGCTTCCAACCAATGCTGCTCAGCGTGACCAGCGACATATCTACTGCATTTGATGTCACCACAAGATAAACAGATCCAATTCTCAGCCGTTGAATCACAAGCGCTGCAAGGGGTTCCTAAATTTAAAGGGAGTGCTGAGATAATATCTCTGAGTCGGCTACAGTGAAGCGATGCTTCTAAATGCGTGCAACTTTTACAAGGATAAACTGCACCCCCCTGATCCAAATCTTCTGACTCGTCTTGCTCAGGAATGAAATTCATCGTTCAAATATCAGATGAAGAACTTTTAGAATAAAAGCTTGAGTTTAAGTTTTTAAAATTGAAAGTAGTGCACCCTCCTCAATTCGCGTCTTTCGTCGCTTCTTCAAAAGCTTCTATGGGAACTTTTGATGAACTGACGAAGTGATGAAGAAGTCGAATTTTCCGAAAATAAAATCGATATTCAAACATTAAACATCATGCCAACGCCTATCACCTTAAGAGTGAGAACACAGCTTGGAACGTGGCGTCTCGCTGATGTTTTAGGAACAGATACAATGGGGAAGCTCCGAGAACGTTTGGAGAGAGAACACCGAACCAATCTAGAAGGTCGCCCATTTTCTGCCGATGCCGCTGGGAAAGCAAAGTTCGATGACTCTCAATCTGTGGAAGAGTTGATGTTCGCAAATGGAACTATGATATACGCTATGGTAGACGAAGAGAAAACGGGAGTACATGAAGCTGCTCAAGCGGGCACTCGGCGGATCACCAAGGATGGTAATATAGTTGCACAAGATTTCAGTGCCGTGGCAAACCGCGACGGTTTTAGGCCTGGAATGATGCCATTGCGAAATATGAAGATGCAGTGGCGGCTTGACGAGTTTGTTGCATTGGATGCGCAATTTGAGTACAAAATGAAGGTTCAAGCAGATCCCTTATGCAGCGCAGTAAAAGTTGATACGGGGTGTATGAAAGAGTTTCAGTCTTATGTTAGCTCCACGCTGGATTTTCAACAAATTCGTGTTGGTTACCTATACGGGAGTTTTGTGGAATACAAAGAACCCGCTCCTGCACCCAGCAGTGCCTCCGCCAAGAGTAGCAGTAGCAGTAGCCAATGGGGCCCAAAGAGCAAATCAGATGTAAAAGCAAGTGCCACACCTGAGAAGCCCCCCAATCGATCACCTTCTGTGCGTGTGGAGTTCATATACGAACCTCCACAGAATAACACAGATTCTACTTTCGAATTGCTCTCAGACCCGCAGGCTGAGCTCGTGGACCGTTTGGCAGCATCCCTCAACCTAACCAAAGTAGGGTGGATACTTGCTCACCCTTTACGTGAAGCAAAATTCAACTTTAGTGGCGCTGAAATCATCGAAGCTGCA
>JACCDO010114817.1_pt1 | contig 10144 bp, 6 predicted proteins | sample 7446101 | NCBI WGS metagenome assembly JACCDO01 (sample SAMN15323440, study PRJNA562643) | freshwater metagenome | isolation source: river surface water | place: USA:Blue River Watershed | collected 2017-08-16
CTTCTTCTCAGGAACAGGCTTCTTCTCAGGAACAGGCTTCTTCTCAGGAACAGGCTTCTTCTCAGGAACTTCTTCAACTTCTTCTTCAACTTCTTCAACTTCTTCAACTTCTTCTTCAACATAATCAGGTGCAGAATCTGGAAATTGGGATAAAAATTCTGCATATTCTTCATCGTATGTAGCATCAGTTTCAGGTTCTTTCTTTAGAGAAGTTGTTTGTTTTGAATCAGAATCTTTTTTAACCCCATTATTTTTACCGGGTCTTTGTTGGACTTTTTGAGGAGGAGGACGAGCGTTTTGTACGACAGGATTCATCTTTTTTTACTTGTTGGTGAATGGACAAGGGGTATTTATATGTTAAAATAATGGATTTATCAGTGACTTAGAATTTCAATTTTTTTGGCATTAAATAGTTTAAATAATTATTTAATGTTTATAAGGACATTTCTCTTTTGTGCATGGATTAAATTTACATTTAATTTTTCCAATAGGTACATGTTTAAATGGACACGTGTCTCCACGGTCGCAACCATTTGGAGAAATAAAGAAAGTGCAATATTTTACTTCTTTCTCATCATCAGAGTCATTTTTTGACTTCTTTGAACGTTTTGTTTTCTCTCCTAAACTAACTTTTTTTGGTTCATCATCTTCTGTTTTTTTCTTTAATTTCTTCTTTTCTGTAACTTCTTCGTCGTCTTCTGTTTTTTTCTTCAATTTCTTCTTTTCTGTAACTTCTTCGTCATCTTTTGTTTTTTTCTTCTTTTCTTCTTTTACTTCATCATCTTCTGTTTTCTTCTTTAATTTCTTCTTTTCAACAACTTCTTCTTTCTTTTCTTCTGATTTCTTTGTTGCAATAATACTAATTATATCAAAGTCTTTAACTATTACTGGATATTTCTTTAAGATGAGTTCAAAATCAGACGTTTGAATAATTGCATCCAATTTATATTTAGGATCTTGAGAGTAAACATAAGCGAGTAAATTTCCAGGAACTGTTACTGTAGACATTTTTTTAATATATTGTATAAACTAAGTGTGTAAATAGTTCAAAAATCATTTTTTTGTGAGGAATTTCATATAAGCAGATACGAATTTCTCTAATTCTTCTTTCCATATATGTAAGACAGTTTTATTTTCAAGTTGTTGATATTCTTCTTGTTTTTTAGTATAACTCGTATTTAATTCCGTCACTTTTTCAGATGAGAAATTTATCGCAGGCATATTTATTAGATGCTTGTATTCGTCATTATAATAGTCCTTGATTTTTAATTCTTTTATTTTCTCAACAATATGTTTTTTTTCTTTAAAAAGAGTCATTTTATCAGAAATAATGTATTCGATATACTTTTTTTTACTTTCTAACATTGTAATTTCTTCTTTAATTTGTGATAGTAAATAATTTTTTCTTTTTTGATAAAAATTGAGACGGATTGGAAAAAATTCTGCGACTATTTCTTCAGCAGTAGTATATTTTTTAATATTACCAGCAGAATTAAATAAATGCATATTTGATGTTTTAAGACTCGTATGTAATCGCAACATTTTGCTGAATGTTCCATTTGAAATAAGATTTGCTAATGTCTTTTTATCGAATTTAACGATAAATTTAACGTCTTGTTCTGTACTTTGATTTATTATTTTTTTTATTGATAATGATTCATCCTTATCTGCTTTCGCATTTTCGAGAAATTCTTTATAATTATCTGTCCACATACCAATTGGTAATTCAGTTATTTCAATTGTCGTATCATCTATTATTTTATAAACACCATTTGTTACATAGTAATCACCATTTTTCGTTATTGTTCCTTTAAATCCACGATACCATGGGATTAATTCAGTTTGTTCTTTGCCATCCATCAATGCATATATATTTTTGATTATGTCAAGCGGATTGTATAGTGGTATCTTTGTACTAAAACCAGTACCAATACCAGCAGTTCCATTCACCAATACCATTGGTAAAATAGGAACATAAAAATCAGGTTCTATTTTTAAACCATCGTCGTCAAGATAATTTAACAATGGCAAATCATCGAGTGGGAAAAGAAGTGGTGTAATATATTTTCCTTTATCGTATCTCGCAAATTCTGTAAAAATATATCTGGAACTTGCAGCATCATCTCCACCACTCAGTCTTGTACCAAATTGACCACTTGGTTCTAATAAATTAATGTTATTTGAGCCGGTGAAATCCTGTGCCATTGCGACAATTGTCCCTGCTAAACTCATTTCACCATGATGATAAGAAGTATGTTCGCTAATATATCCTATAAATTGTGCCACTTTAATTTCAGTTTCAGAATATAATTTCTTTTTAAAGCCAGCAAAAAGTATTTTTCTCTGTGCAGGTTTAAGACCATCTACAATAGACGGTATAGACCGATAATTATCGTAATTAGAAAAATAAATCAATTCTCTATCAACAAATTCTTTATAAGAAACATTCATTTGTGTTGCTTGTTGTATCGGTTCATGTTCTTTTTCATTAATATGCGACAACCATTGTTTTCTATTGTCAGCATGTGAACTATCAAATGCGAGGATTAAGCGATTCTCTGAGCCACTGTCCCATATATAATTAATAGTATTGATGTCTATTTTACTGAAATATTCTTTTGCTTCTTTTGCAGTATTTGTACCAAGACCTTTATAATATTTAACATTCCATCCTGTATTATTTTCTTTCCATAAATTATATTCTTTATTATTGTAAAATGAAACGACTTTATCATTTTTAGAAACTTTAACAATTGGTGTTAAGAGAGACCTAACAAAATTATGTTTTATAATTAATTCTGGCCATAAGAAATGTATAAAATTAAAGAATAAACCTTTGATATGCGAACCATCATAATCTTGATCTGCCATAATCATAACATATCTGTATCGTAATCCAGAACCTTCTAATGTATCATATTTTTTTCCATATTCTAAACCAATAATTTTTTTTAAATTATAAATTTCTTCATTATTATTTACTGTAGTTAATTTATGTTCACGAACATTAAGTATTTTTCCTTTTAATGGAAAAACACCATAATAATCTCTTCCGACAATAGATAATCCACTAACAGCGAGTGCTTTAGCAGAATCTCCTTCTGTTAAAATTAAAGTGCATTTATCCCACTCATCTGACCCTGCTTTATTAGCATCATCTAATTTTGGTATTTTTAATCCAGTTTTCACGACTTTATCTTGTTTAATTAATAGAGCGTTTTCTTTTGCATTAATTGTTTCAATAATTCTATTTCCAAGTCCAGAAGCAACTATTTTTTTTATAAAATCATTACTAATATCAGCAGTAGAACCAAAAGCAGTCGGAGTTGTTGTTAGTGTTTCTTTTGTTTGACTATCAAATGAGGGATTTAAAATAGTCGCTTTGATGAAAACAAAAATATTGTCTTTAATATATTGTGGTTTAATTGTTCTTCCTCCAATTTCTTCTTTAAATTTTTTCGTCATATATTCACTTATGCCTTTAACTAATTGATTTACAATATATGTAACATGTGTACCACCATTTTTTGTATAAATACCATTAACAAAACTAATTTGTTGAAAAGTATCTGTTGGAGCAACACCGATTTCCCATCTATCATTAATTTTGTCAACTGTTTGTTCTTCCGTATCATATAAAGCAATATAATCAGAAAAATTTTTCACTTTTATTTTAACGGAATTATAATAAAAAGATACTGATTTGTCTGCACAACTCGCAAAATCATACATTCTTCTTGCCATTAATGAAATCATTCCTTCATTTACTTCTTTTAATTTAAGCATTTTAAGTTCTGGTTCAAATGTGAATTCTGTGTAAGGTTCTTCGTCGGTATCAGTAACGATTGGTTCTGTTTTTTCTTCCATATTGTTGCTGAATGTTTGTATATATTTCTTTTTTCGCAAGTGGTCGACGGTTGTAATTGTGAATTTTTTTGAAAAAATATTTGTTAATTTAGCACCATAACCATTTTTACCGGCAGTTACTTTATCTGCTTCAAAATCATAATTTGTAGAAGTTAATAATTCTCCAAAAAGTAATTCGGGAATCCATTGATTATGTTCTGGATGTTTTGCGATTGGTATACCATTACCATTATTATATACAGATATGACTGGTTTTGTTTTATTTTTAATACTTAATTTGATTTTAGTCGTTTGGACAAGGTCTTTACCTTTTAAATTAAATTGATTTGTGCTTAATCGAATATATTGGTCAAATGCATTCACAATGATTTCATCGACGATTTTATATAAACCAGGGTTATATTCAATCTTCTTTAAAATAATTTTAGCGTCTTCTTTGTCTGGATTATCGAGAATATACATTTCTTCTTCTCTTGTTTGTGTACTGCCAATATATGTATCTGTTAACTGTTTAATGTGTTCTTTATGAGTTAATTTTTTGTAAGTTGTCGATAATATTTCATCTTCACTGCGTGATAAAATCATTATATTAATATTATATAAGATATAATACTATGAATAATTTGGCTAAACAAATTAATAATCTGTTTCAGAAAACAGAAAATGTTTTAATAAATAGTGGAATTCATTTTACTGGAATGAATATTTTAAATTTTCGAGATATTGATTTATGGGATGTATTGCTGAGTGACGAAAGCGATGCTTTAACATTTATATACAATATTGGTTCCAGTTTTTATAATATGTATGATAAATATGTTGTAGATAGTTATATGAATGGTGGTTTTACAGTCACAAATATAAAATTATTAAGACGTCTTGGACATCCAGATTTTGCACCACAATATATTTTATTACAAGAAGATGCTACAAAAAGTATTTATGTTTAATTCATTCATTAAAATATATTTAATGAATGAATTTTTCATTTCTTTGGTTTGCAACTTTTGTCACAAAGACCAAAAAAGGTGTTGTTTTTGACATCGAAACGACAAGTTCTTCCACAACTGTTTTGACAAGCACATCCGAGAATGTAATTTGCTTCAACAAGATTTCTGTGTTGAATTCCACATTGTTTGCTACCTTGAAAGCATAGTTTTCCACATGGAAGTCCAGTTCTTGTGTCGAGACAGTTGCAAGTTGTTAAGTTCATTTTTGTATTAGGTAATAATTATGTGTTTATCAATGATTTAAATAATCAATTTTTTTGATAATTAATTGTTTTAATTAATTATCAATAATATCTTTTTTAACACGAATACGTGCAGCAATGTTCATAGCGGCTAATTCTTGAACTAATAGTTTAAATGCATAAGGAATAATAACTCGTGATATATCTGTCGTATTATTACATGGTTGACAGTGATAAACATCATTATTTTTTAATCTCGATGCAAAGAAACCACATGTTCCACATACATAACAACTATAACTATCAGAACAATCAACTAATCTCTCTTTTAAGAATAACGATACACCATGTGCAATTAGTGAATCTCTCTCCATTTCTCCTAATCGAAGACCACCCTCTCTTGTTCTACCTTCACTTGGTTGTCTTGTTAATAATTGTTTTTGACCATGACTACGACTATGGATTTTATCATGAACCATATGTTTTAATCTTTGATAATAAGCAGGTGCGATAAATATTTCTGTTTCCATTTCTTCTCCTGTAAATCCATTATACATTTTCTCTTTTCCATTTCTCTCAAATCCTAATTTTTCTAATCTATCTTTAAGAACTTCAATATTTGTAAAATTAAATGGAGTCGCATCACCTTCTAAACCTTCAATAACGGCAACTTTACTATAAATCATTTCAATAATTTGTCCAATAGTCATACGTCCGGGCATACAATTGGGATTAATAATAATATCTGGAACTAAACCATCGGCAGTCATTGGCATATCTTCTTGACGATATGTAATTCCAATTGTTCCTTTTTGTCCCGCTCTTGAAGCAAATTTATCTCCCATAACAGGAATTCTTTCATAAAATATTCTCATTAATAATTGGTCATAACCTTCATTATTTTTTAAGTCGTCATAAACTTTACTAATCATACCTGGAATTTTTTCTTTACAAAATTTACTGACATCTTTGTATGGTAAAGATTTTGATGTACCATTTACAACGACATTTGGAGTACATTTACCGATAATAGCGTCGCCTGGTTCAATAATTGTATTTTCTGGTACATATCCTTTAGTATTTAATTTACTATAATCATTTCCTTTCATACCCGATACTTGTTCTTTTGTTGGTTTCATAAAAACATCGTGTTGTGATGTTGTTTGATTTGATGTAATTTCATCTTTTTCTTTTTTAATAATCATTGCGCGGAATAATCCTCTATCTATCGCAGATTGATTAAATACAATAGCATCTTCTTGATTATATCCAGTATAACTTGCAATAGCAACGATAATATTTTCTCCAGCAGTCATAACATCTTGGCCAGTATATTTTGTTGCTCTCGTTGTTACGATTGGTATTTGATTATAAAATAATATATTACTGATATCTACTCTGTGAAGATATCCGGTGCTATACATTCCCAACGCTTGTTTAATTTGTGCATATTGATATAAATTACGAGGCGCTTGATTATGATTACTAAATGGAATAATTGAAGCGGCGACACCTAATTTCATTGATGGATGAATTTCGCAATGTGTGTAATTTAAATAAATATTGTCTCCATATCTATTAATTTTGCTATCGATTGGAAATTTTGTTTTATTCATAATTTGATAATTTTCCTCGACATCTTTTGGATATAGTGCCAACATTGAACAACATAACTCTTCGATGTCAACATAATCAATAATGTGAGGGTATTTAATAAGAACTGCATTCCAACTATCCATTTTTTTTATTTCTGGAATCATTTCTTTTTTTAAATTCAATTGTCCATTCGACACAGTAAATAATGGCCTATATAAACGTCCACCATCGCAATAAATATGAATTTCTTTATTTAATGGACTAAAAGAAATAGATGTTGTTTTTTCTATTAATCCAGAATATCTTTTTTCTTTGAATTCTTTAATTAAATCAATTGGATTTAAAGACACACCTAACCATTCATCATTTAAAAATATTTTAACATATTTTTTTGCTTCAAATGCTTTTATAATTTTTAGAGCCTTTACATATTTTTCGAGAAATTCTTTAAGAATAATAACTTGTTCATCAGACATTAATGTGACACTACCAGTTAATGCTAATGTTTTAACTAAACCAGTTTTCGCACCTTCTGGAATTTCTACAGGACATAACATTCCATCTTGTGTGGCATGAAAATGTCTCGGGCTTGTTAATTTATTTGTAGAAGAATCAATGCCTGGCGATACGATTTTACGCAATGAAGTAATATATACGATATATGATAATCTATTTACTGTTTGCGCTACACCAGATTTATTTTTAGAATTACCCCATCGACCACGAGATAATGATTGTCTAATTCCTTGTTCAATTAAATTAGTTTTTATATTAGCAATAATATTTGGTGGGTTGGAAAAATCTTTATTACTACGTGTATCAAATTGTTTTCTACAATCTGTCATAGTAATTTTAAAATTTTGTTGGAATAATAATGCTAATAATGGTCCTGGCAATTCAATTCTTTTATTAATGAAAGAATCTCTATCATCTATTTTTGTTTTTTTTAAAAAACATGATAATAATTTATTGATTATATTACATATATAACGTGCTTTAGTAATTAAATCTGTACCCATATGTGGCAAAATATCTTGTGTCATAATTTTTAATAAATGTGCTGTTTTTTGTTTTAGTTTAATTTCTGGACTTACTTCCGAATATTTTCTACTTGTTTTCATTTTATTCATCATATATAATTGTGCATCTTCTTCACTTACAATTATTTTTGTTGATTTATCTTTTCCTTTTTTTACACTCTCCATACATAATCTTATTTGATTAATCATATCGATATCAGCATCATTACCAACAATCCAATCAACAATATCTTTATCTGAATCCATTCCCATTGCACGTAAAAGAACAAAAATAGAACATGGTTGAAATTGTGAAATATTTAATTCTAACATACCATCTTTTTTCATTTTAACATTAAATATTTGAACATTTGAACCAGTAGCATAATTTTGCGATTGAATTGTCGCAACTAATATTTTTGTATTTTGTTCTTTTTTACTAAAAATATATGGATGATTCGGTTTCATTTTTTCTAAAGATGTCACTAATTTTTCTGAACCATTTACGATAAAAATACCTCCATGGTCATGTTCACATTCTATTTTTGCTTTTTCATGATTTTTATTAAGAGTTAAATTACAATATTTTGACTTGACCATCATTGGTATTTTTGCAATCAACGAATTTTCGGTTTGTGTTCCTATAATATTTGTTACTGAAGTATTATCATTAATATTTACTATTTCTTGCATTTGTTTAATTTTAGCATAGACACTTGCTGAATAAGTTAATCCATTAATTCTTGCGTCAACTGGAAACATTAATGACTCTCCGCCATCTAATACTGGTGGTTTAATACGTACATCACTAAATGAAAATTTATTTCTAATTATTTCATCTTTTGTATATTGTTCTGAGAATACATGGTCTGTTTTCATTAAAAAATTTGGAATATATTCTTCTAAAAATTGATCGAATGATTTATGTTGATGTTGATATAATATATGTTCTTGTTCAAAATATTTATCGAGAATTGTATAGGAATCATCAATGTTAATCATGTTTTTAGTGATATTATATATAGTATCACGTTTTTATATTATTTATAATTCAATTTTTTATTTTAAGCATAAGATAAAAAATTAATCTGTTTTTGCAACACTATTATCACGTGTCTCTTCTATTAACGTTAAAGTTGCTTTTTCTTTCGGTGGGTTATTTATATCATTACTTTCATCGGCAATTTTTTTGATAAAATTTATTAAGTATGGAAGTGATGCAATGAGCATTTGTTTTGTAACATCATTTGATTCTTTAACTAATTTTTCGAGTTTCAAATCGAGAGACTGTAGAAATAAAGTATAGTGTTTATTGTCGCCAAGAAAATCCCATACTCGTTGTATTCTGTCGCATATAATAAAGATGCATAAAAAATCAGCAATTTCATACATTTGATTAAAAGATAATCTATTTGTAATAGCAAAATAAAAACTAATACCTGAGCACATAACAATAAAATAAAAGTACTGATAAATTATCATTACTGTTGTCGTAGTTAGCCAAGTAGCAAATGCTGATTGTAAAAAAACTAAAATATTGTCGCGATGTATTTTAATAATATTTAACATATTAAATACTATTATTTTTTTATCTTTAAATAAAATCGTTAATAATTCCAAAATGATCAACGTCAGAGAACGATGGATATTCGCCAAGTGGTTTAGAATAAGAAAGTCCAGATGGATGAGAAGAAATAATTATTTTATGTTTTTTTCCAATTAGAATTTTTTTTTTCAAAGCATCGGAACCCCATAAAACAAATATACATTTTTCTAATTTATCAGATAAATATTTAATTAAATTATCTGTTAATTCTTTCCAAATTTTTTTGTGAGAATTTGGTTTATTTTCTGCGACAGTTAGTGAAGAATTAAGTAAAAAAATACCTTTGTCTAACCAATCTTTTAAGTCACCATCTTTTGTAATATATTCTAATCTTTTATATTTACGACAATTCTTAAAAATATTTTGTAATGATGAAGGTATTTTTGCTCCAGATGGAACGGAAAATGCTAATCCAGTCGCTTGTGGCTCACCATTAATTATCTGATGATATGGATCTTGACCAATAATAACGACTTTTATTTTCTTTAATGGTAGATTATTGAAAGCATAAAAAATACGGTCTGGATATGGCAAAATATCATTTTGATTTGCTAAAAAAATAAGAATTTTGTCAATAATTTTTTTATTTTCCTCAAAAAAATGTAGCCACGATTTTTCAGTAATTAAATTATCCATTAATAATAATATGTTAAATATATTAATATTTTAAGATAGATTTTTCAATTTTTTAATTTCTAAATAAAAAAATTGAAAAATAATTTAAAGATAAATACTACTTTATTTCTTTAAGTATGATGAAGTCAAAAAGAAGTCCATACCTTGTTCTTAAAAACGATTCGACGATTCCGCATATCAATATAATTCCCGATGAACCAGATAAAATGATTTATATTAGAAGCACTA
>JACCDO012092050.1_pt1 | contig 10144 bp, 9 predicted proteins | sample 7446101 | NCBI WGS metagenome assembly JACCDO01 (sample SAMN15323440, study PRJNA562643) | freshwater metagenome | isolation source: river surface water | place: USA:Blue River Watershed | collected 2017-08-16
AATGGTCATTGATGTGTCCTCATGAGTGTCCTGGATTAAGTGATGTGTACGGCGATAAATTTGTTAAACTTTACGAAAAATATGAGAAAAAAGGAAAAGTAAGAAAGACCGTAAATGCTCGTGATTTATGGTTTAAAATATTAGACGCTCAAATGGAAACTGGCACACCATATTTATGTTATAAAGATGCAGCAAATCAAAAGTCGAATCAAAAAAATCTTGGTACCATAAAGTCGTCAAATTTATGCTGTGAAATTATGGAATACTCAGACGATAAAGAAACAGCTGTTTGTAATTTGGCATCTATTGGATTACCTACATTTGTAAATGTTGAAACCCGAAGTTTTGATTTTGAAAAACTCCATTATGTTACTAAGGTAATAACAAATAATTTAAACAAAGTTATAGATATAAATTTCTATCCAACTGAAAAAACAAAACGCAGTAATATGTTACATAGACCTATTGGGATTGGCGTCCAGGGATTAGCAGATGTTTTTGTTTTGTTAGATATTCCATTTCATTCAGAACAAGCAAAAGAATTAAATGAATTGATATTTGAGACAATTTATCACGCATCATTAGAAAAAAGTAACGAAATCGCAATTGAACGTAAAAATAAAATTTTAAAAAGTGGAATAATCTATGGTCATATACCAAAGATGATTAGTCCATATGAATACGACAGTATATTTAAAAATAATAACTTCACAGAACGCGTATCAGAGAATCCATATTTGGGTGCATATAGTTCGTTTGATGGTTCACCTGCAAGTAAAGGAATCTTGCAATTTGATATGTGGTCAAAACAACCTACTGATAGATATGATTGGTCAAAACTAAAAACTTCAATAATGGAACATGGTTTAAGAAATTCGCTTCTAGTAGCACCGATGCCTACTGCAAGTACATCGCAAATTTTGGGGTTTAATGAATGTTTTGAGCCTTTTACAAGTAATATTTATAGTAGACGTACTTTGGCTGGTGAATTTATAGTTGTAAATAAATATTTAATGAAGGAATTGATTGAATTAGGTCACTGGAATAAAAAAATAAAGGACAATATTATTGCAAATAATGGAAGTATTCAACAATTAGACTTTTTACCCGCGCATATTAGAGATAAATACAAAATTGTTTGGGAAATACCGATGAAACATGTTATTGATATGGCGGCAGATAGAGGAGCTTTTATTTGCCAAAGTCAAAGTATGAATTTATGGTTGGAAGATCCTACTTACAATACGTTAACTTCTATGCATTTTTATTCTTGGAAGAAGGGATTGAAGACAGGTATTTATTATTTAAGAAGAAAGGCAAAACATCAAGCACAAAAATTCACAATCGAACCAGAATTGAAAGAAAAAGAAACTAATAATGAACATGATGAGATTTGTGAAATGTGTAGTGCTTAAATTCAATAGAGTTTTAATCAACATATTCTTTACAGATACCAAATGTTTTTCTATGCCATATTGTTATTCCATGTTCTTTAATACCATCAATATGTTTTTTAGCTCCATAACCTTTATTAGAATCTATACCATAATGTTCTGCTAAATTTGGATTTTCCTGACACAATTCATCAATATAATTATCTCTTGTTACTTTGGCTAATATAGATGCCGCCGCAATAGCACTATATTTATTATCACCACCCTCTACACAAGTATAATTGAATTTTTCTATTTTTCCCTTTTTTTTATTGAATGTTGTTAGGTTATTGAAATAATTACCATCAACGAGTAAATGATAATGTGATATATCTTGTGTGTGTCCCATTTTTTTATCGAATTTATTAATTGTTTCTAATATTGATTTATGCATAGACTTTTGTGTAGCTTGTAAAATATTTATTTCGTCTATTGTTGTCTCATCTTCATAAGTAACAGACCAAGCAATAGCATTTTCTTTAATATATTCAGCTACTTCATCAATTTTCTTCTTAGAATGAAATTTTTTACTGTCTTTCATTTTTGAATGGTCAAATGTGTCATCTTTGGGTAAAATAACCGCAGCTGTGTAAACCCTTCCAAATAAAGGTCCTCTACCGACTTCATCTACACCTACTTCATAAATATTATTGTCGTCTAATAAAGATTTTTTCAAAGGTTCTTGTTTTTTAATTATTCTTTTTTTAGGAGTTTCTTGAATCGCAACATAAGTATCTTCCTCAATATTTTTTTTGGGTTTGCGAATCTTCTTAATTTCTTTTGGTACAACAATAATAGGTTCGTCATTTTCAGATTCTATATCACTGTCATCGACAACAATAGCACTAATATGGTCTTCGTTTTTTTTCATTATAGATTTTAAATATGAATATATGATTTATATTTAAAATAAAATTATAAATCAATTATATTTTAAAATAATTTCAAACTTTTTTCACTATATAAATTATACAATGAAAACACAACAAGCAATAATTCTTTTTTCTATTTTATTAGTTGGGATAATTTTGTGTTCTTTTTTTAATATATGTAGGACAAATTATGACAGTCCAGAACCTCTTGTTGAAGGATTAATAAGTGGCGATTTCAACGGAAAAAATAGACCTAATAATAATTTTGCATACACAGGAACTAAATATGATAATTACAATCATTATTCTGGTAGTTCAGTTCCAACATTATATTATGGAAAAAACGGTGAAGTCGCAAAAGTAATTGAATCTAATAATTTTTATTCTATTTTAGTGACAATGAAGGATGGTAAAAAAGAAACATATACTGTTGATGTTAATAAATATAGTTTAGGAAGATCGAAAATGTATGACAAAAATGGTAAACTTATTATATATGATGGTCCTAACAAGGCAACTGCAAAGTTAGTTAAAACTGTTTCAGGTGACTACAATATTACCATTACAAAGAGCGGAAAGGATTTAGTTTTGACAGCTAAAAAAGATATAACTCATGATGTAGATCATATTAATAGAGGTAAAGAAGTTTTTCAAACAGAGAAAAAATCGCCAAATTATTTCCCACCAGGATTTTTCCCATCTTCAACACTAGGAAGACAAGTAAGACAACCATTTACAGGTGGTAATGGTGCATATATGAATTCGTTACCACAAGGAATACCAAGAAGTCAAATTCCACCAGGACAAGAAGATTTGTATATTTTGAAATCAGAAGTTGTCCCACCAGTTTGTCCTGCATGTCCTACTGTTTGCACTAAGAGTAGTGAAGAGAAAAAGTGTCCACCTTGCCCTCCTTGTGCTAGATGTCCTGAACCAAGTTTTGAATGCAAGAAAGTACCAAACTATAATGCTGCTAATAATGATTATTTACCTGTTCCTGTATTGAATGATTTTAGTACTTTTGGAATGTAAAAACGCATACATTAAAAATCAACAATAATATTTAAGTCAATATTCACATAAATATTATAATATTAATTACTTAATTCTCTCTTCAACGTCTTCTTTTACTTGTTTTTTTCTTATATTTTTTAGATAAACGTCTTTTTGTTTTATGTATATGAGATAAATGTCTTCTTCTATGACGTCCTCCAAACGCAGTTCTTCCTGCAAATTCACCGTCAGTAATAGTTAATTGATTTACAACACTTCTCTTTTCTCTATCTGTTAATAATGAAGAATGTTGAACTGAACTAACAACAGCATCTATTGTCATAGTTTCTATTTGTAAATCATTAAAACGAAGTCCTTTTTCCGATTCCATAGTTATATCACTTATTTCTGTTCCTTGTGAACTAATCATATTATCAGTTTCTTCTCTACCAACAGTATATCCAGTAGTTTTTAATAACGATTCATACAAATTAGTACATCCTATTGTTGCAATTTGCATAGCTTGTTGGATAGGGGCTCCAAATTTTTCACTAATAAATTTTGATATCCGGTCCAAATCATCACCATAACCAATAGTAGACACAGTTTCTAAACTTCTAGCAGTTTCATTTGTTAATGCAGTATGTAATGTTTGTACTGTTGCGCCAACACTTTCATCTTCATCTTCAACGGTCCATGCTTCCTCATGTTCAAATAATTTTGCCAAAAACCAATCTATTGTAGAAACCATAATTGGCGATTTATCCATATCAATTATTTCTCTAATTTCATCCAAAGTTACAGTATAATCCCTTCCATCAACTTTCATAATCATTATAGTATTTATATCTGTTGTAGGTCTGTCTGCAAAATATCTTTGGGTTTCTCTCAATCGTCTTGTTGTAGAATTACTGAATTTTGATATAATTGAATTAGTTAAATTCAAAATTGGAGATGTAATTTTCATAGTTATAAACATCGCAAATGTCAACAACCCAATTACAGTAACACTACCGCCTAAATTTTTAAAATTTTCCATATGTTCCATCAACGTTTTCTTACCAAAAAACATACCATATATAGCATTAATTGTCGTGGAAGTTTCACCTCCTACAAAAGAAAGAGTTTGAATTGCTGATTGTACACTTTCAATAACAGGTCGTACTACACTATTTGTCTTTAAAAAATCCATTATTTCTGCCGAAGTCATCGGTGCCGAATTTTGAAATACAAACCTAGTTTGAGAAACAGCAGACGAAAACAATTTCATTTTATTTTCTACTTCTGTCGCAGTATATTCGCTAACAATTTGTCTCATATATGTGGTTCTTGCACTTTCAAGAACATCACCTGTCAAAGCTGGAACTTGCGACGGTTGAAGAAATGAATAAACCCCCATTATAATCAATAAAATAAACATAGTACGGTTTTTATTAAGCGATCCTGTCTTCATTAAACTTATTTGGTTTGCATTTTTAATATCCTTTATGGCATTTTCAAACGCAATTGCTAAACTTTCAGGTGTGTTAAAATCTAGCGTAACAACACTTTCTGGTGTTATTTCTCTTACAACATCAGTAATAGGTCTTCTTTGTCCTACCATCATTCCACCTCTTCTCTTTCTACCGCGTCTTTTTGTTCGCCTTTTACCACCATCACTGTCATACCAAGTGTTATGAGCTTCAATAATATTATAATTTGGGTTACTTTTCACTCTTGGGTCATCTAACATAGGATGTCTAAATTTGATCGAAGGTCGTTTAGGAACGGGTTTTTCGCCTAACTCTTTTACTTGTTGGTAATTTATATCTGATTCTAAATCATTCAAAAAATCTCTTTCATTTTTTTGTTCTTGTGTAACCATAGAATTGTCTATTTTTTTTTGTCTCTCCATTTCTAATCCTCTCAAACTCTCTGCTATTTGATTATAATCTCTCTTTTTAGGATCCATCGAATAACCTTTTAACCAGTTACCTTTTAAATATTGGTCTGAACTCATTGAAATAAATATATATATAATAACTATATATATTTTTCTTAATTATTGCCTTGTTTTTATACATTTATCGTCTATTTGTATGCTTTCACCCTTTTCGTCTTGTGGAACAATATTAATAATACATTTTGATTTTTTACCATATAAAGGTTCAGTACAACCCTTTTCCTTCTTTGTTTTGTTTAATTTTTTAAACTTAAATAATTTTGGTTTTTCCTCAGTACACCTTGACCTGAAATGTTCGTATCTTTCCCTCACATCACAATAAGTCAAATTAGATCTTTTCTTTAACATTTTATTAACCAGTTCATGTAAATTATAGATATATCGAGAGAATGATTCACGATTCTTCATATCAGCAATTGTCAACGGCATTTGTTTCAAATTAGTTTTTAAATTCATTCTACAATATTTGCAAGGTAAAACATTTTTAAGACTTAAAATGAAATCCCTATATTGCCTTTTTTGTTCTGCTGTTGGTTCAACTGGATAATTAAAACTTATAGTATGAAGCAAATGCCAAGCAGCTGGTCCCCAAACAGTTGTTAAAAATCCGTCTCCACTATAATAGTCCTTTTTACTAAATATACGACTATGTTTTTTTGTTTTATTGTTATTACTTATTTTGTTTTTCCTTGTTTTACTCATCCTTTTCCTAATTTAACGAGAGATTTAAATATAATTCTTAATTTTATAAACCACATAAATAAAATTAAAATATCAATATTAATTAATATATTATGACTTCAAAAGAGAATGATATAGTTGTTGATGGATATTTAAAATCAACCAAAAATGTTTGTCTATGTACTGTAATAGCTATTTTTTTCATAATAATGTTCGTCTTAACGCCTCTTAAAAATATATTGATTGCTTCTGTATTAAGCAAATTAATAATATTAAGTATTTTAGGTTATGCATTATATATAAATTACAACTCTACACAAATTGTTAGTAGAGGTATAAATCTATTTTCCGGACCACTTGACAACATTAAAACAAACATAATTTGTAGTCACGTGTTTTCATTTTTTATTGTAATTCTTATTTTGACAATATTAAGACAATTCATTTAATTTATTCGAAGATTTAGGATTATTTATGTGGATATTATTAGTATATTCTTTTGTTAATTCCATCAATTTTTCATAAAATAATTTGTCTGTCTTATAATTTAACTTTTCTATAATTATTAAGTCTCCGTTTGCTTTTCTAAAAATCATTTTATAATTATTGCTATATAATAATAAAAAGATGTCTTTATGTATTTTTTATTATTATTTCGTTTGAAAAAAATTAGTAATTTATTCTTTTTAAATATATATAAATGAACTCTATTTACAAAAATATGGGGATTGGTTCTTTGAATACCAGCACAAGTGGAATGATGAGTAAACTTCGTAATATGTCTTGGACTACTATTGCTATTATTATTGTCGTTTTAATTGCAATTATTGGTGTTGCTTACTATTTTATGAAACCAACAAAGATACAAACAAAATCAAAGGAAGGAATGGAAAACGCTTCTAAAAAGGAAGCCGAGTTAATGTTATTTTCTGTTGACTGGTGTCCTCACTGTAAAACCGCAAAACCTGAATGGGAAGAAATAAAGGCTAAATACGACGGTAAAATGATTAACGGTTACAACGTAATTTTCACAGATGTTAATTGTACTGAGGAAACTCCTGAAATAGAGGAAATGATGAATAAATATAAGATTGAAGGTTATCCAACTATTAAATTATTGAAAGACGGTCAAATTGTCGAATTTGATGCGAAACCAACAAAGGAATCACTTGACAAATTTTTGAATTCTGTTCTATAAGTAAGAAATAAAATTATATTGTTTTATTGTCGTTGTTATTTTCTCTCGATAATAAAAATTTTTGAGCGGCTTCAACACCGTCTTTTATAAGAGTTTTTCTATGTTCCATATCAATCAATACAGATTGGAAATGCTCTATGTTCATCATATTAGTATCATAAGTAACCTCATTAGGAACTTTTTGTTGCGTTTCTTCCGTACTTAAATGTGTTATCATTTTATATATAAAACTTACCATATAGTCTAATAATGTAGATTTTTCAGTTATTTTATACTGATCTATATTCAAATAATTATTCTTAAAAGATAGAATTTCCGCTGGATTTTTACCATGATCTATGCAATTATTTAAGGGATAATTTGATACAATTCCACCATCTACATAACATTTATTATTTATACAAACAGGAGAAATTATAATGGGTAATGCTGATGTCATCTGTATCGCAGTTAATAAATGCAAATCTGGATGTGTCAAATAAGAAATATCTTCTTCTTTAAAACCATTTATTTCAAAAGCAAATAGATGTAATTCAATTTTGGTTATTTCATAGAATTCTTTTAATGTGACGTGGAGAGAAATATCCTTTGCCGCAAATAATGGTTTAAAAATAGTCTCAAATATTTTTCCATCAAATAGTCCGCGTTTAGTATATGAGTCAAATATAGTTTGGACGTCTATTTTTATAGCTTCATGCCAAGGACGTTTGATGACATAATCATTTATAATACTCCAATCGTTAAATTTAAGACATAATATGACTGCTAATAATGCACCAGCAGAAGTCCCATATATGCTTTCAATTTCGTTTATATTCCATATACCTGTTCTCTCTAACTCTTGGACTGCACCAACAGATTTAAAAAAAACGGGTCCTCCTCCTGATATTACCAAATGTTTTATTGGCATATTATTATATTTATAAAACAATTTTTATATATTTTGTTTGTTAATTATTAATACTCGATAAATAATTATATATATAATTTATATATAAATGCCTCAAAAAACCTTGTTATCTATGTCTGTAAGTGGTAATCAAGCAGCCAGAAAATATAACGTTTGTTCTGCTGTAACTAAAAACCCGTTAGATTGTTTTTTTAACATCCCAACAAGTACCCCTCCTATACCTCCTGTTATTTTAGACAAAGTTTATGTAGCTATGTTGTTTCAACAAAGTGATTATATCGGTTGTTTAGATGATGTTATTACTTTAATTGACTCACAGTTTCCAAACAACGATGTCGTTTATGAAAAATATGTTTTCACAGATACAACTGGTCCCGATGACATAATCAATTTTTTAAATGAATTTTTAATAAAATATCCTACCGGACAAAGATGTACAATATCAACATATACATTTGTATTACGATTATCATCAGAGTTTTTCTTGTCAAAAGGAGAGAATATACCATCATTTTCATTATCTGCATCATCTGAAACAGTTAAACAATTACAAAATGTACTTACATTAGCACCATTCGATCAATATTCTGTAATGAGTCTTTTTTATATTTATAAACAATATAATGTAAATAAGATTACTGTTTATTATGATCCAGCAAACCCTAGTCAAGAATTTTTCACAAATTATATTAACAATATAACCATACAAAGTGAATTATTAAATGTTCCATTAACAATAGATACTTTGATTCCTGGAAAGACATATACTACTCTTTCAAATAATTCTTGTATAGTTCTTCTAGGTTTTGTACCAGGTGCACCATTTGTAGATGGATTCATAGAACAAATACAACCATTACAATCCACATATATTTGTTTACCTGGTGTGAATGACGAATTTAGAGATGTTTATGGAAATATACCAGCATTAGCTATTTATCCTACTCCATTAAATTACACATCAACAACTGAAATTGTATACAAAGCTCTTACTAATAAAAAGGGACAACAATATTTTGCTTTTTCTTTTTACGATATTATTTACAAAATTATCGATATGAATAACTCTAAAACTCCATTAACCATTACTAATTTTATAGCTAACAACGCTTTCCAAAAGAACAATTATCTAGAAGCATATATTAATGCATTAGTTTTTGATGAGACTATTAACGGGGCTCAATTTGGGAAGTACAATGCAGTTTTTACTAAAAATGTTATTGTTAATGAAGACTCTGAATTATATTTACAGCATAATAGTGGAGGAATACAATTTTTACCAGATTCATATTCATCATTTAGGTTTATCGGTATAGTTCCATTTTTCTCTTCATACACATACTATAACGAAAATGAATATTTCAAATTATACGATACAAACGACAATTTATTAAGGGTAGGATATGATTTTACTAATTGTACTTATGACAATTTAAAAGTAAATACTGGAACCAAATGCGAAATGAAATTTTTATATGAATATACAGAGGATGGTTGGTTTAAACAATTTGATATAATGTATCCAGATAAAAATCTTCAACCGCTTCAAGTAAACGCAACCATGTCAAAAACCCCACTTATCTTATATATAAATGCTTCAAATAATTAAATATAATAAATTTAATATGCCATTTTTTTTTCTATAAAATAAATAATATGGCAAATATTTTCACATTAGAGAATGTTACAGACTTCTCAGAGAAACTCAATATAGATGAACTATATGAAAAAAAAAGACAAAAAGACATGCAACAATTAGAGCTTTATAATAAAATATTAAACCGTATTCATGTTCGAATTAAGACAGTATCTAGACAAAGAACAGGAGAACAATATTGCTGGTTTGTTGTTCCTGAAATAATTATTGGTGTTACGACTTACGACCAACCTGGTTGTATCGCATATATTTATGACAAATTGAAAACAAATGGATTTAATGTCAGTTATTATCATCCAAATACTTTTTTAATCTCATGGGCTCATTGGGTACCTTCATATGTTCGCACAGAGCTTAAAAAGAAAACTGGTATTATTGTTGACGAATACGGTAATAAAGTAGATGAAACTTCTAATAATAGCGATAACCAACAAGAACCGGAAGATATTAACAAGGGT
>JACCDO010391458.1_pt1 | contig 10143 bp, 8 predicted proteins | sample 7446101 | NCBI WGS metagenome assembly JACCDO01 (sample SAMN15323440, study PRJNA562643) | freshwater metagenome | isolation source: river surface water | place: USA:Blue River Watershed | collected 2017-08-16
AATTGATTCAAGATTTGATTTCAGTCTACCCAAACCCATCTCAAGGAGAATTGAATATCAAGATGGTCAATGGATCTTCGTTCCAATGGCAATTGTATGATGCCAAAGGTTCTTTGGTGGAGACAGGAATGTCCTTGAAAGATCAACTATTTTCTAAACAGTTGGGGGCGCTCAACAGTGGTATGTATCGCTTGGTGATCAGAACAGAGGATCATCGGATGTACAACTGGAATTGGATGATTCAGCATTAATGGTGTAGTTTGCTAAAGAGAGGGGAGGTCTATTGGCTTCCCTTTTTTTATGCATGAAGTGTTGAAAACTGTTGAATGTCTTGAAAATTAAGCGAATAATAATTTTATCTTCGCAGAAATTAAATTTACTGAAGTGGATATTTTTGAAAGAATCAAACACAATCGCGGACCCATTGGTCAGCATTCTAAAGAATCTCATGGATATTTCTCTTTTCCCAAGTTGGAAGGGGAGTTGGGTGCACACATGACCTTTCGTGACAAGCCGGTATTGGTTTGGAGTTTAAATAATTATTTGGGATTGGGTAACGATCCTGAAATCAGAAAAGTGGATGCTGATGCGGCCGCAGCCTGGGGTATGGCTTATCCAATGGGAGCGCGCATGATGAGTGGTCAAACCAAATACCATGAGCAATTGGAACAAGAGTTGGCTTCTTTCATGCAGAAAGACGATGCTTTTCTTTTGAACTATGGTTACCAAGGCTGCATGTCAGCCATCGAGGCTTTGGTGAGCAGAAACGATGTGGTGGTGTATGACAGCGAGTGTCATGCTTGTATGATAGATGGTGTGCGTTTGCACCAAGGAAAGCGTTTTGTTTTTCAGCACAACGATATGGAGAGTTTTGAGAAAATGCTCAAGATGGCCAAGAAATTGACGGATAAGACAGGTGGTGGCATCATGGTGATGACTGAGGGCGTTTTTGGAATGGCTGGAGATCAGGGAATGTTGAAGGAAATTGTCGCGTTTAAGAAGGAATACGGTTTCCGTTTGTTTGTAGATGATGCTCATGGTTTTGGTTCGATCGGGAACATGGGACGCGGAACGGGTGATGCTCAGGGAGTGCAGGCTGAAATTGATGTTTACTTTGGAACTTTTGCCAAGGCCATGGCTACTGTTGGTGCTTTTGTCGCCAGCGATCAACACGTTATTGAGTATTTGCGCTACAACATGCGTTCTCAAACGTTTGCCAAGTCGTTGCCCATGCCCATCGTCATTGGCGCTTTGAAGCGTTTGGAGATGATTAGAACAAAGCCGGAATTGCAAGAGAACCTCTGGAAAATTGCTCGCGCTTTGCAAAGTGGATTGACAGAAGCCGGTTTTGATATCGGAAAAACCAATTCCGTGGTAACACCAGTATTCCTCAAAGGAAGTTTGGGTGAGGCCACCAATGTTACTTTGACATTGCGTGAGAAGCATGGTATTTTCTGTTCTATTGTTGTGTATCCAGTGGTGCCAAAGGATGTGATTATGTTGCGTTTGATACCAACCACCGTTCATACATTGGAAGATGTGCGTTATACCATTGAGTGCTTCACCAAGGTGAGAGCGCAATTGGAAGCAGGTGAATTTGCTGGAGAGCGCATCGCCAGTTGGGCCTAAGGGGAAATATTTAATAAAAAGGGATTCATGTGAATCCCTTTTTATTGTAACATTGTTAATATCAATTAATTATTATGAAGTCAAAATGGATTTTGGGGTTAACCCTACTTAGCGCAAGTTTCTTTATTTGCGGTGTATTGAGTGAAGATGGAAAGGCGGGTAAAACGGGAGCTCCTGGTGAAGGTACATGCGTACAATGCCACGCTGGAACAGCTTTAAACGCCGGTGGTGGTTACGTTTTTATAGAATCATCCAACATGATTTTCGGTCAGCACGCATTGGGTGAAACCTATGATATGTCTGTAACGGTTGGCCAAACGGGCAATAGTTTGTTTGGATTTAGTGTTGTTGCATTGGATGCCAATGGCAACTCTGTTGGAACATTTACCGCTGGATCGGACAATCATACTGAGAATTTTACGGTTCAGGGTAGTCCCCGTCAATATGTAACCCACAACCTGAATGGTGGCTCTTCTCAGGATGAACATACTTTTAATTTCACTTGGACTGCTCCATCAGAGGATTTTGGTACAATTACCTTTTATGCTACTGGATTGGCAGCCAATGGAAATGGTCAGAACTCCGGGGATAAAGTATATAGTGCAACCATGGAGTCTCCAGTGATGCCCAATACCGGTATCACCAATCAACGTGATGAGATGGCTATCCATTGGGATCCTGCTCAAAGTGCTTTGGTGATTGGTAACCATAATAATACTTATCACCTCGAAGTGTTTGATGTGCAAGGGAAAGTTGTTCTAAATATGGCTAGATGCTCTGAATCCATCGTGCCATTGAATGATTTGACTTCTGGATATTATGTGGTGCGTATCACCCATGATGGAAAAAAGACAGAGCGTAAAATATTTATTTAATTCTTTATTCAAACCTATGAAAAGGCGCAAGATATTTGCGCCTTTCTTGTTTATATGGAAGATGCATTGTGGCCAAGATATTTTGTACAACTGTCCTATGATGGTTCGCATTTCCATGGTTGGCAACGTCAACCCAATGCACTTTCGGTACAAGAGGTTCTTGAAGCAGCCCTATCCAAAATATTGAGACAAGAAAAAGTCATCACTACGGGTTGTGGTCGGACAGATACCGGTGTTCATGCCACTGAGTTTTACGCTCATTTTAACGCCATGAATGCCATTGAGGATGCGGAGCAAGTTGTGTTTCGAGTCAATCAAGTTCTGCCCAAATCAATTGCGATACAACGTATTTTTCCTGTTGGAGATAAAGCGCATTCCCGTTTTGACGCTACTGAAAGAGGTTACCATTATTTTTTGCATTTCAAAAAAGATCCATTTCTGCACCAGCGATCCATGTATTATCCCCATGAGTTGGATATGGAGAAAATGAATGCCGCGGCACAATATCTCATTCGTCAGGGAGACTTCTCCAGTTTTTGTAAATCGGGTGGTGGTCAAAAGACCAATATTTGTGATGTACGAAAAGCAGAGTGGAGTGTGAACGAAAAGGGGCAATGGGTGTTTCATATAGTAGCTGATCGTTTTTTAAGAAATATGGTGCGTGCTGTTGTGGGAACCTTAATAGAAGTGGGTAGAGGGAAATTAGAAGTAGCAGCAATGCAAGAAATCATCGATTTGCAGCAGCGCGGAGCAGCGGGAGATAGTGTTTATGCATGTGGGTTGTACCTTACTCAGGTAAGTTACCCTTACTTAAAAAAAGATAAGAATGTCGAATAGCGCAGGGAAGGCTTTTGATCAAAAAATATTTTGGCGTTTGTACCAACGAAGTTCACCTTATCGTTGGCAATTTTATTTCACTTTTTTTTGGGTTTTGGTTTTGGCAGGAATGTCCATTATCCGACCCACTCAAATGCGGGATTTGATTGATAAGGACCTGGCCTCTGGTGATACCAATGCAGTGTTGTGGGGATCGATTGCTTTTGTGGGTGTATTGATTTTGGAGAGCTTGATTCAATATTATCAAACGTACCAAGCCAATAAAATGGCTCAGAGCATTACTTTGGATTTGCGTTCGGAATTGTTCAAACATAGTTTGGGTTTTCGCTTGTCCTTTTTTGATAAGACCCCTGTGGGTCAGATGGTGACCCGTCACATCAGCGACGTGGATGGCATCGCGGAGGTCTTCAGTGTAGGATTGTTGGATATTTTCAGGGATGTACTGAAGTTGGTGGTGATCATTGGGGCCATGCTATGGGTGGATTGGAAGATGACTTTGGTGGTCATCATTCCTATTCCCATTTTGTTATATGCGACAAGGATCTTTCAAGAAGCTGTCAAGAAGTCGTTCAATGATGTGCGCAATGAAGTGGCACGCATCAATGTTTTTATTCAGGAACACGTGACGGGAATGAATATCGTCCAAATGTTTGGCCAAGAAAGAAGAGAGGAAAAGCGTTTTGATGAGATCAATCATACGCATCGTGATGCGCATATCAGAGGCGTTTGGGCGTATTCTGTATTTTTTCCTGTGGTTGAAATTTTGTCAGCACTTTCAGTCAGTTTGATGCTGGGTTGGGCCCTGAGAGGTACATTCGATGCCACGTCTTCTCCTGGTGTGCTGTTGCAATTCTCAACCTTTATTTCGATGATGTACCGTCCCATTCGTCAGATGGCAGATAATTTTAATGTCTTGCAAATGGGAATGATCAATGCGGATCGTGTGTTTCAAATGTTGGATAGAGATGAATCGCAAACTGATTTGAAGGATCAAACCATGGAGTTGAAGGGAGAGGTAGCGTTTTTAAATGTTGATTTTTCTTACAACGATGAGCAAAGTGTTATCAATCAATTTAATCTGAAAGTAAGTGCGGGGCAAATGATCGCCTTGGTAGGTCATACAGGCAGCGGAAAGTCGACGATTGTTCAATTGCTCAATCGCATGTATGAACGAAAGTCCGGAGATATTCTTTTGGATGGTCGTTCCATTGATGCGTTTTCGTTGGATTTTTTAAGACAAAAAATAGCCGTCGTTCCGCAAGATGTTTTCCTTTTCAGCGATAGCATTTTCAATAACCTTACACTGGGAGATAACAATGTGAGCAGAGATCAAGTGATCGCTGCATGCCAAAAAGTAGGGGTGCATGATTTCATTATGCAGCTTCCTGGAGGCTATGATTTTGATGTTCGCGAAAGGGGTTTGGTATTGAGTGCAGGACAGCGTCAATTGTTGGCATTTGTCCGGGCTTATCTCACCAATCCCTCTATTCTTATTTTGGATGAGGCCACCAGCAGTGTGGACAGTGAATCAGAGCGAATGATTCAACGCGCTACGGATTTGATTACCCAAGGGCGAACTTCCTTTGTTGTGGCTCACCGGCTGTCTACCATCCAAAAGGCAGATCAGATAATCCTTTTGGAAAAGGGCCGCATTGAAGAAAAAGGCACCCATGCAGAGTTGATGTCTTTGAACGGACAATACCGCAAAATGTATAACTTGCAGTTCGATGAATCCATCAGCTAGAAATACAGCTTCTTTGATTGTTGACTTAATGTACAACAATGATCCCTTTTCGCAATTGCTGGGAATGGAACGTTTGGTGGATGGTGCTGGTATTTCGGTGTTGCGCATGAAAGTGACGGCCCAAATGCTTAACGGTTTTGGTATAGCCCATGGGGGGATAACTTATGCCCTTGCAGATAGTGCCTTGGCTTTTGCTTCAAATGGTCATGGAATTCAATCGGTAAGTATTGAGACCAGCATTAGTCACGTGAAGAAAGTGGTGCAGGATGATGTGTTGACCACAGAGGTGATTGAGAAAAACTTGACCAGTAAGACGGGGCTATATGAAGTGATTGTTCGCAATCAAAATCAAGAGCCGGTGGCCTTTTTTAAAGGTACCGTTTTTCGGACGGGAAAAATCTGGGAAGTATAAACCTACTTGTTCGCGGTATCCATAATGATGGTGACAGGTCCGTCATTGACCAATGAGACTTTCATGTCTGCGCCAAATACCCCCGTTTCTATTTTTCCCGTGAATTGTTTTTTGAATGTCTCAACAAAATAATCATAAAGTGCCTTGGCCTGATCAGGTGGTGCACTATGGATAAAACTGGGACGGTTTCCTTTTTTGGTATCAGCAAATAGCGTGAACTGGCTAACCAAAACAACATCTCCCAACACGTCAGTAACGCTAAGGTTCATTTTCCCTTCCTCATCCGAAAATATGCGCATTTGTATGATTTTTTGAATCAAGTATTCCGCATCTGTATGGTTGTCTTCTTTGCCAACTCCGATGAGAATCACCAGTCCGTGATTGATTTGGGCCACAACGGAATGATCAATGGTGACTTGAGCAGATAGGCAACGTTGAATAACGACTTTCATGTGGTTTGGATTGCGCACATAAGTTTAGACAATTTATGTGGTTGGTGCACAAATATAAAGGACTTGATTTAATTTCGTCCTGTGCTCCAACAAGAGATAACTTATCTAAAGGGTGTCGGTCCGGCACGCGCAAAGGTGCTCCAAGATGAGTTGGGCATCGCTACTTGGCGCGACTTGCTTTTTCATTATCCCTTTCGGTACATCGATAAATCTCAAATTACAACCGTATCTCAAATAAAAGCAGAGCATGAACCGGTTCAGTTGATGTTGGAGTGTGTTTCCTGGCAGGAGGTGGGGATGGGTCGCGCCAAACGACTTTCTGCACGCTTTAGAGATGCCAGTGGAGACATCGAGTTGGTTTGGTTCAAAGGGGCCCAATATATTGTCAAGAGTTTGCAGTTGGGGCAGCATTATTTGGTTTATGGCAAACCGACGCTTTTCTCTGGCAAGTACAATATAGCTCACCCCGAACTCGAATGGGTGGAACGTTCAAGGATGATGTCAGGTAGCAGCATGAAGCCGGTTTATCGATCAACTGAGAAAGCAGCCAAGAAGGGTTTGAACAGCAACGGTATTGCGCAGCTCACGCGACAAATGATTGCGGAACTGCCAGTGAACGTGATCCCTGAAAATTTGCCGCCTGCCATTTTATCCAAGTACAAGCTGATGGATCGCGAGAAAGCCATTCGTGAATTGCATTTTCCCACAGATGCCAAGACGTTGGATTTGGCCAGAAGACGTCTCAAGTTCGAAGAATTGTTCTATCTACAAATCAAAGTTGCAGCGCAGAAAATGGCATTGACCAGAGATGAGCGCGGAGTGGTATTCGAAAAGGTGGGCCATTATTTCCATACCTTCTATGACGAGCATTTGCCTTTTGAATTGACAGGAGCACAGAAGCGGGTCCTGAAGGAAATCAGACAAGATGTAGGTAAAGGTTTTCACATGAATCGCTTGATACAAGGTGATGTGGGAAGTGGAAAGACCATCGTTGCCATATTAAGCATGTTGTTGGCCGTGGATAACGGATTCCAGTCTTGCTTAATGGCGCCTACAGAAATACTGACTTTGCAGCATTACAAAGCGATGTGCGAACTGTTGGAACCGCTAAATTTAAAAGTGGAATTGCTCACAGGTTCTACCCGCGCTGCAGAGCGTCGAAGAATCCATGCAGGATTGTTGGATGGGTCAATTTCCATGTTGGTGGGAACCCATGCTTTAATCGAGCCTGTTGTACAATTTAACAACCTCGGATTGGTCATCATTGATGAGCAACATCGATTTGGTGTGGCGCAACGTGCAAGGCTTTGGGAAAAGGCCAAGGTACCTCCCCATATCTTGGTGATGACTGCAACGCCCATACCTAGAACCCTGGCGATGACCGTATACGGTGATTTGGATGTGAGTGTAATTGATGAATTGCCACCAGGTCGAAAGCCCATCCAAACCACATGGCGCACAGATGCGCGAAGATTAGAAATTGATGGGTTTTTAGAGCGCGAAATTAAAAAAGGAAGGCAAGTCTACATCGTTTATCCATTGATTGATGAAAGCGAAGCTTTGGATTTTAAAAATCTCATGGAAGGATATGAGAGTGTCGTGAGGAGATTTCCTCGACCACAATATCAAATCAGTATCGTGCATGGAAGAGCAAAAGCAGAAGATCGTGATTTTGAGATGAATCTTTTTTTAAAGGGCAATACCCACATCATGGTCGCTACTACGGTGATTGAGGTGGGGGTGAATGTCCCCAATGCGAGTGTGATGGTCATTGAAAGTGCAGAGCGATTTGGTTTGTCTCAATTGCATCAATTAAGGGGAAGGGTAGGACGTGGAGCTGACCAAAGCTATTGTATTTTGGTTACTGGCGACAAGTTGTCTCAAGAATCAAAATTGCGAATGGAAACCATGTGCCGAACCAATGATGGATTTGAGATAGCTGAGGTAGATTTACAATTAAGAGGTCCTGGTGATATTTCGGGCACCCAACAGAGTGGCGTCTTGCAACTTAAAATAGCGGACATTGTGAAAGACCAGGCAATACTGCTGGTCGCTCGGGAATGCGCGATGGAGGTGGTGGAGTCCGATCCTGGTTTTCAATGTAAAGAAAATTATTGTATTAAAAAACAATTAGATGAAAACAATGCTCTGCAGTCTAACTGGTCAAAGATTTCTTAGTTTATTGATTTCTTGCATACTGGGTGCTTTCCATTCCATGGCCCAATCTGGCTGTACAGATCCTCAAGCCAATAATTTTAACCCATTGGCTGCGGTCAATGATGGTTCTTGTTTGTACGCTACAACCATCACGCAGCCCAATGTTTCAATTCCTTTGAATGCAATTGTGAATGAAACATCGGGTCTGGTTTTTTGGCAAGATCAATTGTGGACGCACAATGATGATACCGATGGTCATTTTTATGCCATTGATACTTTGACCGGTGAAATAACGGACACCATCAACTGGTCAGCATTGAACAATGTCGATTGGGAGGAAGTTCAGTGCAATGAAAATTTTGTCGTTATAGGAGACATAGGAAACAACATGGGCAACAGAACGGACTTAAAGTTTTTTGTTATTCCATACAATGATTTTGCTTCAGGTGATTTGTCAGTGGTGGATACTATTTCTTTTACATACGCAGATCAGACCGATTGGACCCCTAGTTTGAACAACAACGACTTTGATGCTGAGGCATTTTTGTTAACTGCTGATAGCATATTTATTTTTTCCAAGTGCTGGAGCTCACTGCATACCAAGAGATATGCATTACCGCTCCAAAGTGGAGTTCATGTGGCCCTGAAGCGAGAGGAGTTTGATGCACAAGGTCTTATTACGGGTGCTACTTGGGACGAGGATGCTCAAAAAGTTTTGCTTTGTGGATACAACAATATTTTGATGCCCTTTGCCTTCCTGCTTTTTGATTATTCCAATGAAAATTTTTTCAATGGCAATAAACGAAAAATCATTTTGGGATTGGGTTTACACCAAGTGGAGGCTGTGGTATCCAATGGCAGTGGAGGGTTTATTTTCACGAATGAAATGTACAATGGGCCGGTTGTTATTTCTGCGGCTTTGCACCTGGGGTGGTCAATCGATTCATGGGTAAACCACACAGATGATTTTTTACGAACCAAAGATGCGATTCAAATTTATCCCAATCCGGCATCTGATTTTTTAACCATTGAATTGCCGCCTTCTGTCCACAGTTTATGGAAGTATGAAATTTGGAACAGTGAAGGAAAGCGCATGGATAAAGGAAGATTTTTAGGAATGAAACATAAAATGGAGTTGTCCTCTTTGACTCCAGGAGTTTACACCATCGTATTGTTGAAACGCCAAGAATATTATCCTTTTCACTTTATTAAGGAGTGATAATTTAGCCAAATGAGTCAGCGCAACGCCATTTTATCTGGATTGTCTTGGAATACTGTAACGGTGGTGCTGCAGGTATTGATTCAATTGGTTTATACCGCCATCATGGCCCGTTGGATTGCTCCGGCCGATTTTGCTTTGATGGGGATAGTCTTGAGCTTGATGGGTTTTGCTGAGATTTTTTCTCAAGTTGGAATTGGTCCTGCTATTATCCAAAGGAAGGAGGTGGAACAACGCCATGTGAACGGTGCTTTTTGGACTGCTGTTGTTTTGGGCATCTCTTTCACGTTGCTTTTTGTCTTGTTGGCGCCATGGATTGGAGAGTTGTACCAAATGCCCGATTTGGTTCCCATTACGCAAGTGGTTTCAACTGCATTCATCATTTCGGCTTTTGGTGTGGTTCCCAGGAGCTTCATGATGAAGCACCTTTCTTTTCGTTCTTTCTTCAAAGCAAGCATGTGGAGTGTGGTGTTCGGAAACTTGGTAGTAGGTTTGACACTCGCATATATGGGTTTTGGCGTCTGGGCGTATGTATGGGCTTTATTTGCTCAAAACATGATCATGACCTTGGGTTATTGGCTTTTGGAGCCCATTCAGGTGGGCTGGAAAGGTACACGCCAGGGTATTCGTGAATTGCTTCGTTATGGTACTGGAAGTACTTTGTTCAATTCATTGAACTATGCAGCCACCAAAGTGGATGTAAGTATGGTCCCTTTGGTTCTTCCTGCTGGTCAATTGACTTTTGCGGGTTGGTATGAACGAAGTGCTTACGTGGTTTCTCTGCCCATCACCATCATGGCCAAATTGAGTGATAATGT
>JACCDO011048753.1_pt1 | contig 10143 bp, 8 predicted proteins | sample 7446101 | NCBI WGS metagenome assembly JACCDO01 (sample SAMN15323440, study PRJNA562643) | freshwater metagenome | isolation source: river surface water | place: USA:Blue River Watershed | collected 2017-08-16
AGAACTTGAAGGATCTTGACGTTACTCAAAGACCGGTTCATTGTACCGACAAGAAAAGAGAAACCATGTATATTAAAGATGAAAATACATGGGAGAAGGATGAAGAAAGAAAGAAGATGCACAAGTTAGTCAGAAAGGTCGCCGATAAAAACGCAAGAATGCTACCAAGGTTCAAAGAAGCTCATCCTGATTGTCTCAAAAGTTCTTCTCGCTATTCGGACCAATATAATAAAATTATCATGGAAGCAATGGGCGGAAGAGGTGACGATGATTTTGAGAAGGAGGAAAAGATTATCAAGCGCGTATCCAAAGAGGTAATTGTTGAGAAGGACCCTTAAAAACACAAAAATACTACAACCGTGTAGGGAAAATGGGGAAATACGGACATAAAAAAACCCTACACCTGTAGATAAAAACATGTTTTTCGTTGGGAAAGTTTTTTGGGAAAGTCAATTTTGGACATTTTTTTGTCCATTTTTGAAAACCTAAAATACTTTATGGAAAAAACATGTTTTCACTGCATAATTGAAAATTATGGTCTGGTCACAGAAAAAATAATTTTCAATTTGTTACGATAATTTTTCAAATAAAAACTTAGAAATATTTTCTGTATCTATTTTATGGAAACTTTAGGAAACGCAATTCTGCTAAATTCTGCGCTAAAATTTTACTGTAAATGTTGTGACTATGGAACGTCTAGAAAAAGCAGCTATGATGACCACTTGTTGTCAGCAAAACACAAAAAACGCGCAAATGGAAACGTTTTGGAATCAAATGGAAACCAAACTCCTTCTAAATTCTGCGATTCTAAATATTCGTGTAAAGAATGCGAAAAGGGATTTAAAAACCGTTCGGGACTATGGAAACATAAACAAAAATGTTGTTCGAAAGAAGACGCTGAATGTGAATTTGGAGATGAAACTCACAAGTCAGATGAACTCACAGAATTTATGAAGTACTTGATGAAGGAAAACTTTGAAATGAAAACTATGATGATGGAACAATCAAATATAATGATGAAGGTTATAGAAAATGGAACACACAACACAACAACTCATACAAATTCGCATAATAAGGCGTTCAATCTTAATTTTTTCTTGAATGAGACATGTAAAGATGCGATGAATATTACGGATTTTGTTGAATCAATTAAGCTGCAATTGTCCGACTTGGAGAGAGTTGGTGAAGTAGGCTATGTAGAAGGCATATCTAACATTATAGTTAAGAACTTGAAGGATCTTGATGTTACTCAAAGACCGGTTCATTGTACCGACAAGAAAAGAGAAACCATGTATATTAAAGATGAAAATACATGGGAGAAGGATGAAGAAAGAAAGAAGATGCATAAAATGGTAAGAAAAGTCGCAGATAAAAATGCGAGAATGGTACCCAAGTTCAAAGAAGCGCATCCAGATTGTGCCAAAAGCACTTCTCGTTATTCCGACCAATATAACAAGATTATTATGGAAGCCATGGGTGGAAGAGGTGACAATGATTTTGAGAAGGAGGAAAAGATTATCAAGCGCGTATCCAAAGAGGTATTTGTTGATAAAGATTAACTTATTACACCTTTTTTCAAAATATAAGTGAATTATATTATAATTTGAAATTAATATTTACCATATGGTGTCTGTATTGTGCCACCACATACCATCATTCTTCTGAACGTTAAATAATGCTCTAAAAATATGTGAGCGTGACAATGGAATATTACATCTATATTTATCGAGGGGATGAGGGTTAGTTTTTAACTGCGCCTTCAACGCCTTTTTACGGATAATTTGTCTCTGTTGGAACGCGAAATATGTATAAAATCCCTCATAGGATGCCTGTCTAATTGGCACCAAGTCATCGTTTTTATCCTGAAAGTCTTGTAAGTATTCGTTACAAATTGCCATTCCAGAAATATCTGCCAAGTCTTCACCTATGCCAATAGATGCGTCGAATTTAATTCCATCTCTAGCAGCAAATTCTTCGTATTGCTTGACCACGTCCATTTGTAACTTTTTAAAATATTGTTTATCCTTATCCGTCCACCAGTCATTCATATTGCCATCCCACCCATATTTGCTACCCCAATCATCGAACGCATGTGATAATTCGTGTGAAATCGTGAAACCAATATGCGCTAGATTGTATTCGATTCCTCTTTCATCTAAATCGACAAACGGCTTTTGAATATATCCAAGATTAATGTAAATAGAGTTTTTAGATGGAGTATAAGAGGCATTTACAATATATGCCTGTGTTCCGACCATTTTGACCGGATATTGACTCCAATCCATCATTGGAATATCAATAACTCCCTTTCCTTCAAGTTCTATAAATTTATGGTGCCTCCAGTCGTTTATTTTTTGCATATTATCATATAATAATGTTCCGTAGTTAAGGTCTGGGTCCTCGCGTAGTCCTTCGGGCTTACCATAAACGAAATTAAAATGATCAAGTTTCTTTAGTGCGTATTTTTTTGTTGACGGTGCTAACCATGTGTTGCGCTGCAATCGTCTCTTAAAAACCTCTTTAAGATCATTACACATTGTTCTGACGTATTCTACTGCCTGAGGATTTTCATATTTCTTTACATACTCGTTCGTTAAAAATGTATTGAATGGAACAGACATGTACAATGATGCGCTTACAGCGTCGCTTCTATTAATCACCTCCTGTCCTCGTTCAAAATCTCCCTTGAATTCGTAAATAACCCCCTCCCAGCCGCGAGTAATTCGAACGATTCTCTTTAATAAAATGTATAACCAGTATGTTTTCCATTTTGGACTATCCCAATTTTTTAAGAATAAATCCGACCCACATTTAAGGTAGTTCAGGCTGCTTGCGATAAAAAATTCTGGTGCGGTTTTGAACCCGAGGTGTTTTGAAAAATTCACCCAGTCAAAGCCATATTTAGAGAGCGCCTCATTCGCGTGCACCTTATTGTAGCTGTCTTCTTTGGTTGTAACATCAATACACCCAAGTGCGTCAAAAATTTCAACCTCAACATCAAATACATCTTGTGGGTTATAATTATTTTTCCCGAGGGCAACGTTAAAAATTTTTTTTATGTTTTTTATGAAAGCATCCTTGTATTTTTTTTTATACGCAATTTCGGTGCCATCGTTAAAGTAGACGTTTAAGTCTAATATTTCAAACTGATGGGAACTAATATAGCATCTATAACATTTAACATCCTTGTCGTCTGGATTTAATGACCATGTGAATGGTGCGCTAAAACTTAACATCTCATCACTATTGAAAAATGCTAACATTTCCCAGGGATCCTTTTTGGCAAAAAACTTCTCAATGGTAGTTTCAGCTTCTCGTGCCAATCTTCTAGAATATGGTTTGGGGTTCATTTCGACTACAGACGTGTAATAGTTTTTCAGGTTTTTCGCAAGGGCGTTATTATTATTTTTAACGTAATCTAAAATGATGCCGTTGAGTTCTCGGTAGACTTTATCTTGTGCTAATCGGAAATTGTCAATTTGAACGATATATTTTTGCTGTTGCTCTAAACTGACATCTTTTAACCATTGGTAGTTGATATAATCATAAAAATTGTCTTCGGGTTTAATACTATTCGGCGCGAATTGGCTTAACAGCTGTTTTGCGAATCGCTTTCTGTTTATTATATCCTGATTTTTATTAACTGATTTGCTAAATTTAACCTCAAATGGCTTTAATCCTATGGGGCATTTTGTAACAGTATTTTTACATTTTAGAGTGGCGGTTTTTCTTTTTTGTTTGCGTCTCTTGAAATGTTTTCTAGTTTCCGCCATATATATTAAATATGATTAAAATAATATATGTGTGTGATTTTAATCTAAAATAATATTAACATGTTATATAATGAGATACGACTATACAAGTTTAGCCAAATTCGCCGAAGAAAATCACATCGCATTTTCTGATGATTATTCGAGACAAAATGTAAATATATTTACAATAATTTCTGGAATTTGTAAAAATGAAAGTTGCGAAAATGTGTTTTCTAAAAGTTTTCGATCGTTAGTTAAAACGAACGGGTATTGCTTACTATGTTCAAAGGAACATGGAAAGGAAAAATCAAAAAAGATATTCTTAGAGAAATATGGTGTTGAAAATCCTCTTCAAAATGAACAAGTTAAAACTAAAATTAAACAGACGAACTTACAAAAATACGGAGTCGAATATGCTAGTCAATCTAACGATGCTAAAGAAAAAAGAAGGAATACGAATTTAGAGAAATATGGTGTAACATGTAATCTTCATAATAAAGATATAAGGTGCGAAATACAGAAAAAATGGTTAGAAAAGTATGGCGTAGAAAGTCCAAATCAAAGCGACGAAGTTAAAGAAAAAAAGAAACAAGCTTGTTTAGAAAAATATGGCGTGGATCATCCTTCAAAATCGGAAGAAATAAAACAAAAAAAGAAGGTTACGTGTAAAACAAATTTTGGTGTTGAATTTCCCACGCAATCGAATACCGTTTTAGAAACAATGAAACAAAATAATTTAGCAAAATATGGTGTAGAACATGTACTTCAGGTAAACGACTTTAGAGAAAAGGGTAAGATTACGTGTTTAGAAAAATATGGTGTAGAAACTTATTCACAGACGGATGAATTCAAGGCAAAATGTAAACAAACATGTTTTGAAAAATATGGTGTAGAAAATGCGAATCAAAGTGACGAAGTTAAACAAAAATCAAAACAAACGTGTTTAGACAAATATGGCTCAGAAAATTATTTTCAGACTGAGGAATTCAAAGAAAAATCGAAACAAACGTGTTTAGACAAATATGGTGTTGAATATTCTAGTCAGTCAGCAGATATTATGGAAAAGACTTCAAAAAATGCGTACAAGTTAAAAGAATATGTTTATCCGTCAGGTAAGTCTGTAAGGGTTCAAGGGACAGAACCACTTGCTTTAAATGAACTTATTCAAAATGAATTAGTAAACGAAGATGATATACATGTTGGGGCAAAAAATGTCCCGACTATATGGTATAATGACGAAAGTGGGAAAAAACATAGACATTATGTTGATATTTTTATAAAGTCTCAAAATCGTTGTATAGAAGTTAAATCAACATGGACCGCTGAGAAGAAAAAGGACAATATATTTTTAAAACAAAATGCCGCCAAACAACTAGGCTATAAGTATGAAATATGGGTATATAATAATAAGGGGGTCATGGTTCAAAAACACGAATAAAACATTAAAGTAAATTAATTAATGTTTTATTTTAGTTGCGATATGTTTAATATTCAGAGTAAGGCACGTTGTTCGAACCGCGCGTTATTAGGTAATTGTACTGCTTACCCGTCATGCAGGCACATCCAGTGCTAGTGCTATATGTATTGGGGCAGCATTCGGGTTTAAATGGTGTGTTGGCAAAGAGCAACATTTCGCCTTCAGGCAACGGCACTGGCTGGGGTTCACGAGCCAAAAATTTCTTAACAGCCGCATTCAATGGTTGACCAGGGACAACTGTCATATTAGGAGCGCTCCATGACGAAGTGTCAACGGGTGTATCATTGCTTAAATCAAAAGCAGATGATTCGCCGTAATTGATATTTGCTCCGGTGAAACCCTCCTTGCTAGGAGTTGTTGGGACAGATGGCGCAGGGGTGGCGGCCATAGCAGGGTCCGTTCCAGCGGCAACCTGAGTGTGTAAATTTGCCTTTTTCGCAGGAGCAGACTCGAAACCCTCCATCATTCCAAAGTTGCAGCATCCGCAAAACATATGTCCGACCAAAATTAAATAAACAACGCCAATTAAGATCAAAATTTCGACATTAAACTTATATCCTAGTATTGAGATATCCATATTATACATATTTCATAGATAATAATTTTCCTTTATTCTTTACTAAAAATAGGTCAATTGCTGCGTTGTAATCGTAAACCTTAACTTTATCCACATAAAATGTTTTCGTATCCGTTAATAAATGATATAATTCGTCGTGTTTTTCGGCTAAATTTTGTTTGTTGTTCCGTCCTAAATATATGGTGCTTTTTACCAAAATATTTCTGTCGCATATTGCCAAATTGGGTCCTCCCTCGACAAACGCGTTTTTGCCTAAATTATATTTGGCCTGTTCATTCACGTTCGCACCATTTATTTTAACTATTCCATATACATTCTCTCCGCGTTCAAGAATATCATCTACTTGAACATCCCTAATATCCTTTACTTGACCATTCTCGAGCTTTATTTTAGTAGTCCCTACAAAACCTCCATCGAAATATCTGTGAATGTCTCCTAATTGATCAATCTTAACAACCCCGTTATTTCTAATTTCTTTAATATCATCGTCATATATTTCATCCCAATCTGTAAACGTAATTCCGTCAATTTCGATAGTTTTATTCGCGGTGTTAAGGCAATATAAATATGGTTTTTCGTATGCTGCATATTTGACGGCCTCGGGGCATTCGGATACAGGTATCCATTTGTCGTTATATTTCACTATATGAGAATCCGATACAATAATACCATTTAAATTATACATGACCGAGTTATTAGCTTCGAGCTTGAACGTAGCGGTAACTTCGTTATTTCCATGTAAAACGTCGCCATTTTTTATGTCAGATATTTTCATTTTTGTTCCATCATTCATCATAATTAACGTGTCTGTGTCGAAGCATTTCACTCGTGGCATAGGTCGGTCTGAACTCACATTTAATACATCATTCATAAACACCAATATAATTATCATTGGAATCGAAATAGCGATAAATATTATAGTATTTGCGATAGCGGCAGCCCAACCGAAAAATGGAATTGCCCAAAATACGGCAATAAGAATGGCCAATGTTATCAGAATGGTTATAATAAATTGAGTGATTGCTCCCATCAAGGATTTTAATGTGTAGTATGATCCGAGCAATGTAAACAATGCCGCGGTCATTGATCCCTGTATTTTGCCAATTAAATCCTTAAAACTAATAATTATTTGTTGGAGTGGAATCATAATATTCATTATGCGTCCCATTATTTCCTGTGATATCTGTAAAAACATGGTTCTAACCTTGTCGAACATTCCTCTAATGTTTTGGATCGAATCTTTAATTTCTGATGCCATATTTTGTAGCATATTTGTTATAAAGGTCAGAGGCTGAAGTGCTGTCCCAGTAATACTAGAGTTAATATTTTGGATACAATAATTAAAGTTTTGTGCGGTATATTCAAACGCCGACATGCCGGTGGGTCGAGTTATAAGACCTGCGAATGGAATAATATTCGGTTTACATCGTTGATTCGCCCAATCAGCAATGATAGGCTGTGTATTTATCATAATGAAGCAGTATGCTACGAGGAAACAAAGAATGATGGTAATAATAAAAAATAATATAACCGACCCGCTGTATTGATCAAAGTAGTTTAATTTTTCGTACATTTTATTAATATTTTCTAAGTTTGGTTTGTCCATATAGTATATATGTTTAAAAAAAGTGTGGTAATATCTCAAATATCACAAATATAGAAACTGTCTATACTTGTGAAATTAAAATTTTGTCTATATTTGTGGAACTCATCTTCAAATGCTGTATTTTAAAAAGTGGTCTTCCCAGTCCCAGAATGTCTCCCCTCCGATTTGAATCTTATGGTTTGACGTGATTAAACAAGTAAACCAATCTATCTCAATGGTAGACAATTTCGCCTTAGGGTAGTCCTTTACTTGAATAAATTTCAGTGCGGATTTATCATAAACCATATGTGATCCGGTCACGTAAATTGATTCTTCGCCGTCTTGAATCTCGTATAATGGCGCAGGTTCGCGCGTATTGTCAATTTTCATAATTGATTCTACAAATGAACCGTCCTCTAAAATATCTCCTAAATTAACATCCTTCATATGCTTTATTATACCATTTTCTAGTTTAATATTGGTATAAGGGTGAAAGCATTTACCAAGAGCCCGAACAAGTTGGCCAGGCGGGCCATTCCATGTGCTATTCATTGTTTTAATACTACCATCCATAACATACATGAGACTTACCATAATACCAATCGTCTTTCCGATGAGATCCTTAATACCAATTGTGATTCTTTGAAATTCAATAACTAGATTAAGGAACACCCCAAAAATCGATTGAACTATTTCGGTGAAGAATGTCCTAATCTTATTAAACATTGCTCGAATGTTGTTAATTTCGTCCATTACTCCTCCCATCATACCTCCGAGGGAATTCGTTAGGAATGTCAATGGTTGCAACAAGTATCCCATAAAGTTTGTTTGCATCGATTGAATACAATATACGAAATTTTCTTCCATGTTGTCTGCTAAAGGCATATACATCGGATTACATCGGTATAGAGGCCAATTTGCTTTTATTTCTGCAACTCTGCTATAATAAAAAACACCCGCAATATATATTGCAAATGCTAGATTTACATATAAAAAATTAACCCAGTTTTTTCCAGATGGCATAACTTATATTATAAATATAAAATTATTCATGGAACCAAGTTTATTTGGAGGAATAATAATATGTGTCATTATTATTATAATAATGAGCAGATTTTCGTTACAGTTGTTTAATCATAGTAAACAAACAGTTATCCCCTATCAAGAGAAGAGAGAAACCCCCCAAAATTATTTCAATAAAGATATGAATTATTTAGTTTGTAGTTATGGTGGTTCGGGGTCGACAGCCGTATTTAATTATCTCTCTAATTTTGGTAACGTCTATCATGTTCACGACAGATATCCGCCGAACAAATTGTCGCATATCGGAAAGGAAAATAGTCAAGAAGGTGTGTATAACGAGTGGTTTAACAGCACGACGATCCCCGAAGACAAAATTAAAAACTACAAGGTGATTTTTATTTATAGAAACCCACTTCCTGTTATATTTAGTAGATTTGCTCAGGCCACCGGGCCAAATATTCCTCATTTACAACATATAAAGTGTCAAAATAACGGGGACATACACTTATTTGATGTATTAAAAACAGGCCGAGATTTATATGGAGTAACAGAGTTTTTTAATAATTATACTGTTCCGACGAATAGAAATTACGGCATATATGCGGTTAAATATGAAATGTTCTGGGATAATATATCAGCATTTAATCAGGTATTAGGAATTCCGGATGTAAAGAGCTTATATCCTGTCAGGCAGGAGAAGCCAAGAAGGTTACAATTTGTGAGAGAATTGACCTATATTTATAGTTCTCTCATAAATAAAATGAATTCAATGAGGTTTATTGAGCTTATACGACCGATTGAGGTGGAAAATAATAAAGTGGAAAATGATACAGTTATTTAATAGCGTCTTCTTCTAGTCTGTTTATTTTTGCGGGATCGTTTTGTCTGCTTTCGAGTCTTCTTCTTTTTCCCACCGCTCATACATCCCCATAACCAGTTGGGGTTGCCACCCTTTCTTCTTTTAGAGCCGCCCATTATGGTAGCTTGATTATCGTAAACCTGATTGGCCGCCATTTGTGTAGACGTTTTGGTGTTTCCGACCATTTGATCACCTGGGTTTGTTCCAGGTCCACCTTGAGGAGTGTAGAGGGGTTTTAGTATAGGCACCGTAACAGTGGCGTTACTGGCTGTTGCTCCGCCGCGGTGTTTTCTTTTCATTTTGCCGCCAGCCATTGACGCATTTGCGGCTAATTGGCGCTGATTTGATCCGTTTAATTGAGCAATCGCTGAATCGCGAGGATTACCCGCAAGCATTGCTTTTGATGTTGGATACATCATTCCCGGAGTAGACATTTTATATAATATATATATATTTTTATTAGTTTAAAAATAAAATACTAAATATGGTTATAGGTATAATGGACGATAAACAGCGCTTACAGTTGTCTAACATGATTAAGGCTAATAATGTTGAAGACCAGACCGGCTTAATACGCAACCTTCGACACAGTCAGATATTAAGAAACGAAATAAATAATATGATTGTTCTAAAGGCAAAATATAGAGGAGACGATGAGAAAATATATAGCGAATGTGTAAATGGAAGCAATTTTTTATTTACCTACTATACTGACATTTTCAACAAGGTGAGAAAGGATGAGATTGACATTAATATTTTAAACAAGTTTTTAGATGTATTAAGACAAATTGAAGATGGAGAGTTGGACCAGCACGAGGGGTCGTTTGCGGTTGGGTCGCTCTTGAAGGAGTTGTATGTAGACAGCGCACT
>JACCDO011277281.1_pt1 | contig 10143 bp, 5 predicted proteins | sample 7446101 | NCBI WGS metagenome assembly JACCDO01 (sample SAMN15323440, study PRJNA562643) | freshwater metagenome | isolation source: river surface water | place: USA:Blue River Watershed | collected 2017-08-16
CGATAGATCAAGGTGTGCTAGAAAAACGCCCAGGTCAAATTCCGAATCACCTAAGCCTCCAAATTCTGGGTCAATGATTTTGATTCCTGTAGCTACTTGTAACCAACTGCCAGGGTAAAAATCTCCGTGCATCAGTACTTTCCCTTCCGCTAAATAGCGATTCCCAAGTACTTGAATATTTTGCTTGAGGTTGCTATCGGTTTTATAGGGTATGCTCGCTTCCTGTAGCCCGGGTTGTATGGTGTCCAAGTCAAATCCATTTTCTTCCAAAAAAGGAAAGTTAAAGATATGTTCATGATTCAAATCCCGCATGCTCCTTGTTGAGGGAAAATATGCGATTTCTAGTTGATGCAAATGCATCAGGTAATCTACCAAGTTTTGGATTTCGGCGCTTTTGAGTTGGTGTTCCCCACCGTACAGCGAAAGAAAATCACTACCCTCGCCTAGATCTTCCAAGAGCATCAGGTGGTTGTACGCATCATAATGGATCACTTTTGGAGAAAGGGATGCCAAGAACGGATCGCTATCCAACTGCCTTAAAAACTGGTATTCAATTTCGATACGAGAGATGGGTGCTGCAATTTGAGGATATTTTCGTACGTAATTCTTTGCTTGTTTGACAATGTAGGAGCCTTGATTGGTCTCAATTCGAAGCACTAAATTCATGTTGCTTTCTCCTGGTACGGAGGCACTACTAATCTTTTCTCCTGCTTTCCAAAATCCAAGGTCTTGGAGGAGCGTGAGTGGTGAATTTTGCTGGATATCAATCATAATTATTCAAGTCGTCAAATTTAGACTTTAGCAAGAAAGAAGGAGCAGTTTTGGGTTAGAATATTCAATTTGCCACCTATTTTTTGATGCTCGTCCTAGGTATTTTTCTATTTTTGGTAAGTAAAACTAAACCCAAATATGTTCGGACTTCATCGATCCCTCTTTCAAGAGGAACACGTGCTTTTTAGACAAAGCGTTCGGGAATTTATCGCCCGGGAGATTATCCCCTTCAATGCGGAATGGGAGATTCAAAAAAAAGTCAGTAGAGAATCTTGGAAGAAATTAGGGGAAAATGGATTCTTGGGAATTCAAGCGCCCGAGCACTTGGGTGGGCTCAATATTCATGATTTTCGATTCAATGCCATTTTTATCGAAGAATTGGGTTTGAGTGGTTGTTCGGGACCTGCCATTGGCTATCCTTTACACAACGACATTGTGATGCCTTACATCCTTCATTACGGAACGGAAGAGGCAAAGAAAGCCTATGTGCCCAAGATGGTGTCTGGGGAGTGGATTGGCGCTGTGGCGATGACTGAGCCAGGAGCAGGCTCCGATTTGCAGGGCATGCGAACGACCGCTATGGACCAAGGAGATCATTTTGTCATGAATGGTTCCAAGACCTTTATCACCAACGGCTATTTGTCTGATGTGGTGGTGGTGGCTGCCAAAACCGATCCTACTCGAGGAGCAAAAGGAATATCACTTTTTCTCATAGACAAGGACATGCCTGGGTTTACCAAGGGTGTTCCTTTTGAAAAAGTTGGTTTGCATGCCCAGGATACCTGCGAGTTATTTTTTGAAGAGGTGAAGATCCCAAAACAAAACTTATTGGGTAAGTTGGGAGAAGGATTTACCTACCTAATGACCGAGTTGGCGCAGGAGCGCTTGGTGGTCGCCTTGGCAGCAATTGCCTTGTCCGAATACGCACTATCGAGCACCATTGATTATGTAAAGCAACGCAAAGCCTTCGGAAAGGCTATCAGTGAGTTTCAAAACACTCGATTTAAACTAGCCGAAATGGCCGCGATGGTGGAGCAGGGGAGGATTTACTGTGACTACTTGGTGCAACTGCATAATGAGGGAAAATTGGACTCTGCCATGGCTTCTGCAGCCAAGTACAACATGACCGAACTGCAATGCAAGGTGGCAGATGAATGTGTGCAACTCCATGGTGGCTATGGCTACATGTGGGAGTATGGTGTGGCACGTGCTTGGGCAGATGCGCGTGTGCAACGCATCTATGCGGGTACCAACGAGATCATGAAAGAATTGATCGCTCGAAAAATATTGAAATAGTATCCTCGATGCTTGGCGATGCCCAACTATTTTTAGTAATTGAAGTTTTAAATACACCCAAAATAGTGAACATATGAACGATTTCTCTTGGTTTAAATTCTATCCTTCCTCCGTTCCCAAGGAGGTGGATTGTACCGCATACAGTAGTGTTGTAGCCCTTTTCGAGGAAAGTGTAGCCAAATATGGTTCTGCTGTAGCCTACGAATGCATGGGTAAAACGATTTCTTTTCAGGAATTAGATCGCTTAAGTACACACTTTGCTTCTTACCTAACGAAGGAACTGAAACTGGCAAAAGGTTCTCGAGTGGCCATTCAAATGCCCAATGTGCTTCAATATCCCGTCGTGATGTTTGGTGCACTTCGAGCAGGCATGGTGGTAGTAAATACCAATCCATTGTATACCCCTTCTGAAATGAAGCATCAGTTCAATGATGCTGGGGCCGATGTGGTAGTGATTGTGGCCAATTTTGCATCCAACCTAGAGAAAATCAGATCTGAAATTCAGGCCAAGCATGTAATCGTGACCGAATTGGGCGATTTACTGGGAGGTCTGAAGGGCACAATCGTCAATTTGGTAGTAAAGCATGTCAAAAAGATGGTGCCGGCATTTAACCTTCCTGAAGCGGTAGGTTTGAAAAAGGCCTTGGCTTTGGGCGCCAAACATTCGTTTTCAAAGGTGGCTATTACCTTGGACGATCCTGCATTTTTGCAATATACGGGCGGTACCACAGGGGTATCCAAAGGAGCAGAGTTAAGCCATGGAAATATTGTAGCCAACATGCAGCAGATCTCGGCTTGGATGAAACCCAAGTTGCGGGAAAAAGAAGAAATTGTGATTACCGCTTTACCACTGTATCACATTTTCGCCTTGACTGTCAACTGCCTTGCAATGTTAAAAATCGGTGCGCATAATGTGCTGATTACCAATCCAAGAGATATGAAGGCCTTTATTGGTGATTTAGCTAAAAAACGTTTTACAGTCCTCACAGGAGTCAATACGCTTTTCAATGGGTTGTTGAATCAAGAAGCCTTTGGAAAATTGAATTTTTCCGGTCTTAAGATCGCAGTGGGAGGTGGTATGGCGGTACAGAAAGCAACTGCCGAAAAATGGAAATCGGTCACCGGTGTTCCTTTGGCAGAAGGCTATGGATTAACTGAGACAGCCCCTGTAGCCACTTGCAATCCTATCGATGGAACTGAGCGAATTGGCACCATAGGCATGCCTTTGCCCAATACCGAGGTGATGATTGCAGATGATGCGGGTAATCCCGTGGCTCTGGGTGAGCGAGGAGAGATTTTGATCAAAGGCCCACAGGTGATGCGTGGCTATTGGAATAGACCTGAGGAAACTGCCCTAGTGATGCATGGGGATTGGTTTAAATCTGGAGATATCGGCGTGATGGATGCCGATGGATTTACCAAGATTGTAGACCGTAAAAAAGAAATGATCCTGGTTTCAGGTTTCAACGTGTATCCTAATGAGGTAGAAGATGTGGTTGCTTCCTGCCCAGGAGTTTTGGAAGTAGGGGTGATCGGCATGCCTGATCCGAAGTCTACCGAGAAGGTGGTCGCCTATGTGGTCAAGAAAGACCAGGGGCTTACCGAAGAAAAGGTGATTGAGCACTGCAAGGAGTTCTTGACCAATTACAAAGTTCCTAAGGAAGTCTTTTTCACCGACGAACTTCCAAAAACGAATGTGGGAAAAATCCTTCGCCGAAAAATCAAGGAGGCTCACCTCGAAAAGTTGGGTATGGCCTAAAGGAATTCGACTTATTTTATTTAAAAACTGCGATTTCGCGGTTTTTTTTTGTTTTTTTGTGCTCCATTTTCCATTCGTTATCAAGCGAATCGCATTCGCTGATTCCCTAAATTTTTATGACCTGGCAACTGATTAAAGATTCGCTCTTGGGCAAAGAGCAAGATTTTACCAGCCTTCCTTTAAAGACTGCCGTTTTTATTCTTGCGATCCCCATGATTTTGGAAATGATGATGGAGTCTTCTTTTGCTATTGTAGATATATTTTTTGTGGCACAATTAGGTGAAAATGCCATTGCTACAGTAGGATTAACTGAATCGGTGATTGTGTTGACCTATGCGCTTGGGTTTGGATTTAACATGGCCGCAACCGCATTGGTATCCCGACGATTTGGAGAAAAAAACTACCAAGATGCAGGGTCAGCAACCTTCCAATTGCTACTGGTAGGCACTGTGCTTTCGGTAGTGATGGGGGTTCTGGGCTGGACTTATGCTGCCGATTTGCTTCGCTTGATGGGGGCCAATGAACAAATAATTGAATCAGGGTCAAGTTATGCTAAAATTGTATTTGCAGGCAATACAGCCATTCTTTTGCTTTTTTTATGTAATGGAGCCTTCCGAGGAGCGGGACAAGCGCATCATGCGATGCGGTCCTTGATGATTTCAAATGGGTTGAATATTGTACTGGATCCCTTATTGATATTCGGCATAGGGGCATGGGAAGGCTTTGGTCTAGACGGGGCAGCGATTGCCACTACGTTTGGAAGAAGTATGGGGGTAGTCTATCAGTTGTACCATTTATTCAATGGCAAGCACAAGCTAAAAATCCTCAGAGAAAATATCGCTTTAAGTTGGGAGACCATTAAAAAGATCCTTGTCCTGGCTTTGGGTGGTATGGGGCAGACTTTGATCGATTCCATGTCTTGGGTCGCGCTGACCCGAATGAATGCTGAATTTGGTTCAGCTGCCTTAGCGGGCTATACCATTGCTTTTAGAATTTTAATATTCACCATTTTACCAGCTTGGGGATTGTCGGGTGCAGCAGCCACTTTGGTGGGGCAAAATCTGGGCGCTCAAAAAACCAAACGAGCCGAATTGGCCGTGTGGCTGACTGTTCGCTACAATGTGATATTTATGGCTTCCGTTACAGGAATTTACTTGCTCTTTAGCAAGCAATTGGTCAGTTTATTTACCAGTATTCCAGAGGTTGGGGAAGTGGCTGCACAAGGATTGTGGGTGATTGCCTTGGGGTATGTCTTTTTTGCAGTTGGGATGGTGCTGACCCAAGCCTTCAATGGGGCTGGGGATACCAAGACTCCTGCTTGGATCAATGCGGTGGTTCTATTGGGTCTAGAAGTTCCCCTGGCTTACCTACTCGCTTTTCCAATTGGATTAGGTTATATAGGTATTTTCATGGCCATTGCTGCCTGCCACTCTTTACACGCATTAGTTTCCCTCTACTTTTTTAAGAAGGGTAAGTGGAAGTTGAACAAGGTGTAAATCCTTGGGAGTTATGGATAACTGTAGGTGAAGTTTAATCCAAGTGGGTTTACCGCGCACCTTCCGCATGGTCTATTTTCTGACCATTCAAACTCAAATAACCTCCCATGGCATCAGCAGTCATGCACGAATGCACGGGTAGGATACCCAGCAAATCACCTACTTTGACCAAATTTAAGAGCTCTTCAGAAGCCTGAATGATGCCATGTTCTTGGGAAATGCTTTTCACAAAGGAATAATGGTTAGGAATCGACCAACCTTTTTCTGTTAACAGAACTACCTCTCCAAAATTCTTGGTTCCATCGGGCTGAATAAGTACATCCTTGGCTAGATGCACCCCTCCGCCATGGACCAAAATCTCCTTTCGGTCCATTCGAATATCTACTACCGGGACAGCCAAGCACACCGCAATATCTTCCTTTTTGCAACTCCCCAATTGTACCTGCATCAGATCAAAAAATACAAAGTTACCCGGTCCGAGTTCATCTACTGCGCCAAAATCCTCCATCACGGCACATCCTGGCGTATCACCCAATCGCGTTACGAGGTTGGGGTAGCGATCTTGGTACTTGGCTTTCATTTGTGCAAGGGCTTCTTGGCTTTCTTGATGAATTTTACGGGTATCCTTGCCATAGTATGTGTGCCCAGGATGGATGTAAAAGCCTTTGAATTTGAGGTATTTCGAGCGACTGGCCTGTGTCAATATCTCTTCTAATTCCGCTTGATCGGATGCTTGGATCCCCGTGCGTCCATAGCCTGCATCCAATTCTACAAAAAACCAAACTTCTTCAGTTAGACCTTCAGCCAATGCCTTTGCAGTAGCCGCATTGACCACTTGCACCGAAATGGTCTGATTTGCCGCAAGGCGATTGAGTCTCGGGATTTCACGAATGTTGAAGGGAAAAGCGATGTGAATGCTGTCCCAGCCTTGGTCACAGAGGTATTCTGCTAGCGAGATGGAGGAGGCTGTCACTTCACGAATTCCATAGTCCTTCGCCCAGTTTCCAACCATCCGAGATTGGGCAGTTTTCCAGTGCGGCACCAATTTTTTACCAGACTCCTGTGCTTTGCGAGCCATTTTTTCAAGATTGGCTCGTGTGATTTTTTCGTCGATAAGTAAGGTGGGTGAGGAAATTTGATTGAGGTAGGACATGGGAAAGGGGTTAGAAAAACGAATATAAACAGAATCTTTCGTTTTCATTTTCCTTTAGATTTCGCAGGGAGAAGTGGGAAAATAGACAGAGAACCTATGTCAAAATCTCAAATTCCTGTGCAGAAGCCAGTCAATTCTATTAAATTTGTGGCTTGTATTCGGTTCAATTCTGCCGTATGCACTCAACCTAGTATTCGCCACTGTACCGACTCTCTTCCATGGAAGCCAAAAAAATCAGAAGTACGTTTATTGAATTTTTTCAATCCAAGCAACACCAATACGTTCCTTCTTCCCCCATTGTAGTAAAAAATGACCCCACCCTGATGTTTACCAACGCAGGGATGAATCAATTCAAAGATGCTTTTTTGGGTAATGAAATTGCCAAATTTCCACGGGTGGCCAACTCTCAAAAATGCCTTCGTGTAAGTGGTAAGCACAACGATTTAGAAGAAGTAGGGGTAGATACCTACCACCACACGATGTTTGAGATGCTGGGCAACTGGTCTTTTGGAGATTATTTCAAGAAGGAAGCGATTGAGTGGGCTTGGGAATTATTGACTGAAGTGTACAAACTCCCAAAGGACTTATTGTATGTATCCGTATTCCAAGGAGATAAAGGCGATAACCTGGCTATGGACCAAGAGGCCTATGATCTATGGAGTACAATCGTAGCAAAAGACCGGATCATCATGGGTTCCAAGAAGGACAACTTCTGGGAAATGGGAGATACTGGACCATGCGGTCCTTGTTCGGAGATCCACGTAGACTTGCGTACCGCTGCCGAGCGTGCCGCGGTACCTGGTCGAGAATTGGTCAATAATGACCACCCTCAAGTAATTGAGATCTGGAACCTGGTGTTTATGCAGTTCAATAGATTGTCCGATGGAAGTTTGAAGCCACTGCCAGCTACCCACGTGGATACAGGAATGGGTTTTGAGCGTTTGGTACGGGCGATCCAACACAAATCTTCCAATTATGATACGGATTTGTTTTTGCCTTTTATCCAAGCCTTGGAACTTAAGTCTGGAAAAACCTATGGCAAAGACGAGCCTACAGATATTGCCTTCCGCGTAATTGTAGACCATATCCGTGCGATATCCTTCACTATTGCTGATGGACAGATTCCTTCCAACAACAAGGCAGGATATGTGATTCGAAGAATCCTGCGCAGAGCGGTTCGCTATGGCTACACCTTCCTGGGTTTTCAAAAGCCATTCTTACACGAGTTGACCCCTTTGATCGCTTCAAATTTTGGAGATATTTTTCCAGAAGTCCGTGCTCAGCAGGAGTTTATTGCAAAGGTGATTTTAGAGGAGGAAGCCTCTTTCTTACGCACACTTGACAATGGGCTTCGCATGCTAGATGGCATCAAATCAGAGTTGGTCGCTAAAAAAGAAGTGGTTATTTCTGGAAAAACAGCCTTTGAATTGTACGACACCTTCGGATTTCCACTAGACCTTACCTCTTTGATTGCCCGTGAAAATGGGTTTTCAGTTGATGAAAAAGGCTTTGCCGAAGAAATGGAAAAACAAAAGACCCGATCAAGAGCTGCTTCTGAGCAAGATACCGGAGATTGGGTGTTGGTTCATGAAGATGCGGGAGTGGAGTTTGTCGGCTACGACACGCTGGAGGCCTATGCACAAATCGTGAAGTACCGAACCATCACGGATAAAAAAGGAGATCGATTCCAATTAGTATTGGATAAAACTCCTTTTTATGCAGAGAGTGGAGGTCAGGTAGGAGATACGGGTTGGTTGAAGACTGAAGCCGAGCAGATTCGTGTGTTGGATACCAAAAAAGAGAATGATCTGATCGTTCATTTTGTGGAAAAACTTCCTCAGCATCCCGAAGCCCAGTTTTTTGCATCAGTGGATACCGAAAAGCGTCAATTGACCATGAATAACCATACGGCTACGCACCTGTTGCAGTCAGCCTTAAAGTCTGTATTGGGAGATCACATTCAGCAGCGGGGTTCCTTGGTCAATGAGCAATTGCTTCGATTTGATTTCTCCCACTTTGGAAAAATGACGGAGGAAGAATTGGCGAGGGTAGAAGCCATAGTCAATGCCAAAATACGTGAAAATATTGCCTTGGTTGAGCAGCGAAATGTGCCTATTGAAGATGCCAAGAAACAGGGTGCAACTGCCTTGTTTGGTGAGAAATACGGGGATTTTGTTCGTGTGATCACCTTTGGAAAGGATTTTTCAGTGGAACTCTGTGGAGGTACACACGTCCCACAGACTAGCCAAATTGGCCTATTTAAAATCAGCAGTGAGGGATCTATTTCTTCCGGTGTACGTCGTATCGAAGCGATTACAGCTACGGCTGCAGAGCAGTACTTGCGCGAGCAGGAAGGGCTGGTTAAGGAATTGCAAGAACTCTTGAAAAATCCTCGAGACCTCGTGAAGGCGGTAGAGGTCTTACTTCAGGAGCGCAATGAGTTGCGAAAAGAAATTGAACACTTGCACTTGGAGAAGGCTGCAGGCGTGAAGGAGCAGTTGAAGGTACAGTTTGTCGAAAAAGAAGGTAAGCAAGTGCTCATTGCTTCAGTCGAATTACCGAATGCGGATTCTTTGAAAAAGTTGGTATATGAGTTAAAGAATGAAGTTTCAAAAGCATGCATTGTTTTGGCGGCTTCCATCAGCAATACCCCTCAAGTGGCTGTCTTTATCGACGAGTCTTTGTTGGAGTCCACTGGGCTACATGCGGGTAATCTTGTTCGTGAATTGGCCAAAGAAATTCAAGGAGGAGGAGGGGGGCAACCTTTCTTTGCTACTGCGGGTGGTAAAGACCTTGCAGGTTTACCCAAGGTAGTGGCAAAGGCGAAATCACTCTTATTGTAATTGATTTTTACGACTGCATGTTAACTCAGGAACTTACAGAAAAGTACCAATTGGTGGTAGGGCTGGAAGTTCATGCACAATTGGCTACTTCCAGTAAATTATTTGCTGCCGATGCCAGCAGCTTTGGAGCTGAAGCCAATACCCAGGTTTCGGTTATTACCTTGGGGCATCCCGGCACCTTACCCAAATTGAACCTTCGTGCACTCGAGTATGCGGTGCGAATGGGTTTGGCTTGTCAATCCCAAATAAGCAGAAAAAGCAGTTTTGATCGAAAGAATTACTTTTATCCAGATCTACCCAAGGGATATCAAATCACTCAGGACAAGGAACCCATCTGCATTGGTGGAAAAGTTACGCTTACTTTGGAGGATGGCTCTGAGCGCGAGATTCGATTGAATCGAATTCACTTGGAAGAAGATGCTGGTAAATTGATTCATTCGCCGGAGCGTGAGGAGAGTTGGGTTGATTACAATCGGGCGGGTACCGCTTTGATTGAATTGGTAACCGAACCCTGCCTTCGTTCTGCCGAGGAAGCGGTAGTTTTTTTAGCGGAGATTCGAAAAATGGTAATGTATTTGGGGATTTGCGATGGCAACATGGAAGAAGGATCCCTTCGCTGTGATGCCAATGTATCTGTGAGGCTTCGAGGTACAGCAACTTTAGGAAAAAAGGTAGAAGTGAAAAATATGAATTCCTTCCGCAACCTAGGTCGAGCTATTGATTTTGAATACGAGCGTCAAGTAGGTTTGCTTGAAGCGGGACAGGATATTGTATCTGAAACGCGAACCTTTGATGCTGACGGTGGTTTTACTGCGAGTATGCGTA
>JACCDO011617066.1_pt1 | contig 10141 bp, 8 predicted proteins | sample 7446101 | NCBI WGS metagenome assembly JACCDO01 (sample SAMN15323440, study PRJNA562643) | freshwater metagenome | isolation source: river surface water | place: USA:Blue River Watershed | collected 2017-08-16
AAGATATTCCTCAAGATGAACTTGCGAGTTATTTCAACAATATGACTCCGACACGATTCTTCTCCATTCGTAATAAGAATGAGATTGATATTTTACCCGTTCGTGATGAAAATATGGATGCGATCAGTCGTTTCCGTGCTGCGGAGCATAAGAAGGCGACAAAGAAGAAGAGTATGAATGAGAAGATGAATCCAGAGGAGATTAATTTGATTAAACAGTTTGTTCAAATTATGAGTGATAAACGTGCGAATGAGTACAATAGTTGGATTGAGGTAGGTTGGGCACTTCATAATATGGGTGCTGAAAATCAAGATCTTCTTGATATTTGGATCGAGTTTAGCAAACGTTCACCTAAATATGTGGATGGTGATTGTGAAACTCGATGGGAAAGTATGAAGGATGAAGGTCTTGGTATTGGAAGTATTCGTTATTGGGCGCGTCTTGATAATCCGGATATGTACAAAAAGATTATTATGAATGATATTAATAAAATGATTGAGGCATCGATTAAGACTCCTACAAACTTCGATATTGCTTCTGTACTTCACAGAATGTTCCGATATGATTATAAATATAGTAAAGATGAAGGTTGGTATTATTTCGACAATCATCTTTGGAGACGAAATGAGGATGGTATGATGCTGAGAAGCAAGATTTCAACGGATCTTTGTGAGAAATATGCTTATATGATTCGTGATAATAACAAGCGAATGCTTGAGGATAATGAAATGACTGATGAGGAAAAGGAGGATATTAAAGCGCGTAATAAAGAGATTTTGGGTATTATTGCGAAACTGAAGACGACGAGTTTCAAGGAAAATATTATGAAGGAGTGTAAAGAGATCTTTTATGATATTGATTTCATTAATAAACTGGATGAGAACTTCTATCTTATCGGTTTTACAAATGGTATTTATGATCTGAAACGCGGTGAACTTCGCGAAGGTCGTCCTGATGATTATGTGACTCTTACAACGCGAATTCAAAAGATTGATTTCAGTGAAGAACACGAACAATGGCCTGAACTAAGTAAGTTTATTTATACGATCTTCCCGGATGAAGAGAAGCGAGAGTACTTTATGACTTTCCTTGCGACGTGTCTTCAAGGTCTGAATGCGGAAGAAAAGTTCCGTGTATGGACTGGTAGCGGTTCGAACGGTAAGTCGAAATTAGAAGAACTCTTTACAGCGGCGTTTGGTGAGTATACGATTAAATTCCCGATTACCCTTCTTACAGGCAAACGTGCGGCATCGAATGCTTGTAGTCCTGAGTTAGTCAAAGCAAAGGGTAAGCGTATTGGTTATTTTGTAGAACCGAGTGAAGGTGAGCGAGTCAATGCTGGTTTAATGAAGGAGTTTACGGGTGGTGACAAGATTTACGCGCGTGGTCTTAATAAAGATCCCATTGAATTCAAACCTCAATTTAAACTGTCGCTGCTATGTAACGATGTACCTCACTTTCCTCCGAAGGATACGGGTGTGTGGCGTCGTGTGGAAATTGTGGAGTTCTCGTCGAAGTTCGTAGAAAAACCGAATCCGGAGGATCCGAATCAATTCCCGATTGATAACAAGATTACGGAGAAGATTCAACAATGGAAGGAACTTTTTATGGCGTATTTAACGGATGTATATTATGCGAAATACAAGGTGGAAGGTATTAAGGTACCTGAGTCGGTGCTTCGTTTCACAATCGAGTTCCAGAAGATGTTTGATATGTATTCTGAGTTTATTGACAATGTTATTGTGGAGACTGGTATTGAGACGGATGTAACTACACTCAGTGAACTTCATGAGGAGTTTAAGAATTGGTATCTGGAAACATTTAATAATCCGAAGATTCCTACGAAACACGAATTCCGTCAATATATGGAGAAGACGTATGGTAAGAAGCGTGTCACATCATCGGAGATCAAGGGTATTAAATCCAAGATGAAGATTGAGGAGGAGAAGAAGAAGAAGGAGGCGGAAGAGCGTGCGAAACTAGGAATTGTGGATGATGACGATGATATGAGGGAAGTGATGGATGATGAAGATCTTGAGGCGCTTGGTGTTGTACCACTGACTCCTGAGGAATTGGCGCGACTGGAAGAGGAGGAGATGGATTTTGGTGAGGATGAATTGTTTGACAATGAGGAGTTTAACAAGAAATATCGCAATCCTGATGGAACCCTGAAGACACCTCCAAAACTGAAGTCGATTTCATCTTGTAATATGAATGGACCTCCAATGATTCGTTCAAATAATGGAAGTGGAGATAATACTCACGTAACAACGCGAAACAATGAGTATAATATTACAAGTTTGGATCAACTGAAGAGTCTGAATATTCCTGGAATGGAGAATATTGATGATAATCCAGTACTGAAAGCGATTTTCAGTCGTGATATGAATCAAATTCGTAATCTTCAATATTTGGATATGAAGCAAACGGGTCCGAATACATATGCTCTTCCGGAAACAACGCTTCCTCCGGTGAAGACGGTTGAAACTTTTGAGGATGAGAATGGTAATCGAACTACGACAACAACGATTACGAATACTCGAAATATTCCGGTTGTGAAGTTTGAGGGTCTTCCTCCGGGTTTCCGATGGAATCCATTCGCACTGATTGCTGCGAAACGTCCTCCTCCTCCGCCACCTCATCATATTGTTGCGGCAATGATGGCATCAATGCTTGCTCGTCGTGAAATGGAGGAAGAGGAGCGAGAACGTCGTCGTAAGAATGGTGAACCTGAACCACCGATGTCACCGGAAGATGATATGGATCTTCCTCCTGATCATCCAATGTTCCTTGCTTTTGCGGCAATGATGAAGAATGTGATTGAACACGATATTGAAGAGAAGGTTCGTAATGATCCTACGGTACCTCCTGAACAGGTACAAGATAGAGTGGAACGTATTATGAAGCATATTTTTGAGGATGATGATGATGAAGAGTTTGAGCAAATGATGCGTCAGCGTGAGATTGATATGAAGAAGATGGAAGAAGAGAAGATGGGTGAAAAGAAGGTTATTGTAGAGGAGGAGAAGAAGGAAGATGAGGATGAGGTGAAGATTGAGGAGGTTGAACAAGTAGTTCAGGAAAAGAAGAGTGTGAAGCGTGGTCGCAAACCTAAGAATCAAAGTGAATAAAGATCATAAGACTTCATAAATAATACAAATAATACAAATAATTTATATTTTTTTTTTAATTTATTATTTTATAACATAATCTATTTTATGTTATAGAATCATAATTATAATTTTATTCTATTTTAATTTAATTTATTTAGTTAAAAAATAGTAAAAAATTTATATTTTATAAATAAAGATTACAATAAAATTTAAATCAAATGAGTGGTACAATACATTTAATCGCAAATGGTATATTTACAGGATTAGCAATTATTGGTTTTGCGACAATATCGAATAAAATAGGTAAATTTATCAAAACATATGAAGGTGAAAAAGATGATCATTTTAAGAATGCTTTTGATAAGAGTATGAATGAAACCATAGGAGATGTACATTCGTGTATAGAATCTGTAAGTGTAATTACAAGTGGATTAACAAAGGCGTCAAGTGTAGGAATTGATTTATTTACGGGGAAGAAGGTATTAACACGAAAGAAAGGGAAAATTGCGATAGTAGAGCAGTCACGTGCGCAAAAACAGCAAATTGATGAATTAAGTCAAAAGTTAAAGAAGTATGAATGTGAGATTAAGAAGTTGAAACGAAAGAAACATAAGGAAGAGAAGAATAGTGATAAGTCGGATGATGAAGATGATCGGTCATCTGTATCAAGTTTAAGTGATGATGAAAAGGAGTATACACTTGAATAGAGTGATATAAGTATTGAAAAGGAGTATACACTTGAATAGAGTGATATAACCTAAATAATAGTATTTATATATTTATGAAATAAAAAAGATTTATGTTGTTTAATAGTAGAAAATATGTTTGAAGAGATTGATTTATGTATACCTTATATACCATTTTTATCAAAAATAGAATGTAAAGAAAAAAAATATGAGCATTTTAGTAATGAAGATTATGAAGCATTACAAAATACACTTCAATCTTTACGTGCGAAACAAAATGAATTAAATCAAAAAATTGAAGAACAACGGAATAAAGTTTCAAATATGTCGGATAAAAGGGAAAAATATAATACATTTCATCATTTGTTTGAAAATACAGAAGAACGAAATGAATCTTATTATAAAATGATATTATTTATGGTTACATTAATCATTATTTTAATTTTATGTATTGTTTCTTATTTTATTTATAGAAAATGAAAAAAATAGAAAATGAAAGAAAAAAAGAAAAATGAAAAAAATGTAAAGAAAAAATATTATTTTATAATAGTATAAAAATTATAATCATGTCTGCTTCAGTGACTCAAAATGAATTAGATGCTAAAATTGCCCGTTTAAATACACAAAGTACTCAAATTGAAGATAAAAGTAATGTTGCTTTAACTCGTAACCGTATGTTAGAAATTGTTCAAGAACGTAATATATTTGCTCGTAAACTTTACTATTCATTAATTTCTTTAATTATATTTATCATTGTATTTGCTTTAGTTATTTATAGTATGAAAAAGTAAAATGTTAAAATAATGATTTTATTGAATAAAATATATTTTTTAATTATAGAAGTATAATTAAAAAAAATGACATCTAATGATCAAAAATTAACTTTTTATTATGACACTTTATTTAATCGTAAATATGACATGATCAATAAATTAGATAAAAATATTAATACAAATGAAGATTTAATTCGTATTGATTATGACACTTATTCAAAACAAATGATTCAAAATAATTCACTAAAAATGCTCTCTTTAGCTTCTTTTTTAATATTACTTGTCATGATATTATATTATTTTAATCTTATACCATCTACAATGATATTACTTGTTATTATTATAGGAATTATTGTATTAACAATGTTAATTATATATTTTAGTTATTATAAAAATGATTATGTAAATTATTTAGATCGAATGAATCGTCAAACACAAAATTCATTTGAAAAACAGAATAAACCTGTAGGAAATGAATTAAACTGTGATTTTGAAGAAGAAGAAGGTATTTATTTTGATAAGTCAAAAAATAAATTAACAAATAATAATCAAAATTATGATTATTTAATTAAATCAGATAGTAACTTTAATGTATGGAAAAATGGTGATCATATAACAAGTGCTTCACCCAATGAAAATACAAGACAAATTGTTGATCAAAATTGGGATGCTTCTGATTCAAAATATGATGAAAGAAATCCATTTGGTTCATTAGCAGATAGTAGTACAACATATTATGATTGTGAATATAATGGAGCAAATATGAAGAATGTTCCTTTTAATATGAAATATGTAAAGAGTACAATACCTTGTAACTATTATATTAATTATAAAGAAACAAGAAAATATAAAGAATAATCTACTTTTCAATTTTCAATTTTTATGTTTTGATATTTTTATATAAATGAAAATAATATATAAAAAAGATATGAAAAAATATATTTCTATTATAGAAAGTATAATAAAAATGTCTGAAGATATTCAAGAAATATTAAATTATCGTACAGTTTCAAATGAATCCATACAAGAAAATTATACAGTACAAGATGCTTTAGTTGAACTAACGAATGATGATGTTATGAATAATGATGATGTATTAAAAAGTATTGAAACACAAATTGTAGTAAAAAATGATGCGATTCATGAACTTCAAAATAATACAGATCAAATGTATCGTTTTATTTACGCTGTTGTTATAGGAATATTTGTAATTTTTATTTTAGGAATTTTTACATATGTAAAAAGTATTTTACAATTAAGCAATAACATTTATATGTTATTTGTAGGAATTATATTATTTAGTTATGTGTTATATATTATGTATATTTATGATTTTATGTATATGAAAGATAGTATAAATAAGATTTTAAATTTTATAAAATATGGTAAATTTGAAATTACTCCTAAAATAAATTTTAATTTATTACCAAAAAGTGTATATAATGATATTTTATGTAAAAAACGCGCTGCTCAACGAAATCCTAATGTTGTTTCAGATGAAGAATCTAAAAATTTATCATCTTTATCATCTACAATTAAATTAAATAATTATAATAATCTTCCAACAGGTGAAGAGAGTACATATTATTATAATGATGGAGATGCTCCTAAATTATTAATGTATCCTACAACTGTTCCTTCTACACAATATGGAGATATTGTTTATCCAGATTCAAATCGAAATCAAGTAGATAAAACATATCGACTATAAAAAAAATAAAAATATGTTAAAAATATTATAGTATAATATTATAGTAAATTAGTATAATATTATAAAAAAATGGATAATCATAAAAAAAATAATAAAATGAATAATAATCAAAATAATAAAATGAATAATAAAATGATGAATAGTATAAAAAAAATAAATGAAAAAATAAATAATAAAATAAAAATAGATGAAAAAAAAAATAATAGATATTTAAATGAATCTGAAGAAGAACAAAAGAAAATTCGAAGCATAATTGATTTACAAGAAGAAAAGAAGTTAAAAAGTATATGTTCAAAAGATAATGATTGTAAAAGTAATGAAGTATGTGCTTTTAATGAAAATGATGAAAAACATTATTGTATACCCAATAAATTATATTTAGGTTGTTTAAAATCAAAAGATAAAATGTATCGTCATATTTCATCTACGAATGATAGTGATGTAAAAGATATTCAATCTTGTAATAATTTTGTTCGTAAATTAAACAATCCTGAAATTATATATGATTATATTGTTTATAAATCAAAAGTAGAAACACCGATTAAAAAACAATCGATTCAAGTCAATTTAAAATGTGGAAATATGAAATTAGTTTCTTTCCCATATAGTGATAACTTTGAAGAGGAGTGTAATGTATATAATGAAATATGTACAATTAAACCAAAGAAAAATATGATTAATATGATAAAAAGTAATTTAGATAATTGTACGAAAGAATATCATTTAGAAATTAAGTATAAATGTGATATTGAAAATCGTGAAAAAATAATAAAAGTTCCTATTGATAAAGAAAAAATAGAAGATATGACGATTGAGTTAACTTGTCCTATTGATGGTGAAAATAGTAAATATCAAGCAAAATGTACAGCATTTACTTTAGAAGATAATAATCAAATGAATCTTGCTTCATCTTTTGATTCATTTATTATTCAACAAAAGTGTGAATTACCATCCTATTTAGTACCAAATATTATTAAAGATTTAGATGCGTATCAATTAAAAAAGAAAGATACTTTACAAAAGAAGGTTGAAAAGTTTGAAGACATTATAAGTGAAGATGAAGAAGATTTAGCAAAGAAAAAAGCATTACAATATATGTTAGATTATGAAAAAAAATATAATAAAAAAATATCATATCAAGATGCTTTAAGTCATGTAAAACGTATTATTGAACACGCAACAAATGAAGCATCTTTATCATCATCAACATCATATTGGGATTCAACAACAGGATTAAATAAAATTCCACTTGAAAGAAAAAATGGAATATATAATGACAATGTTATTGGAAATAATAAAATATATAATTCGTATTCTGAAATTTTAAATGATTCAAGTGTTGAAAATCAAATAAATAATGCTGATTATATTGTATATTTTAATAATAATGACACTATTCCTGAATATAGAAGAGGTAAAGGTTATGTTTTAACTCAACCTATATTATATGAAAATAATAAAAATACAATAGATACTTGGATGAATCAAGAAAATGCTATTACATTAATACGTAAATTTAAATGGGATACTACTACAGGATTAAATAAAATCCCATTTGAAAGATCAAATGATAAATATGATAATCTTGTACGTGTAGGAGGAGTTGATAAAATATATAATTCATTTTCAGAAGTATTAAATGATCCAAATGTACAAGCACAACTTGATAATTCAAATTATGTTGTGTACTTTTTTAATATTGATTCTATTCCTCCATATAGAAGAGGTAAAGCCTATATTTTAACACATGCTATTTTAGCAGATAATAATAAACTTTCAATAAATACATGGAGTACTCAATCAAATGCTATTACTTTAATAAATACATCTGAACAATCAACAAATGATCGAAATGCTGAATTAATAAATGATGCTGCTTCAGATATAAATAGTTTACAAGAAAGTATATCAAACAGTATGAATGAATTAAAAAATTTATATGATAAAGAAATAAATCAACTTTCTAAACAAGATGATGAAATGGATAAAACATTAAATATGATGACTCAACGTATTCAAAATCTTAATTATCAATCACAAGTAAATAAAACAATTATTAAATATATGTATATTATATTAATCGTTGTTTTTATTATTGCTTTAGCATATTTCGTCTATATGTATAAACAATAAACATTAAATTTTAATTTTAATTAAAATATTTGTTAATAAATAAATAATTTATTAACAAATGAAAAGAAAAGTATTTAATAGAAAGTATTTTCGAGAAATTGATTTATTTTGGTTACTTTTGTTTTCATAAATAAATGATTTTGATTAAAAATATTTTTATAATAATTTTGAATTATATAAAATGCTATTATTAAAACAATCATTGTAGTTAATATTGAATAGAATATTGAAAAATGAAGAGATATATAAATAATAATTGTACATATAAGTGTTAATAAAAGTAAATAAAATATATCATATTTATTCTGATCTAAAGATTGAAGTATTGAGTTCTTATTTATTTGTAAGTATGAATCCATCATGATAGTACTATGTATAAATTATATTTTTAATTTTTCTTCTTTTTTATTTTTTAATTTTTTAACAAAATGATCTTTATTTTCTCTTTGATCTTCTTTTTTTACTTTTTTCTTTTTTAATTTCTCTTTTTCTCTTTTTATTTTTTTACTTTTTTCTTCTTTATTCTCTCTTTTTACTTCTTCTACTTCTATTTTTTCTTTTTCAAGTTTATTTTCTTTTTCTACTTGAACTTCTTCTTCTACTTGTATTTCTTCTTTTTCTACATAAACTTGTTCTACTTTTTTTTCTATTTGGACTTCTTCTACTTCTTTCATTTCTATTACTTCTTTTTCTACTTCAACTTCTTGAATAGGTTGTATTTCTTCTTTATCATTTTCGTTTGTTTCAAGTTGATTATCTACAATAACACGATTATTATTTTCTGTAAATGAATAAATAAAAAGTGCTTGAATACAATCAAATAAATATTGTGTTTTTTTTGATTTTTGATGTATTACAAAATGTGTATCACTTATAAGTGAACATAAAATTAATAATAAAAAGAATGTTTGGGCAATATTATCAATATTTTCATTTTCATTCATTTTATAAAATATATTCTTAATATAAGTATATAATATTTCTATCTTTTTTTAACAAAGATCATAAAATATAAAAAAAATAAAAAAAGTGAATTTAAAAAAAATAAAAAATGTAACATGGAAAGAGTAGAAGTAAAAAAAGAATATTTTGTAAAATGGAAGAGTCTAATAAAAATATTATTTTAAAACTTGAAGAGTTACTTATACTTTACAAAAAAGATCCTTCCCTTAAATTTAAATGTAAAGCACTTTCAACCGCCATTCCCGCCTTAAAACAATATACTCAACCCATCCAATGTGGAAAACAAGCAATGAATGATATTAAAGGTATTGGTAAAGGTATAGCAGACCGTATTGATGAAATTATAAATAGTGGAACTTTAGTTGAATTAGGTGTTAAAAATGAAAAGTATGAATCAATCGATATTATTAAATCGATTACGGGTGTAGGAGATGTGCGAGCGGAAAAGTGGTATAATTTGGGACTTCGTAGTGTAGAAGATGTTAAACAAGCAATTTTAGATAAGAAGATTACAAGTACACATCATATTGATCTAGGATTAAAATATTATGATGATATGAAAGAGCGTATTCCACGAGATGAAATTGAAAAGATTGAAAAGAAGATTCAAAAGTGTTTAAAAAAAGTAGATAAAAATCTTATTTTTCAAATTTGTGGATCTTATCGACGTGGTTTACCAACATCAGGAGACATTGATCTTTTAGTATCAAATCCGAAATATGTTGAACATATTTCCAATGAAAAGTATTTACAAAAAATTGT
>JACCDO012001704.1_pt1 | contig 10141 bp, 2 predicted proteins | sample 7446101 | NCBI WGS metagenome assembly JACCDO01 (sample SAMN15323440, study PRJNA562643) | freshwater metagenome | isolation source: river surface water | place: USA:Blue River Watershed | collected 2017-08-16
GTCAGGGCTCTACTGCTGAGATTTGCTCATCATGTCTCCTGCAAAGTGGCCGCTGTACCGCTGGCTCTCGTCAGTTTAAAGCGAAGATGCTTTATGCTGCGTTCTGCTCTTTTTCATTTTAAAACATTCATGCGCGAAAATGTTTATCAGCGGGGTAGCGTAAAAAGGGCCTCACGACATCTTTACCAGAGAGCACTGCTCCTTGTAGTCCGTCGGTTATCTGGTTTCGCCAAGCTCGCTGGCATAAGACGACAGATGGATCAAGGGGGAAGCATTCAGGTGCATCAGGCAATCATAAAAGCTCGCAAATTTTCTGGATTACGAGAAAGTTTCGTCGTGGTCAGACCCGAGAAGGCCAGATGCTCCCGATCTATGGACGGCACCTCCACCTTTTGGAACAAGTCGTTTCAAAACTTATTTATTTCCAGTGAAGTAGTAGCCAAAAAAGATGTAAAATTACGAAATCTCATGCAAATAGCAATCGCTCGCGTGGACGTTGTCAAATCGCGCGCGCTCAGAACTTGGTTTAACCTGCTGCAGGCACCTAACGACGCATCTGCGTTTTATATCGCAGAAGAATTAAGATTACGGATTATGAAAAGAAATTGCATCAATATTTTATTTAGAAATTATTTAGTGCAGCGAAATCGTAGAATTAGAATGAATAAACTACGTCGCTTCGGTCTGAAGCGAGAGCTGGCTCGACAATTTCATAGGTTTCAATTTAGTCTGCACCTTCAACACATCGAGAATAAGCTTTTCATTGTGAAACGGCTACGGCGCAGTGCAATCAAGGCCATACAGAAATTGCATAGAATAAGTTCTCTATCCAAGCGCTTAAAGCGCTTAGAAGCTGTCACGAGGCGCCGCACTTTGCTGCGCACGTTCTACTCCATATTCAAAGAGAGAGAAATGCGTGTTGTTAATAAAGATATAAATGATGTAGCGAAGCGGGCATATAACAGACAGCTTGGTCATCGTTTTTACAAAACCCTGAAGCCTGTTATATCGCACAAACGCAAATTACGACGCATCGTACGGTGTTTCTATCTCCGACATTTTATGCACACGTGGTTGAGAGGTGCCGCCGTGGAAGCAGCCGTTTTTCGAATTCGGTCTCGATGCAATAAACGCATTTTATTTACATTCTTTATTTCATGGCATAGGTATGCTATGCAAGTGGCCAGTCACAGATTTGCTTCGAATGAAGTGCGGCGCAGGAGAGAACGAAGTGTGCTGCTCTCGTATGTGTGTCAGTGGATTGAAGCCATTCACGAAAAAAGAATCCGATGTAGATATGACAAGGTAAAACTCAAAAACGAATTAAACAAAAAGCGTTTTGTGCTAAAGTATTGGCAACATCGAGCCATCCTGCGCGAGGTAGGGCTGTGGAAGTCAGCAAAGCACATTTTGCAGCAAATACTATTTCGGGTTTACAGTCGGCAGAATCAAAGACAAAAACTTAAACTTGCTGGAGTTTACGCGCAAAACCGCGCTATGTCATTAGCTTTTAGGCATATTCGCCTCGCTTTCCGTTTACATAAGCAGAAGCAATCCAAAGCTCGGGATGCGGAAGCTGTTGTGCTTGTAAAGAAGTGCCAGTACCATTTGAGATTCTGGCAGTGTATCGCTCACAAAAAAATGCAAAATAAATTGGCATTAGGAGCAACATTTCATGTTATCATGGGTGAGAAGAGACGTCGTGTAGATACGAAAAAAACACGGCGCAGTTCATTAATGCAGGACATCGCCACGGCAGTAAATGCGAATCGGATTACACGAAAATTGCGCGTTCATCTTTTCATTTGGGTTCAATGGCTGAAGCATGCCAAGCGTTCTACGCAATTATCCTTTGTAAAAGCCAACTTCGTGGCTTGGCAAAAGCTAGTGTCTACGCACCATATTCGAAGACTTGCTTTTTATTCTCGAATCAAATCCGTATGGGTTAAAGATTTGATGCGATTTGGGTTTAGCGGCTTCGTTCAAAACCGAAGATCGTGCAAGGTTAACAAGAGCATGTTAAGACGGTTACGAGAATCGACGCTAAAAATGTGGGTGACGAAGTTTTTTAATCGTCGTAAAATGCGTCGTGTTGTATTGTTCATGTGTCAAAAGTTCATTACGAAAGAACTTCGAAAAGCCTGGAATTTTTGGAAAGTGATGGACGGTCCGGCGAAGAGTTTCGAAAAGCGGTTTTTGCGAGTAACTGTGTTCAACAGGTGGTATAATTGCGCACTGACACAACGATATTTCCGAAATAACACTCTCAGAAATACCTTACGGGGTTGGCGTGAAGTAGTTTTCCAGAAAGGGAAAGCAACGAAAGACATTCGTCGTGGGCGACATCTTTTGTTCAATTTGATCACTAAATTGCGCCAATCGCGCGCTTCTTTACTGGCACAAGCCTTTTCGAAATGGAGTGGTAAATCTGAAAGCGATTTTTTCCCTGCAAAATCCAGCAACACATCCACTTCTGTTGTTAACATTTTGGCATTTACCCCGAAAAAGAAAGCGCTGGACAAGCATCACTTATCTAGTGTAGGGCCTAATGTGCTCAACCATTCCTGGCGCGAAGGCATAAACAAATTGCGTTTGTCCAAAGCATCACTAACAGCATCGAAGTTTCGATCGATGACTGCGCAGTATTCTGAACTTTCAAGCAGCATTGTATACGCTAGACAAAGTCGCGCAGACGAAAATTCAAATGGAACGTACAAACCGTTTTTGCGCAAGCCGTTTTTAGCAAATAATGTGCAAAACAGTGTAGTTGAACCTGATACATTTTCAGCTTACGGCATAGAGGATTTATCTAATATTGAAAGTTCAGTATTAGCGCCTGGCGAGGAAGAAATGCAAAGCTATTAATTAACGAGCTTATGTAATTTTTAACTATGTAAAATGTAGTGCCACTCTCTCAAAACATACATTTTTCGCTATAATACTGAAAACAAGTAACATCTATTTTTTACACATATGATCTTCCATAGGTCCTTCAACGCGAATAAATATTTCTTTTGCATCCCGAGTCTCTTCAAAATCCAGTAAAGACAATGGATTCATCATAGGTTTTTCATCAATATACATAATTTGAAATTGCATGGGTATTCCGTATTCACACTCAACAAAACTTTTTAATACTTCAACAGTTTGTCCTAATTTGAAATACGATTCCCCCTGGCTTCCATCGGGTAAATCGAAGTTAACCAAAATAGTGTCCTCCTGGACGCATTTACTCTCAATTCCTTTTTTTTTTGATGCTAAAGACAAATCCAAATCCATACCTTTTAACAATGGGGAAGAAGGTGCATACGTATAATCATTAGGTATTTCACTGCATGCGACTTCTAAAAATTCTTCTCCATCTCCCGAGTCTTTTGATTCACTCATTATTAGAACTTCCTTTCCTTTCAAAATACAAGAAAGTTAAAAGTTGTTTGCATCCCCACTGGGATTTCGGGGAGCTTTCCCACTCAACCACTTGGGTCGTTCATGGCCTTTGAGTGCACTTCAACTCCATTTAAAGCGAAGGAGCGCGTGCTTTCAGATTACAGGTGTTGAATTTAATCGCAGTACCGCGATCGCATATTTTTAAAGTTATTTTTTATCATATTTTTACTTTCTATCAATTGATTTGGTATAAATGCTGCTCCCGTTGATTTTAGTTATATGTGTAACTTTCGCTGCCTTCTCAAACGTGTCTGCCATTCATGTTGATTTTCAGTTTGTCAATTCGCTCAAAAATGTTCTTGATATTGTCGGAACTGATGTGCATGAACACTTCGTTGATGAGCATGCTCGCGCACTAGGTCAAATTCAGAACCCTCAGCATAAACATTTTGGTAAGAGACACGCATTTGCAGTCCAGATATCTTCAGATTGCACTAATGCCTGTTTTCAGCACTTTCTTTCAGCTTTTGGTGAAGATAACGTTGATTATATTCATCCTGGGTTCAGTGTCGCATATACTACGGAATCTGAACTCGCAAATTATATTGGATTAACGCAAGATACGAAAACGATATTATCATATGTTCCTTTAGTACCAGCATCAAAAATTAGTAGCACTGCAAGCAGTGGTTGTTTTGATTTTAATGCACAGGATGAAAATGCCATGCAGGATTATGAAGAAAGAACTAAAGTGAGCAAATTGTCGCGCACTCGTCCTCTAAGCACAACCAGTATGATTGTTTTGAAGGTCGCACCGATGACGTCAGAAGAGTTGGCAAGCTTCCGGGAGACAATGTCATCCCTTGTTTCCGAGTTCGCTGGTGACGTTGATTTCACTAATCAATGGGATCTGCGCCTGATGAAGCCCGAGGCAGTGAGTTTACTGGGACTGAAGGTAACCGCCAAAGATGCAGATTGCTCTAAAACCAAAACTCTTATTTCTCGTGCGGCAGAGCTAAGAGAAGTGATTCGCGTTGAGCGCACAGACGAAGTGTTTACGATGAACAGATGGGTCAAGCCTCTGGGCGAATCTTTCACGGACACCAATCAGGCGATTACTGTACAAGGTAGTCTCACCGGAAAGGGTCAAATTATTGGCATTTCTGATACTGGTTTGGATATGTCGAGTTGCTACTTCAGCGATCCAAACGTTGCAGCCCCGTATTCCACTCCTGCAAATCCCACGAAGAACTTGGCGCATCGGAAAGTTATCCAGTACATTACTTTTGTCGACAATTCAGATGACAGCGTAGGTCACGGGACACATGTTTGCGGAACTGCCGCAGGATCCCCTTTGCAAAATTATGGTGATTTTATGAAGTACAGTGGCATAGCGGCTGACGCAAAAATCGCCTTTTTTGACATAGGTCCGTCTTCAGGGTCAATCAGCCCTCCCAGCGACGTAGCCGCACATTTGCTTCAAGTTCAGTACAACGCTGGGGCGCGCATATTCGCAAACTCTTGGGGATCTGCACCCGCTGCAGGTAAAAAGTCCAACTATGATTCGAGATGCCAGAACATCGATCAGTGGCTATTCAACCATCAAGACGCTTTCGTTGCGTTCGCTGCAGGCAACGAGGGCGACGCTGGCGCTGGTACTGTAACATCTCCCGGTGGCGCAAAGAATATTTTAACTGTTGGCGCCTCATTGTCATCCAACGATTGTTTCAAAGCTTTCCCCAACTCTGTTCCCGACGGAGTGGATGACAACTTCAACCCCTCCAAGCTGGCGTACTTCTCATCGCAAGGCCCGATGCTTGATGGGCGCATCAAGCCAGATTTGACCGCTGTTGGTTGGTGGGTTTCTAGTGCCAAGGCCACTCCAGGCAATACTGGCTCCTCTAATGCGCAATGTAATGTTCAGACTCTGCAAGGCACCTCCATGGCTACGCCTGCCGCTGGTGGATTCGCAGCCATAGTGCGTCAATATCTTGTTGACGGATACTATCCATATGGAACCCCCACTGCGTCCAACAAAGTTGTTCCGATGGGCGCGCTTATTAAAGCAATACTGATTCATTCTGCTCAACAGCTTACGGGCTCCGTGAAAGTGAATCCAAATTCAGGGGCCACCACCGTTCAGACGTTGCCATCGTTACCCTATCCTAGCAGTCAGCAAGGTTACGGACGTATTCAACTCAATACGGTTCTAAATTTTGGCAAACCACAGTCATGTTCTTCTGGAGTTTGTCAACCAAACAACCCTCTGTCGCTTTACCTGATAGGAGGCAACAGCACAGACGCTAACGCTATCGCTATTGTGCCTGCGGCAGCTTTCACAGCTGTTGGCGTGAAGCAGTATTATTTTAAGACGGGCTCTGCTGCAGGTCCAGTCCGTATAACCATGACATACTATGATTATAAATATACGGGTTCTTCCTTTACTTCGGCGAGCAATATGATGAACACGCTCCAACTGACAGCTGTTTCTTGCGGTTCTGGGACTGTGACTGGCTTGGATGTAAATGGAGGTTCGTGCTCAAGTCCAGGTTCCGTGCTCTATCCATCGCTAACTACAATTGGAACCACTGTCCAAATGATAGATATTCAAAACGCCCCGCCAAATACAGTTTATCAGATACAAGTGCAGTGTGCTTCTCTAATCGCAGCGACTAAATTGCAGCCTTTCGCCGTTGTCGCAACTCAAAATGTAATTTCCTTTCCTCCTGGACCCAACGACAACCCATACGCCCCTTATTCTTTATCAAGTGGCGGTTCAGTAGCATCTTACATCAATGAGAGTGCGGCTATAATAATTTCTGTTTTTGCAGTCATTTGTGTAATTTTACTCATTCTAGCGGTCATTATTTACAGAGCCCATAAGCGTGCAGATCAGCTTGAGAAAGACGAGATTAATGCGGCTGTAGAAAGTCTTGCTCGAAGACACAGAGAAGCACAATTATCAGCAGCTGGTGAAATGTAGGAAGACTTATATCAAAGATTGTTTGTTAGACGATTTAACTGTAAATAGGTAGATCCAAAATATAAGGAAAGTAATATTTTGTCATAAGTATTACTTTCCCCAACTCAAGAATAAAAACTATCCAGCAGACCCTTTCGGTTAGGGTTAGGGTTAGACCCTACAGACTCGGAATCTTTTTTTGAGCCAACACCGGCAGAGTAAGAGGGTCAAAATATGCTCTTAATCAATTAAGTGTTTGGAAATTGCCGTGTATCAGTGCCATTTAACAGCAAGATGCATAACTCTTACAGCTTTACAGCAAAGTTCGAATAAATGCTCTCACCTAAGTAATGCCTGACAACGTGTGCTGGCTAGCAGTAACATTTACCAGTCGAGAATAATCCAGTAAAGTAATTATTTTCTTTTATTAAAGGCAATATAAAACATTATGGTGCAACTAGATGCCGTGGAAATAACACAAATCATTTATATTTGTGTGATTTCTCCTCCACTTTGGTATGTTGCTCATTATGTGACTATTTACTATGCCGAATCAGGAACACCGAAACATACTATCATTACTCTTCGAATCGGTTTTTTTGTTTCATTTCTTTTTCTTTTCTTGGTTCCAGTAGATATCGCATCTTGTGTTGTGGGTAGAAAGGATTGGGGAGGTGAATCGGATGTTGTTGCTCAGGCGTTATATTCTTCCAGTAGGAAAGTTGTTTCAAATTGTTATACTATTTGCTATGTCATTACTACATTGTGGGGATTAGCGGTGTTGAAATATCAAGATTATCTTAATACTGACGGCTACTTCACAAGACGACAGAGAGCTTGCAGTGCACTGAAGCGAATGCTCTGGGATATGTTATGGCCTGCCCTAGTTGCAGTGCCAGTTTTGATAATTCTTTACAAAACTAAAATGCTCCCAAGCAACACAGACGGAATTAAAGTTTTTTCACAACTAGCGACGAACACAATTTATACAGTCCTTGTGTCTTTTTTGCTTGGATACGGTTTAATAGAATTTCCTCGTCTTTTATGGGACAAAGCTGATTTTGATAAGCAACTTCTTCAAATGCAAACGAAAGCTGCCACGGCATTTACTATATGTTTGGAAGCTCGCAACGCGCTAGCCTTGGAAATTGCAAGTGTTTTAAAAACCAAAGATAAAATAGGAACTTCCGATGGTCAATTGGTTGAAGCGATCGGAATGATGATTGCTGAATGTCCGAGTGAATTTCGTAGTAGCAGTTTTGGAGAAGTTGCTGCTGATAAAAATGGGAATGTGACCATACACACATTAGCGCAATTGAGAACTAACATGAACGAAAAGAAATCCGCTTTTCGAATGGCTCAGGCACGTCTCGAGGAGACGCAGTATGGAGCTTATAACTTGGAGGACATGGTTTCTGCGAAAAATAATCCATCACAAGCTTTTATTTATTGGAGCTTGCGAAATGTTAATTCCACGCCAGAAGAACGCAGATGGCTGCTGATAGTAAAACCGCGTCTTTATAGAGTGGCTGCTGTGTTCTGCGTAGTTCTGTCAATACTTACATTTTTGGGCATCGTCAGCCAGCTCGGATCATCCAAAATTTCTGTCTATTTCTTAGCTGTGCATAGCGTGAGTGACTCGCGAAGCAACACACTTGCAGGTATTATCATTTTCAATTTTCTAACTCTGGCATATGTTATAATTGCGATTTATTGGGCGCTTTTTCAGATGCGCAGTTTGTTTGAATTGGTGCCCAAACGTACAACCCCCCTAGCACTATCTGGTGCTAATAAAATGATGGCGACGTTAACATTTCCTATTGTATTTTTTTATTTAGGGTGCCTGGGAGAAAATGGCATCAAGGACGGCGATTGGATGAACTTTGAAATCCCATTAAATGTCACGGCACCAGTTTTAAACGCTAATGGTACGACGATTGGTCAATCATGGTCATTACAACCAATATTCATGCCTCCATCGTTTGCTTCTTTTTATCCTATGGCTTCTGTTCCTCCTATTAAAAAGAGTTATGGATTCATTTATCCAGTGTTGCTTTTCTCTTTTATGTTCATTCAACTGAGTAAGGCGTTCAATCGTTTATGCGTGTTACTGAAAGTGCCGTCTTGGCAGTTTGGGGATCCAATACTCACTACGGAACAATTGGCGGAGGGTATGCGTCAGTTGGTTCGATTCAGAAAAATTGCTGAAAGAACTGTGCAGCGTCAAGAACTTGCGAAAGCGCGAGCTGGTGATACTTCAGGCGACTATCCTGGGTTGAAATTCTGCGGAATATGGATTTTTAAACCGAAGAAAGCTAATAAAGCACAAATAGTCAAAAGTAAAGCCACGACGTTAAAAGTTCACCTGCCTGAACCTACACCTTTACGCGGGATCATTCTTTTCAAATGTGCGCCAAAAAAGCGTGCGAAGCTGAAGTGGATTGAAATATTCGCACATGTGAAGCCCCCTGGAATTCTTTGTTTTGCAAAAAGCGAAGCTGCTGCAGAGAATAATGAAGTAGAAGCGTACCTACCGACTCCTATCGATTTGTGCATTGTCTTAGACTTTACTGTGGCTATGAATGACAGTAAAGAAGGGTTCAGGCTGAAGTTGGAGTTAGTTGATCAAAGCATCAAATTGCGTTTGGATTCTGAGGATGAAATAAATAAATGGAAAAAAGGTCTTTTCGCATGGAAGCAGTTCCGAGGCATGACTGATCTGTTGCCATCTGAACAAAAGTTGAACGCACACAATGCTGACAACAATGCTGCTGACGCAACGACAACCACGATAAAACTTGGCAATGAAGGTATAGAGCTAGTTAACCCTTTGCACTTCAAAGCCTTGAGTACGACTGCTAAAACAAATGATACTATACAAAAAAATGGTGCCTCACATCACGAAAGTTTAATCGGCAAGCCCGCAAGTTTAGAAGGATACTTAGGCAAAAAACGGTCTAGTGCAGTTGCCAACATTCCATCCTTCAATAAATTTCAAACAAGATATTTTCGAGTTGACGAATCTTCCGGGAAATTGCTTTATTTTTATAAAGAGAACCTGGACATGCCAATGGGCAGCATAGATCTCGTAACAATCGCTGAGGTTTCTAGTTTCAATAAAGAGACTAAAATGGACAATACCAGATTTAGTATATATATGCCAAAAAGTGTAGAGGAAGAAAAAGTCGTCAAACTCAAAGCCAGCACTGTCGAAGAGCAAAGGATGTGGGTCAATGGATTAAATGCTTGGCGTGAATATTTCATAATGCAATACAGTACAAATCAAGCTGCGCTCTACGCAGAGAATAATTATTATGAAAATCGTAACAATGATGGCGAGAGTGCCCCCGAAATACTACAGACGGATAACGTGCAGTCTCAGCATGATATTGATGGAACGCAAAGCGTAAATACTAACACAGATGGCGACGTGCACGATAGGGTATCTCTAGATGTTAATGATGTGCTTATCGATGATGAATTCGACATAGAAGCTGGTGCTGATCCCGATTCATCCTCAATCAACGAAGACGGAAATGCAATTGGTAATGAACGAGCTATTGAAAGTAGTAATAATTTCAACGAAGATATCTTGGAGAGCTCAAGCAAATCCAATATGATGGAAGAGTTTGGTATTTCGCCCACTACAAATGTCGCTGCGCACAGTGTCGTTGTGAATCCTATGCGTCTGACAAAGGCTTTTTCAAACGTATCAACAACGCAGCGTTCGCCTCAGTCTCGCTTAAATCCTCCAACGCCTACGATAAAAGACGTAAGTGGAGGTACGATGCA
>JACCDO011137643.1_pt1 | contig 10140 bp, 7 predicted proteins | sample 7446101 | NCBI WGS metagenome assembly JACCDO01 (sample SAMN15323440, study PRJNA562643) | freshwater metagenome | isolation source: river surface water | place: USA:Blue River Watershed | collected 2017-08-16
CATTTTCTGATCCTCGTACTTTCTGATCATCAACAAAACTACTATATTGATTTAATGATTGCGACTGGGAAGTTAGCACCTCTTGAATCTCCTCTTCATTTTTGCCTTTATCATACCATGCAGTGTCACTCTCTGTTCCAATTATTCCCCACATAACATCTATTAATTCCTTCGGCACCAAGAGGAGTAACACAGATAATCCCTGCAGCAACAAGGGCGAATACTCCCGCAGTAACTCCTGCAAGTAGATAATAGACCAGCTTAGCGCCCGATGCGTCCCCAGGGGCGAGCCGAGGCACTTCATCACCAGCTCGCCACTCATTTCAATGTGTTGATTCAATTTACAAAATTATTTATCATCAGAATTTGATTCATACCGGCGTACCGCAACTTTTCGAACTTCGAAGCTAATTAATCTATTCTAGTTTGAATGTTTGAAAACTAGCTTCTAGGCAAGTTAGAACGGACTCGAATGGAAGCTAGCAGGCAGGCAGCACAGAAGAAGAAGTTTCCCATGTTAATTTATAGTAAATCACAAAAAATTTCACAAACTAAGTAAGTCCCCTATCGTCACTCAAATAACTGCTCAAGCTTGATGTTATAATCCAGCGCGATAAGTAAATCGTGTTCTAACGGCTAGAACTGGATCTAATTTTGAATTAAAAGGGGCCGGCGGCCCCGGTAACCGCCTAGTGGAGACAGTTAGGAGGTAGTCCATCGCTTAGTACAGAACAAGTGAGAGGAAGACAGAAATGGCGGGCTCGGTGGTAACGTTTTCCCCTCGAAACGCCTTCGATGACGGCTCTGTGTTTGACCAGACATCGCTGGACTCGAAGCATCAAGGTTCAGTTGCATCGAAAGGCATGAATGATTTTTTAAAGAATATGGACTATGTGCAGCATCAACAGGTCAAAATTGGAAAGAAGATCGAGACAGAGAGAAAAAGGAGCATGCAGTTGGATGAGCTTTGTGTAAATATTAGGAACGAGTTGAAACTTATTCAAAATAAAACTCGTAATGGTGCAATAATCAAGGAAGATGAACTGAACAATAAAAAGTTAATTAATAGATTAGAACACCAACTGCAGACTGCGAGAGTTAAATTATCAGTAATAAGACGTGATAATCGTTTATTAAAGACAAAAATAGATGAGACAAGAAAAGATAAGTTAATGCACGTGCAAATAGTACATAATTTAGAAAAAGAATTAGAGTCGAATAAGCGTAAAACAACTGATGCTCATAAACAAGTTGCAATAGCAAATGATAAAAAGCATCAAGTTCAAATTGAAGTAGCAGCACTTAAACATAAAATGGTTCGAGACATGGAAGATTTTGGTCGTGAATTGACACAAGCAAAACAATCCATCCAGACAACTCAAGGAACTATAATGGAATCTATCAAAGATCGTTTGGAGTTAATACAAACATATGATGGGAATAGGCATCATGGACACACCCACAAACATGATGCAACTGTAAATGATGTAGACGAGAATAAAATTGATGAAATAACAGAATGTTTACGAGATATAAATATTCCCACCGTTGAAGAGCTGGTACAAGTGCTGCATGTGTCAGAGGAACAAGCATTTTTCCTATACAATGAAATTCAAGCTGACAATAAAGAATTTGAAAAATTAGAGACAGTCAACAAGCATTTGGAGAGAGAATTAAGTGATAAAAATGCATCGCTGTTAAAACTAGAGCAACACAATGAACTGTTGAAACAGGAGTTAGAGACTAACATTAATACTATTCAAAAGAATATTGCGAAGTACGACTTATTATATGTGAAGAGAATGGATGTGTTAAACTCAATCTCTGAATCATTAATGAACTTACTACAAACTATAGCTATCGACGAAGATGCTATGGACCAACAGTTGCTTTCCACTGGGCTTACAGATCGCAATATAAATGAATTTTTAGGACTAATTGAGCAAAGAATAGACGATTTAATTCAAATGTCGAAAGCTGCAGCTCGCCAAACATTGAAAAAAGAAGATTTCTTGCGGACAATTACCAGTGGAGCTGATAATAAAGCTTTAGCCATACCAGCCTTACCCTCGCTAGAAAATGTGGAGGATGATGATGATGAAAAAGATGATGGCAAAGTGCAACCTATTAATATCGGTATGTTGAAGGATTATATGCATCAAAAAATTCAAAAAAGTTTAAAGAAAACCAATATACCCATTCCACTTAGTACTGGCACGTTTAAAGATCGCATGTCCAAAGCTGAAACACCTTCTCCAGGACGTACATCAGCAATTACAGGCTCTATAAAGATCTCATCAAATGATATTTCGTCACCTAGTAATCCCAATGATCCTAATGGTGTGTTAGCGTCAATTGGTGTAAATATCGGAAGTGATATCAAAGGCAAAAAAGGTTCAAATTTACAATAATAAAACTTTTTTATTTGTAATATATTCAAATTTGTACAAAATATAATACTAGTGTAGTCTGATCGTTATTTAATCCAAAGCACACCGAAAAGATGAGAAAATAAACAGACTTGTTAATTGCCGTATAATTGTAGCAATTTTGTTGCTGTGACTTCGTCAAAATACCCAGTAGCGTTGAGATTATTGACATGTAATGCTTGAAACATGGAAACAGCATCTTGGGTGTATGAATCAAACTTACCATTGGTTACAAGACTTTGATTAACTTCTGGACAACGAACAATCGTTTGTTGTAAATATCTGACATCCGCTCCACTAAATGACGGCATGTTGCAGTACAGCTCACGATAAAAGGGCGCTGGCATTGCGCTTTGTCCGCTTCGGGCCTGAAGAGCCACGAGAACCAACAATGCGAACAGGAACAGCATCGTTGCACTTGTTGCTCAAGTGGTGTTTTAATCTCACGCGGGGCCGATTTGGAGATAGCCCATCTCCATGTAGAGATATATTGTTATACGATACAATGAAGATAAAAATGATAGAGCGCTATTGTATGGCCATCTTATTTTAATGGTCTCAAAACTAGAAATAGGGATCATTTAATGAAACTAGTTGGTAAGTAATAGGCAACAAAACTATACAGAACTAATACTCTATCGACGGGTCGCATATTGATAACTTAATTATGCAGTTACTCATTATTGTAGTCCAGAAACTGTCACTGGAACTGGTTGGAAAAAATAGGAGTAGATCCACAGAATTCGCTGAAATGTTGGTCAAATAATGTTGAAAGTATCGAAATTATGGAATATTATGAAATATTATGGAATGCTGTGGTACGTTACCGTGAAACATATTGTGAAATCAATGGTGAAAATGGTGTTCCGGTTCCAGCCGTTAATAATGAATTGGGTGCGGAATAGGAACAGGAACTTCCGAGAACTGTCAATTTTTAATCTCTAGCGGTCAAAGACCAAAAAGTTTGAAATGGGTAAACAATTGCTCAATTACCAAGACTCGTATTATACGGTCGAATTCACGTTCGGCTCCATCTCGTTTATGCTGTCGTTCCTCTCGATCCTTTTGTTGTATCTAACCAGACGGAAATCCGGGTTCACTTATTTTAATGGATTGGTGGTGCATCAATTTATAGCCCAATTAACTTTTGACTGGTGCAATGTTATGACTTTCTTTTGCTTTCTCAAAGGCTTCGGTAATGTTGATGATGACTACTACTACGATTATTATGATGATTATTTAGACAAGTACAGAGAAGATTGGTTTGTCGCTGTTTCATTTTTCTATCAATTTGGAGGAATTCAAACATCAATTTTTGCCGCAATAATAATGGGTGTAATCACTTACATGGTTGTTCAAGAGAGGCTATTGGACTTAAAAAGATATTATCCATATTTTTTTGTTTTTGGTTTTGTGATACCATTTATACTATCACTATGCAGGATAATGTTCTTCTACCCTTTGACTGATAGGTACTACTTCAGTGGACCGCATGGGCCATCTGCCTTATATTATATTATCAATGTATATCGCAATCTCGCCATCCTTTTTATGGTAGTTTGTAATGTTGTTTTATATCGATGGTTGCATGAAAGAAGAGATATGAATCCACAAATTTTAAGGTTAGTAGCGAGTGTACAGTGGTACCCTGTGATTGAAATAATGGTCAGATTTGTTTACTACATGGAGCTTATCGATGATGTTCAGGGAAATAAGAATGAGAAAACAACGAGAACCTTCGAATGGTTTGTGATTATATTTAACAGTTTACAAGGATCTGCATATTTCCTTGTATTCTTACTTCGTGACGAAGAAGCTTATTTGTACTTAGTTAATGGCTTCAAAAAACTTTGCCGCGCAGGCAACGCTAATGTTACTGAAATAGAAATACAAAATAGTATTTCCCCGCCACAGTCTATACCATCCAAACGCAGAATATCTGTTCAAGGTAGTTTTCGTAGTGATGCCGTATATGGCGACGATGACTCTGACATTGACGAGACGGAGTGTGGTGGTGAAACTACGCATAATCCACTCACGTATACTTGATCCCCTGGAATATGTACTTATTTACAATTATAACTCAATTATTCTCACAGTTTGGATGTTTCAAAGCAATTGCAGGAATGGATTGGTGTTAATAACCGCAGTATACGGACTCATGGGCGGTGGGATGTAGATGTATTGGGTATTTATTTGTTCCAACGACAGTGCATCTATTACCGATTCGTAACTTCGATCACTTAGATATTGCAAATTACCGCAGTGACATACGGATGTAAAATTCACTAATTGGCCGTAAGGATAGGTGCCGTTGAATGACGTGCTGTTGGTATCCACATTTCCGCACGGAATTACGGATCGCAATGCAGAAGGACACGCAATGGTATCCAAAAATAAGCTGCAGATACTATGGAAGGAATAACACATATCCCACACCTGCACTGCTGGGTCGGGCTTATGTAACAAGCTATAAAGGTAATTTTTTAGTAAAGAGTCGTAAGTATCCTCGGCAATTATTAGCGACAAGTCGTAATTGCTTCCACAACCGCATTGACCCACCCATGTGGCATAATTTCTAGTAATCTCGCATCCGATATTCGTTTTTAAGGCGACTGGACAATTAACATGTTCTAGCATTTTACTACATACATTTTCAAAAATAGAACCGTAATCGACAGTAGTCAGCGTTCCGTAGCCAGTAAAATTATATAAATCGTATCTTCTAGCTAATGCGACATCTGTAATTAATTCTTGAACCCTTTTGCTGGCATCATGACTACCACAGACGCATTGCGATGCCACCTGGTCTATACCCCTTCTAGAGCATCCGTTAATAGTGCGTAGTTCATTCGCACAACCTATTCGATTGAGATAATGGTCACATGAGTTTTCGTACGTCAAACAATAGTCGAACACTTCCATTGGATCGTCTACTTGGTTGGGATTTCTTGGCCACGCACTAACCATGCTGTTAGTTATATTGTGTCTAGTCTGTGAGTCAATTACTGCTTCAATTATTCTTTCAGTTTGAAATTTTCCACAGCCACATTTCCCAATGAATGTTGTATAGTCCCCAGGAGTAGTGCATGCAACATTCATATAGTCGGTGTTTGTAGAATCGCAGCCCAGCTTAGTCAATATGGAGTCGCATAAGACATAATTTGTGTAACATAAATCGATGGGTGGTGGCATTACCACTGCTGGTGGTACAGATGAATATGCGTATGCGTTGTAAATTACCATGATCCCAAATTGACTGATGAAAGAGGTAGAAATACCATAAATATATGCATCTCTTGGAGCTAGAGTATCTAACTCGTTCACAAAACTAGATATTGTTGTAAGACATCCACAGAATCCATTAACGAGCCCGAATAACAAAGCTTGGGTGCTAACATCGTAATAATCAACTGCAAACTTTGATAAAAGGATAAATGTCGCCATGAGCAAAGTCCCAATAACATTGCATGCAAAAGTGCCTATTGGGAATTTAGGATTTCTTGAATTTAATTTTGATAAAAAATATCTTGTAATAGCTCCTATAGCCCCAAATATGCAAGTATACACGATGAATATCCACGTCTGGTCAACTGCAATCGGTATTCCAATGACTAATGCAGTGGATATCAATGACAATATAATAACGGAATAATCATTGATGTAATTTAATACGGTGGCACAACCATTCTGACCTGGTGGTATCTCACTTTCATTTGTATTTGCACTCGTAGATGCTAAATATTTACCAAAACGTAACGTAGCCAGTGGCACAACAGCACCAATAATCATGCTGGTTAACCACTCAAAAAATCTTCCACCGTTATATGAACCAAAATGATTTCCATAAGAAAGATCCATTTGTAGGAAAAAATTCTTGTTGCTTTCGATGGCCCATGACGAAAACGTAGTAAGACTTCCACAAAATCCCGATGTTATAGCTACATAAAGAGCGCGTGTAACCTTGTCATTTGTGCTATTAAAAAATTGGTCTTTATTTGCAACTACAAAACCCATAATAAAACTTCCTATAATATTGGGATATAGGACGCAATAGTTTGTTTCTATTTTCCATATTTTGTAGTATTGAAATCCTACTCTAATCATCGCTCCAGCATATGCGAACATTGAGATCGCTAAAAATTTACTGAATACATGAATCTTTTGGTGAAAAATAGCCTGAAGACATTCCGTTAATGGCGAATTTATCAGGCGTATTTCGTAACGGACTGATTTACTCGCTGGCTGTCCCTCCATCTCCATCTCAGCAGCAGTTGGTGATGCAAGACAAACAGAGTGCAATTGACGAGTGTAGTAAGGGCGGGCTAGCGCTGATTCTCTAATTGTGGTTACATTTGCAGAACTCTCCGGCGCATATATAGATAGGTGCCGTATGGTTTGGGGTTCATCAATGAAGTTACCACACGAAGAAACTTTTCATGATGAAAATTCCTCGTCAGTTCCGGATTCCGCCCCAAAGGTCCTTCCTTCCTGTAAATGTCAAATTTACGGTTGTTTATGAACAAATTAGGCGCCTTTCATCGTTCTCCGTCCGATTTCTATACGTTTATTTTACTCTATCGGTCCACATTCGACAAAGGTAATGGAGAACAAAGTCAACACACGATGGGTTAAATATTGACGATTAAAGATTCTTTTGTCATTGTTCAAGCCTACTTCGCTAAATAAAATATAGCTATAAAGAGCCTGAGTCGAATGCAGTCGACAACCAAGATACTATTTACCACAAAAATTTGATTTAAAATACATTTTTGACAACTCTTTGAATTATGCGAAATATGGGTCACAAATCGCTGACTTTTGCTTCAATAATTCTCTTAAATCTGGATATTTTTTACAAACTAAACAAAACTAAAATAAAGAAAATTAATAAATTGTGATTTATGTATTCAAATGAGGGATTAACCTTGCTAACCGCGAGGGAATACAAATGGACGTCATACTTGTTATTCTCTCGGACTCTAGTCATCAAGGTTACATTAGACTTGATTGTCATCTTTTCTTCTGTAACTTTTTTACTAACACTCTGATCTCTCTCTTTCTCGATGGGTATGTCGAGGTGAGTCATGTTGAACTCACGCAGCATTACCTTGACTGATATATCATACACTTCTTGAATTGCAATGAAATACATATGATCAAGTGCATCCACTGCAGCTTCAAACACTTTATCAGTAATGGTGACGTTTTTATATGGGAAGGAATCTGCCCCGAACATTCGAGTCATAATATTCTGGTATTCGGGCATTTCTATGTATTCGGGAAACAATACTTTTGGTAATTTACCATCACGAATATCTTTAAAATATGGTCGAACTTGGAAAAAATCGTTATTAGGGCTATGTCCTCTATAATAAAACGCAGATAAAAGTCTACTTGTGGGCTCACGTAGCACAGCAATGGATGGTAAATTATCTTTAAAAATCCAAGGACGATTTGCAAAATGTGAGGTACAACCTTTGATTGATGCGCAACGCCGCATTGCATGCCAATCGCAAAATCCTGGGTTAGTGCAACAATCTTGATTCCGATTAGAGTCTATGGAGCATGCAACCTTGCGTAATATTGATGTCATTGAGGTACCACCACATTTTGGTACGTGTATAAAATGAATGTCCATCGTCCCAGTTTCTTTTTTGCCATAAATATCAAGAATCTGAGAGGAAGGTTGTAATGTTTTGTATTTATCGAAGACGGAAGCCTCTTTAGGTATTTCAGTTATCACATTCTGCACGGCTTTGTTCTTGATTTCGATTTGATTAACCACTGTTTTATTTATTGTATCAATAAGTACAGGTCTCCTCAAACTGTGCAAGCTTGCGGTAGAATTAGAGTTGTGTAGGCCCATTATCAATATAGACAGTGTGCTGATCGCCAGTAGAAGCGATATCAAAATACATGTCGTTGTACTACAAGTTTCTTGTACTTTCGCTGATTTCGTTTGCACATTCAAGGAATGGTAGTGCCGCTGGTGAAACTTACCGTAGTACTTGGGATGGACGTGCATTGTAACTCACCGCTTCACACCATCACAGATTATTGCAGTTTACGTTGTTGGTTTTACCAACCGAATCGGAAAATTTTTGTTTTTTGGAAAAGTACCGGTATGTACAAGTACCGACATCAAATGATTTTAAAATCTCCCGGATTATTCCGAGATTGGATATTTCTCCATCATAAAATAAGTTGCAATAAGCCCGTCATCGAGACTGAATAAAATTAAATAAAGGAGAAGTTAATGCATATGCATAAAGTAATAAATTTAAATACATGCACTATCGCGAGTTTACACATTAACATATCTGGTCACTGTTTAATGGACTTACTTAACAGAATCCATCAAAGCTAGAAGGTCGTCTTCATCGTCCTCGGCAACATCGGCTCGCTTTGCCATGGCTATGCTACTATTGCCTTTGGCATCATCTTTCATACCGAACTGCTCCAAATAATCATCAAATGTTTTCGCGTCTGCACGGGCATCAACATCAATCATTATATAACCGGTCTCGCTGTTATAATTATCATCAACCTCTTTGGAGTCAAAGGTTGAGTCCGGAAATAAATTAATTTTAAAACTAAAATCTTGCTCTTTACTTCCACCATTATCAACACCTTTGGCGACACCAATTAAATCAGCGAGTAAATTTAATTCTTTTCTGGCTGAAGCAGCAGAAAGTGCTGGTGCCGACTTCCCTCCGCCAAATTTGCCGGGGCTATACATCGCTCGACTTGGTCCAGATTGGTCTAATCTAAGTGACTGTTTAAGTGCCGTCTCACAGTCAAGGATTGATTTTGGCATATTTTCTACGTATACGACACTTTCAGTAGCTTTTGAATACATATTCAATCCTATCTTACTTGTTAAGTTCAATATATTCCCAGTTTCTATGCACCCTCTACCAGAATCAATTGTAAATGCCTTCGTTGCATTTGTAGTCGCACCTCCCGATGCAATTGTCCGGATAGTCCCAGGTATCTCGGTACCATAAGACAGTGTATCTATATTTGGAAGTATTAATGTTCCTTTGCTATCTTGATTGTTATTTTGCAAAAATAGACTTATTTTTACCTTTTTATTCTGGTAAAATCTCATAAATGATGCCTTAATCAGTAGCCACTGAGAGTCTTTAAGTGTAGAGTATGTGGAAATGATTCTATTGACTGTTCTATCAATCAAGCCAGTCAAAACTTCGTCCGTGCTACCAATTGTTATTTTCATTTGTTCGATGTGATTAAGTGTCATGTGTAGGTACTGCCTAGGAACTTGGCATCCAAGTGTTTGATATTTAAATCCCATAATCATCAGGTCAAACAACTTGTCCATACTCGACTTATTCAAACGCATAATACTACTATGCGCAATTTTTTCAAATATCTGTCGCGTAGAAGGGATCGAATATATTTCTTGTGGCGCAAAAAGTTCGTCAACAAATTTCTGATCGAACATCGCGTAGAATATATCCAATAAAACTTTGACAGATTTTTCTGATGAAACATGTTGAGCTTGCAGTCTTTGCTGCAGGATGTATACCATCTCCCCGCCCATGTTGAATGTCGCTAGCGGCATGCATAGGTCGCACAGCATCGTTGGTGTGAGTACTTTTAACGTGAATTTTTTTGAGTCCAAAATTTTGACTCCTTTTTTTTCAACAGTACCGGCTCAGATAGGCCCTTTGGTACCATGTTTACC
>JACCDO011459701.1_pt1 | contig 10139 bp, 2 predicted proteins | sample 7446101 | NCBI WGS metagenome assembly JACCDO01 (sample SAMN15323440, study PRJNA562643) | freshwater metagenome | isolation source: river surface water | place: USA:Blue River Watershed | collected 2017-08-16
CAGTTAGGAGTTCGCAGCTTGTTTCCGTCACAAACATCTCCTATAATCCATCGCTTTTTCACTGGTCGCGCTATACTAGAATATGACAAAAATGAGAAGGAAGTCGCATTGATAGCTCTAGATGAATTGGTAGAAGATATTATAATTAAAGTTTATGAAAAAGCAAGTGAAAAATCTTCACAGTATCAAGAGTTTATATCGTTATCTATTCGATATATTCTGTTAAAATTATTTAGTAAAATATCTGCACACATATTAGATAGTCAAAAGTTACAGTTGAAAGTAGACATAAAGCCACCATCAATGGCATTACATCCAGGTATAGCAGTTGTGTATGCATATATTGAAACCAAAGAAAATATTATTGTCGTACAAGAGTATGCCAAACATACTGCATTATCAATTTCTCGATTTCATGCAAAAACAACATTATCACTACCAACTCTATCAAAAGGTGGTGGATTGGGCACACAAGATCTAAGAAAACGGTTTATATTGTATCAATTATTTCAGGTTGTTTCATTTTTGCATCTGCAGGGTTTATGTTTAGATATCCTTATACCAGGAAATATTATGTTGAGTGATGATATGTGGCTTTCTTTACCTATTAGTATATCGGAGAGAGCATGTCTCGCAGCTTTGTGTTCCATGAATAAAGACTTCGATAAAGCCGATTATTCAACTGCTACAAATGATGTGGACAGTATTCGTGAAAGAACATTATCCGAATTGCCAACTAAAATTAATTTCAATGATACCGCAATTGACAACAAAGTTCTTCCTTTGGATGAGCAATTTGTAAGCGATTGGTGCCAGAAATACCTATCAAACATGTGTGTTGATCGCCATCCAGATTACTACGAACCAGTGACAATACAATGGAGCAAAGGTAAACTAGGTAATTTTGAGTACTTGATGATAATTAATGCCGCAGCGGGCAGGTCCATGGTCGATCCTCTGTACCATCCCATACTTCCTTGGGTGACCGATTTCAGTGTGGATCATGACACTCTTGAGCACTGCGGGTATAGGGATTTGTCTAAAACAAAATTCCGCTTAAGTAAAGGTGATGCACAACTAGAAACAACATACAAGCATTCAGACCCGCCACATCACGTACCAGAAAGTATATCGGAATTGACTTACTATATTTATATGGCTCGACGCACGCCTATGCAGGTGCTGAGGAGAGTGGTGCGTGATGTGTTCGTGCCGGAGCACTACCCGCATAGTGTCGGTCGTATGTATGACTGGACCCCAGATGAATGCATACCAGAATTCTTTACTGATAGCACTGTATTTCAATCGATTCATCACAGCGTTGGCTTGCCCGACTTGGAGTTACCTTCATTTGCTAGCACACCAAGTGAATTTATCGCATATCATCGCAGAGTTATAGAGAGTGACGCAGTGAGTAAAGACTTGCATAAATGGATAGATTTAACTTTTGGTCACTGTCTGTATGGCCAAGCTGCGATAGACAACATGAATGTGCCGTTACGGCACACATTATCAAGTGCCGATAGAGGGATCCAAGGAGGAAGTGTAGTAGATAAACATCCTGGGTTTGTTATGCTTTTCAGTGATCCGCACCCGTCTAGAGAATACCGGATTGAGAGTAATGCAAGTCAAAGTTTAGCTTCTGTAGCTACTAATAGGTTCGAAGCTAGTGATATGAATAGTTCCTTAAAGGGGCTGTTGTTATTAGATAAAAATAAGCAACTAAATAGACCTTATGGGGGCTCTAATTCGACAGCTATTGACAGTTATTTCCAGAATAATGTTGCAGCATCCCTCCCTAATAGCGCCTTGGGGACTGAAAAAGAAAGAGAGCGTGAAGCGAGGGGTGATGCAAATGGCCTTGCATCGCAGCCGCCTCGTCAAGGGGCTCGCAACCATTATTCATTATCGTCGCCGCAGCACGATCCGACTGTGAAGCACCTGGACAAGCTGCGGACTAAGCTTCCGGTGGACATGACCTCGTATCATCAGCAACATATCTTGGCAAAAGAGCAAGTAAATGAACTAGCAGCTGTTTCATCGCTTCATAAATTTAGCGATAAGTTTGACAGAATACTCAATCCTACCTACAAATACTTTTACAAGTACAGCTCGAGTAGTGGTCCAGTTGGTGCCAAAGTGGAGAGTGAAAATGACCCGTCGAAAGACGAGTTTTGGGTGTCAATTGAAGACAAAGTGTTCCTGCAGGAGCTGCTTAATTCCATTGAATTTGACATGAAAAATGATAAGAATGGTGTCACAAGTGATGCTAATCCGGTTGATTTTTTACAGAACGAAGACATGTTCTCCATCGGCTGCACAATATGCGAGTTGTTCTTGGGAGAGCCGTTGCTTACCGACAAAGATAGCCATGTCTTGGCTTACAAACACACCAACTATCTGGAATATTTCCGAGAAATGAGTAAAATAATATACAAGCGCACCTCGTCGCTTCCATTAGTCATCCAAAGGGTGGTCATCGCTCTGATCACGGCACCTTCGTGCAAACCGAAAGCGCATGAGATTTTACAGGCTTGTACTGCGGTAGACTTTGGCACTTACGCGGACAAAACGTACGGCTCCGAGCGGTCTGGAGGTAATGTCATTGGGTATGTTGACTTCAAGAAGGACAAAATATCAAGCAGTGTCCGAGGTGATAGGTCACCAATGCCGTCGAAAAGCAGTGCCGCATCGTCAGAAGTAGTTCTAGAAGAGAACCTGCGAGTTAATTACCTGTATAACCATTGCAACAGGTTGTTCCCTTCCTACTTCAAGGAAGCGTACACCATAATTGGAAAAATTAAACTTTGTCGCAAGAGTATTGATAAGATACTGGTACTCAATCACTATTCCTCTTTATTGCTGACAATTCCGCTCGAGGGTCTTTCGCTCATCCTGCCAGAGGTTGTCTCCATCATCGGCAACCCAGCGCCCTTCCAAGCCGAGTATAAAGATGCCAAATTGAAGTTGAAGGTAACAGAAATATATGTGGGATTACTAGATGTTCTTGGGAGTCGCCTGGGTGTTGAAGGCACTGAGAAGGTTATTGTGCCGAAGGTTGTCTTATTTTTTAATAATTTGATGTCGGCGGAGAGTTTAATAGACTTTTTGCGCTCCGATATCTGGGCTATTCTCATCATGAGAGCAGGTGTTAAGGTGTTTCTGTCGCAGCTTTTACCGCTGCTACTTACCTACTTGGTTTCGGGAACTTTATACAATGTAAGCAAGAGTTATCGTGAGAATGGTGATAGTAGAGCTAGTAGTATCGACACTTCCCAATTCAGTGCGTATGAACTGAATAGCTCGCCGTTGTGGGCAGCGCTGCAATGGAACATAGACAAGAAAGAGTGGATTCAAGGTTGCAGTCTGCCATTAATTAGAGCAGTGCAGAAGGAGACTGTCCGAGCTATTACATCGTTATGTCATTCAGACTTACTCGGTAGTGGGCTCACTTGCAGATACGTTATGCCTGCTTTGATGTGTCTAGTCGGCGTCCCATCACTTGCTATTGCAGGTTCAAGTAATTATAATTCTAATGACGACATACACCCTAGTAGCTTCAACAACTATGTCACCACAAAATGCGTATTCGACCATCAGAATATGTACTGCGTCGATTGTATCACACTAATTGCGTCTCAGATCGGAGAGCGCGCCACAGCCGACCTAGTTCTTAGTAAACTGTTCAATAGCACGCTATTCAAATTGGAAGTCGAAGTAAATGATACAAATAATCTACGTGACAAAGCATCTGTTGTTGCCGCGCTGATGGAGATAGTGTGGCTACTGAACGCTTTGTTGCCATCGTTGAGTCGCGACACGGTTGTGAACCACTTCATCAAGCCCTCAAATGTAACTGAATTCTCCTTACCCAAGTTGCTAGCCACTCTCCCATTGCCGCAATGGTCGGGATTGTTGAGCGACTCAGCGGTGTTGGACATGGAGTCATACAAAAGTCTCATGGACAATTTATCTAGTTACATCGACCACTACCGCTTGTACAGCTTGCAGTCCGAGCTCATCCATTTGATAGTTAATATATCTAAAATAGTAGACGACCTCAACATTTGCGAGAAGTATATATTGCCGCATGTGGACACTTTTTTCCAGCACTTCATTGAGGCATACGGTGACATCGATATTCAGTCGACAGTTGCTGAGAAAGCATTTGAATTAGGCGCTTCTTTGTTTTTGCCGTTGGTTGAATTATTGGGACCGGAGAAGTTCTCAACTACAGTCCACAACCTAAACCCTAGGCTGGAGATGTGGTTACGAGCTATTTCTGATCCAAATTCACCAAAAACTTCTCCACCACTACCTAGTACGATACTTCCCGAGGTAGTTGTGGACAGCACTCGCGGCAACACAACAGGAAAGAAGAAGGGATTTAGGAAATGGATAAGTGAGAAAAGTAAAGTGATTTTCAACACAGGAAGCGTCCCCGCCCCTCCTCCCTCCACACCGTCGGTTGCAACGAATGTCGTGTTGAACAACGGAAACACTGATTTATCTCCATTATCAGAAAGAAATGCTATTGTGCAACGAGCGAATGCACTGAGAACACCATCACAAGCTCTTGCGGTTGATGAAACTAGAGTAGCAGGTGGTACTGTGAAGGCAGCTGTTCCTACACCGTCAATCATTCACTCAGTTATTTCTCCCACCGAAGGAATGGAGCTAAGTGCAATCAAGCCACCACACAACGCAGCAACTGTTGTCCCAACTACTCCATACGACAGCAACCAATTCCTGGGTTCCTGGAACGAGTCTAGGAATGAGTACGACTCCAGCACTCCGATTATTGATGCGAACAAGTCATCTCGCCGCAGCTTTACTAGCAGTTTTAAGTCTTCTTTAAAATTTGAAGACAATGTCAGCGATGAAGATAGTGACGAGCAAGAGTCGATGATCTCAAGGAATGACGTGCCAAACGAGGGCGCAAGTGAAATTGACGCAGCGATTCCTGCCGACAGCAACAGTGGAAGCTTCTCTCCCAAGGTCAACACTGATGTTCTGAGTCAAATGTCGTCATTCAGGAAGCTACTCAACACCAATAAAAGCAATGCCAATATAGCTCCTTTGAGAGAGAATATCAGTGGGAAAATTATACAACGCAAGCACAAAAGTAATAGCGGAGTAGGTGCCATGTTGCGAGGCGGAGCGAAGTTAATAAATAATATCAATCAAAGTTACACTAGTGGGGATGTAGCTGGAGCAGTTATTGATGACGAAGACGAGAGTTACATCGCTGATTACACGTGGCTACTAGCCGGTAAAGGCCGTTGGAGCACGTATATCAATGGTCTGAATAACAATGAAAAGGATTCTACAGGCGTTAATTATCAACAAATCGATCCTTATGTGTCTCAACACCCAGCTGCCCACCTATCCATGACTGCGCCGCGAATCACAGTGGACGCTGCGTCGGAAACCGTCGAGTACATCAATCTGTCGTACATCAATACGATGACGATGCCTATCGAGAACGACTCATTTATCGCGGCAAATGCAAATAATAATAACACAACCAACAACGGGAATGATACCAACAACAGCATCGCCGCGATGATATGTAACTCGACCGAGAGTATTTTGGTCACATCAAGCATATCAGGTGTGCGCACCTGGTCCTTGAATAACCACCCATTAACTGTCGTCAGCAAGTACACAACCAGGCAAATCACTAGTAATCCACCTCAAAATCTTGGATTTTTACGATGTGGTACTCAATTAGCATCATGTAATAGTAGTGCAATCAACATCTGGGACATCGAGACAAACCAAACCCTAGAATGCTTGAAACCAGCCAGTGAGAGCTCGTACTACTCACACATGAAAGTTATCTCTCCTCGTTACGGCGTGACACCTACACTAGACTCATACGGCGATGACCAGCTTTTTGCTTGTTATGGCAATACATTATCATGTCACGACTTTAGATCCCATTCCATCCGTAAGCTCACTCCGGCGTGTGAATGGAACGTCCCAAGCAATATCCCAGTGGTGCATTCCACGTCGTTCATCACGACTTCATCCAATTCAAATGCAGAGAAAGTGACTATTACTTGCACTAATTCCAATGAAAATTATATTTTTGCTGGTTCCAACTATGGAACCATTTGGATATTGGACCGGCGAATGGGGCGCATATTGTCCACCATCCAGACTTACGACAGCAATAGCAGCAGCAACAAGGATATCATCAACATCTCAGTTTTATCGGATACGTGTATCCTGGTGGTAGCAGATGGGTACTCAGCTATCTACGACTATTACTATGACAGCGATGAAGTGAAGAAGCTTTATTCATTGAAGAACATGCCATCGGATGGTGTGCATCCAATGAGACATAACAATGTATTTGTTCATGCATATGGTGGTAGCAGCTTCAACTACGGCTTGTTAGGAGGAGGACAAGAGTCTTTCATAAGCGGGTCAAATATGTCGAAATCGTTCGCTTTATACTGCGCAGCTGGGCATAAAGTGTTTACGACTCGTATTCCTACTTTAGAGCGTGATTCAAGCCGCGATAAGATAAATCTTGCACCCTACAGCTCCTCACCAGACAGGTTCATCTACTATAATAACATCATCAATAACGACAATATGGCGGGCGACACTTCAGCGTTTATGCTAAATAATTCTTATAACGCATCAACGAACACGTCGGAAGAAATCAAGTTGAATTTTAGTTATATCACAGATCGAACACACAATAAAGTGAGCAAGACCAAACTCCACACCACATCGATGGCCTTGCTACCGTTAAGGAAACTATTGCTGCTCGGCACTGTCGACGGCTCGATTAGGGTCGTCATCTGATCAAACGTTGTACTTTCTTGTTATTTGTATATATATCGTACTCTTTTCATTTCCACTTACATCAGCCGGTACTCGCAGAAATTCCATGGAAATTCCATGTTCCTTCTATGGAAAACCAGAAAAGAAGAATTTCTGGTACAAATAAATAATACGCGTAATGCATATGATAACTGGTGAAAGATGTCAGAATCCACAACAGCGATACAGCTGAAGTGCTTTTGTTTTGACGATGACGAATATGATCCCTTGGATGTATACTCACTACGTTGCGGATGTGCCAGTCATTATCACTGCCTAATTCAGTATATTCAAACAAAGTTAGGCGATAGAAAAGGGGAAGTTAATGAGGGAAGAATACCCTGCCCATTTGGTGAGTCATGCTCGTCCTTGCAAGTTGAGAGTGCAACAAGTGAGCTTATTCCAATTACTTTTCAAGATTTGGATGATCTAGTGGCTTATTATGATGAACGTCCAAGTCTTACACCATTAATTCCTTGCAGACCATTAACATTTGAAATAGTAGAGTCGTATCGCAATTGGGTAGCATCGAATCATGACAACGTTATCAATGATGATGAGGCACATGAAGAGATCGATCCTTATCTTGAGGCCACATCAAAGAAATGCCCTGGCTGTAACTTTGCTTCAGTTCATTATCATCTTCATGGTTGTCACCATCTTGTTTGCCCAAGGTGTAATACTAATTATTGTGCAAAATGCTTGCAAACAGGGGAAGAAAATGAGAGAGTCAGAGGAAATTATTCTTCATGTGCCTGTCCATCTGGCCATTGGTCTACTTCGTGTAGCGTCTTAAGGACCAAAGAAGACATCATAGACAACTTAGATGTAAGACCCGTGCCGTGCGATATAAGATGCGGTTGTATTATATGCCCTGATTGCGATTTTCAGAAACCATGCGACTCTTGTTCTGGGTACTGTGCTGTGTGTACAGGTGACCTTCCTCCTTCAATTAAGGAGTTAGGTGCTCCATATGATGTTTCGGTGAAAGTAGGTATGGATGATTTACCATCACGATATCGTCGCGCTGTTAGAGGAAATAACATTGATAGACTAAAATCAATACTTGAAGAAGGCAAAAGAGAATTATCAGAAATTGATTTCATAAGATTATTGCACCATAAAAGCAAGCGTGGTATTACTGCTTTGCATGATGCCAGCCGCTTCAACTGCGTGGAGGCTGTAAACGTTTTACTAAGTCTTGGATTATTTGATGTTATAACAACTGACAATAAATTTAATAACGCGGTTCATGTAGCGTGCGACGAAGGTGGATCATTGTCGTTAGTTGAAGCTATTGTAGGAGCTAACAGTGCTGTGCTTGATGGAAAGAATAGTGACGGCGATTTGCCTTTGCATATGGCAGCTAGAAGTGGAAGTCTTGAGCTTGTACAATTTTTATTACGCGTAAGCCCTGGCACTGTGAATGCTGTGAATAACTCAGGAGATACACCGTTTCATACGTTCTTGCGCTACTCATGGCATTGGCGGGATAATGACGGCAGTTTTACTGAAAGTATGGTGAATTTGTTTCTAAATTCTAATAGTGATTGTACAATCCGGAATAAAAGTGGCTGGACCGTATTGGAAGGCCACTTCATCGCGGCTTACCTAGAAAAGTTTATTAATTACATTGAAAGTGATAATTACGAGGGATTAAAGGGAATTCTAGATAATTGCCCTAGATTTGCACATATTGGGCTCAATGGAGACAAGAACACAGCCCTCCACACAGCCTGCTTCAACGGAAATATTACCACTATTCAACTGCTATGTAGCCCAGAAACGGTAAATTTAAAGAATATTCGTGGTGAGTCACCGCTTTTCATCGCCGCACAAAACAACCACATGGAGATAGTTAAGTATTTGATCGAGCAAAAAGCTAACACATTCATCAAAAATATTAAAGGAACAACTTTTTTGGATTTGCTCACCAAAGAAGAAAGAAAAGAGATAAATGAATACCTAAAAGAGAAGAAAAGATGACCCTGGATGGCACTGTACAAGCGCAAGTATGTTTGTTTAAATTGTTACTATATTATAATTCTATACCCCTCTCTTTGCCCTCCTCTCCCCCTCTTTCTCCAGGCCCTTCGTATACAATTTCCACACCTTCGAAGTCAAGATGGCGGGAAAGTAGAAAAAAGTGCTTAGAAAATAGTACAATTTGGAAGGAGTTTCCATCCAAAGACACTGCAGTGCTGATCTAAAAGCATGTTTTACTGCCGCTTCATTGATCTACTTGTGCTTATGATGCTAATAAGTACTGTCAGTCGCGTAAAATGTATTGGAATGAAAAATGTCAGATTAATTCGTGGTGGAAGTGCCTTAAATCGTATCAACATGTCTAGTGAAGATGCTGGATATAAGACAGATAAGAAAATGGCAATCACTGTACTTAGTGGATTTTTAGGTGCAGGGAAAACAACATTTTTACAAAATATATTGAAAACCGAACAAAGTAGTAAATTTGGATTAGTAGTTAATGACGTTGCATCAGTAAATGTAGATTCGAAGCTAATTCGTTCACAGACTATGAACAAAGATAATATATACGACGGTATTGATACTATGGAGCTGCAAAATGGTTGCGTATGCTGCACTCTAGCTGAAGATTTAATGGCATCAGTGTCTAAATTAGTATCCTTATCTCAGGCGAAAGGCGTTGATTATGATCATATTATTGTGGAGTGCAGTGGTATTGCCGAGCCAAGAAAAATAAGAGAGTTATTTCAAGAGGCAGAAGACTACAAAAGTCCGTTGCTTGATCGCATCAAATTAGATACCATGATTACTTTAGTTGACGCAAAGGTGTTTGTTGATTTATTCGGAACTGATTCTCCTATAAGTACTTACGCAGATTTAGCGGTTAAACCCGACGATGAAGAGGGCCAAAGAATGTTGAATGAGGGAGTTGGTACTAGGAAAGTGACAGAGTTATTGCTGGAACAAGTGGAGTGTGCTGATATAGTCGTCGTCAATAAATGTGATTTACTTAAGGATAGTACAGAAGAACAGTTAGTCATGGATGTGATAAAGAAAATAAATCCAACTGCAAAAATATATAAATGCACTCGAGGAGAAATTCCTAATTCTCTAACACTTTTAGGCTCTGCTGGTGGTAATGGAGCTGCTAGCTGGGGAATATTGGATGAGCATAGACAATTAATAGAATCTGTTCAACGTGATAACCAAGACCACTCACACGGCGCACATGAGCATAGCTCCAGTTGCACACCCGAATGTAACGATCCAACGCATAACCATGATCACTCGACCGCGCATGAGCATGGTTCCAG
>JACCDO010171611.1_pt1 | contig 10138 bp, 16 predicted proteins | sample 7446101 | NCBI WGS metagenome assembly JACCDO01 (sample SAMN15323440, study PRJNA562643) | freshwater metagenome | isolation source: river surface water | place: USA:Blue River Watershed | collected 2017-08-16
CATTAATTAATGATATTTGAATTGTAAATAGGAAATTCAAATTGGTAAAATGGAGAAATTAAATGTCTAATGAAAAAAATTTAGCAGAAAAAACCTGCTTTTATTATCACAAAGAATTAAATAAATGTTGTAAAAAATCTGATTGTAGATATTATCAAGAAAATCTACAAAAATCACAAAACTGCATTATTAATGAATCAAATGAAAATGAACACACACTTGAAGAGATAGGAGAAATTTTTGATATTTCAAGAATGAGAATCTGTCAATTAGAAAAGCAGATTGTGAATAAATTAAAAAATATTATTTCTACTCCGCGCTAGATGTAGGAACTTTATAAGCTTCTGATACTTCAACTGTATGTTTAATTACATCTGAAACTTTACCTCTTAATAGACGCAAATCCTTACGTACTCTAACACCTGCGGCCGCATTTCCTGATGCACATTTTACTAAATCTGATTTAAGGGCATCTAGTACTACTTGTAATTCTGCGTGTAAATCTTGTGCTTGTTGAACTAATTCTTGTTTGACTTCTTTTGCCATTTTTAAAACCTTCTTTCTTATACTATTAATGTTTTTTTAGTTTCTTGTATATTATTTTCTTCTTTTTCTTTAGATTGTAAACTATCAATCTTAACTTTTGTAATATTTGTAATATTTTTTACAAATTCTGCATCTTCTGAATTCATTGATAACGCCTGAATAATTCTGGCGATACATTGTTCTGTTACACCAAACTTTAAAATTTCCTGAACAACTGTTCTGGATCTTTCAATTGAGTTTAATGTTTCCTGGATTTTATTTGTTGTCATGTCATATCCCTTTGAAATGTTTGTTGTTTAACTGAAAATTTACCATCTGTAAAAATTAAAAATTTACAAATAACATTATTTCCTAAATTCTTTTTAGATAAAATAATTTTATCATTTCCTTTTGATTCAATTAAATGAGCACACATTTCATAATCAGCAATATCCATCTGGTTTTTACTTAAGATTTCAATTAATTCAGCAGGTATTGCGTATTTTAAATCTTCTAAATTGGTAACTAAATCGACATATTCATCACTGTTTTTTAGTAATTCAGATTTACAAATATCATATACACGATGAACAGCATCGCAATTGTTGCATTTGACATACTTTTCAATAGGTTGTGAAAAATCTTGATTAACATTTTCTTTAAACAGGGTAAATACTGGAAATTTATGGAATAAGACTTTATCTTGTTTTTTATATTGTGGTAATATACATTGACATTCTATCAAATGCTTTAAATATTTCATTTTTAATCTCTATCAATCAGGTTGAACAGTTTCTTCTTTAACGGTAGTATTTCCTGAACTATTTTTTACATCATTTGTTAATACCCTAATTATACTATCAACCATTAATTCACGACCTGACAATAGTTCCATTTCTACTATTTTCAACAATTCTCTTCTGATTTCTTCATGTAATTTATATTGCATACAAATTTCAGTCGTTACTCTTTGCACAATTTTATTTTTTAGTACATCAAAAATATCATAAGCTGTCCTGCCAAATAAAGCAGTATTAAATACTTTCTTTTCAATCACTTTTTGTACAATTTTTTCTTTAATATCTGGTACAACAGCATTTGAAATTTCTTTTACTGTTTCAATTAAACTTTTTGTCTTTGCCATTTTTCTTTCCTTTTTTATTACTATTTAAATTAATAATAGTAGAGATGTTTTTTAATTTTTCGTAAAATTCTGTTGCAAGTATCTCAGAATTTTTTAATAAAGCTAACGCATATTTTTTTTCATTTTTATACGATATGCCATATCTTGTGATAGAATTATAAACAAATATAGCTGTATTTAAATCCGATATTAAATTTTTTTTATTTTTTGGTATAAAAATATTTACTTTTTTAGATTTAATACGCTTTTTACGTAAATTCAAATATTCTTTATATTCTTCTTTTTGCGTTAATAACAAATCATTGATTTCTGATATCATTCTAGTTGTAATATCTATATCACATTCAAACTCAATTGAATCAGATGATAACATTATATTTTCTAATTTAACTAATTTGTTTTTTATTTGTATAATTGTTGGATCGCCTTCTTCAAGTTTTACAGCTGATACTTTTAAACATTTACATAAATCATCAAACTTCATAGGATCTTCATTTATAAAAGGACATTCATATATCAATACTGGGACTTTATTATAAACCAAATTTCTTTTAATCTGTTGTATGCATTGTAAATTTGTTCCACGACATAATACAACAATCATTTTATTTTGATTCATCTGACTTTCAATATATGCGTGTTGTAAATCTGTATCTCTTTCTAAAAATCCATCAATCGCAACAAAAATAATATCTCTTTTACTTTTTTGATTTTGAGAAAATAAAATGCTATTTAACTCTTCATGACAATATATTTTATCAAATTTTGTTAAATTCTCTTTTTTAATTTCAATTTTAATATTATCTGTTTTAAAAATATTTAATAAAGCGTCAGGTCCAGATATATCTAAAACTAAATTAAATATTTGAATAGATTCACTATCTATATAATCATTTAATATTTCATTTAAATCTTCACGAGTTGAATATTCCTTTTTTTTCAATGATTTATTGATTTTTTGATTAACATGCAAAGAATAAAGATTTTTTAATAATTCCTTAGATGAATTAGGAAATCTTTTTTCACTTTCAACTAACCAATCCATAAAAAAAGAACGTAATGGAGAATCTTTTAACACATTTGACATAACAAATTTATAAAAAAAATTATTATTTTTACTATAAACATTACCAATATTATCTATTAATCTCAATCTTCCTGTTTCGAAACGATTAATAAATTTTTTTATTTTTATTAAGTCAATTGTTAACTGATTAATCATTTCAAATCTTTCTCTTCATTTGCTTCTTCATCCCAATCTTCCATCATTTTTTTATAATCGTATTTTTTATCAGTTTTAAAATCAAATTTTCCAAATAAATTTTGTATAGCTTGCGCCTTACGATCTTCTGCCATATTATGATGTTCATATACAGCTTCTAATGCATGAGATAGAACGCCCACAACAAATAATAAAAATGCATATCCTGCATGTTCTTGATTATTTTGGATCAATATCGAAACTGATGCTAAAATACAAATTGATTGAAATTGTAATATCATATTTTTTTCCTTTAATTAATTTTAATAAATTTTGTTATATTTTAAAATAAGAATCATGAAAATCTGTAGGAAATAAATCCTTATTTTTTGCATATACACGTTCCCAATCACTATCCAAAATATATGTTGTTGCATGATCATTTTCATTACGAATTGAACGACCTACACTCTGAATAATAGTTCTAATAGTCTGTGTATCATACCACCACTTCCACTTATGCATCTTCTTACGCACAACCTTATCGCCTAAATAAGGAAATGGTATCTTACAAATAATCTGAAAACGACTCAAATCATCTTTTAAATCAACGCCCTCAGCCATTGACGGAGACAATAAAATTGTAGGTTTATCTGATGTTGAATGTTGTTGCAACATTTTATCACGATCTTGACCATGTGCTAATAATAAACGACCACTTTTAACATTATCTTTAATATATTTTGCAACTTTAACTGAATGTGTATGAATAATACCTTTTTGATTTTTATGTTCATCCATTAAACTTTTAATAGCTTTTACTAAATTAGGTAAAGTTGCGTCTATATTATTAGATGACATAGAACCTACAGGTGAAAATACAGTAGGTTTATTCTGAGGATTAAACGGAGATGCCTCACGTACAATTACAACATCATTAGGATTTAAACCAAGAGTCTCCATATATCCTTCAGCTGATACAATTGTTGCCGACATAAAAATAATTTTATCAGCATAATCCAATAAATACTCTTTTGCATATTGTGAAATATCAATAGGTTTAAAATTAAATTTAATGTAACCTAATTTTTCAGTTTCTTCTGTCTCACAAATCCAGTTTTCTTTATCATATAAACTTAAAAACTTTTGAATTTTTGAATAATGACTTTTCATCATATCAACTTGTTTCAATAAAGTTAAATGATCTTGCAATTTACCGCCTAATCCCATATTCTCAATCTGCTTCTCCATAAACTCTTTCCTGGATTTCAAAGCAGGAAAATAAGTATTTTCAATCCAATTAAACACCCTTAATTGTGTATTTAAATCTTCAATCTTTGGAGGCGCTAATTTTAAAATACGTTCAGCAAAAAAAGTGGTTACAGAAATTTCAATAAATTTTGTTAATTCATTTTCAAGATTATGTGCTTCATCAATAATCATGACTTTTTTCTTAGGCAATTTTTTAGAATAATTAATTTCTGTTAAAAAATAACTAAAATTTGTTACGCCTAATTGTCCTTCAATAAAGGATTTTTTCTTATCTTTATATACACAATCAAATTTACATTTATCGTTTTGAGTATCACCTGCTTTAATTTCAGCTTGCGTATCTGCACATGTATTGCCTTTTTTACGCTGACATTTATAATTTGTAGATGAATACAAACTAATTAAACCCTTAGTAAAAAAATCATTTTCATATTGATCTTGCAAAATACGTTGTGTTGTTAGAAAATAAGAACCATTTGAAAAATCTTCAGGACTATTTATTAAATTTGCATTCAAATATTGCGCTAATGTTAAACCAATAGCACTTTTACCAATACCAGTTCCTGCTTCAATAATAGCATATTTTTTACCATTATTTTGAAGACCATTTAAAACCTGATCGATAATTCTACTTTGCGCATCTCTCACATTAGAAAAAGGAAAATATGATTTCCAATAACTTTCCATATTGTTTTGTTCTGTCATTAAATTTTTCCTTTAATAAAAAAAATATTTAAACTACCAAGATTGATTATCTTTTTTCGTTTTATTATAAATAGAGTTATTTAATTTTACATCTTTATTTAAATTAGTATCAATCATATTTTTTACTCTTAAAAAAAATTGATTAATCTTCGTTTGAACTTCCTGTTCAGCATCTACGCCTTTCGCAGAAATATAATAATTTAAAAATTCCTTTGGTACAATATCTTTAAATTTTTTATCAACTTTACACCATGCAAAAGTCAATCCTGTTTCAATATCTTGATCAGGACCATCAATCTTCATATATTGATAATACAAATTATCATCAGGTGATTGAACAGTTTGATCTTTAGATAACACGCGTCCATCCCCACCAGCATATCCAGGAGTTTGTTGATTCTTAGAAAACCCACTTCTTCCTGTCGTTATACCATTAGAAGAAGGAGGCAATTTTGATTCAGAAATTAATTTTATGTACTCTTTTAATATTTTAATTGACATTTAAGTTTATCTCTTTTAGAGATAATTATATTTATTATGTAATAATTTTAGGTTTATTTGCAGTTAATTTTTGTAATGCTTCAGTAAAATCAACAACATTAGACTCATCACTCACTTCTTCACCTTCAACTTGAGATTCAATACCTTGCTGCTGCAAATTTTTCAATTCATTAATAAAATCAGGACTAAACTCAGAAGTATTTCCACTCTGCATAAATTCCAACAAAGTATCCATAAACTTAGAAGTTTCATTTTGAAAATTTTGCGCATACGCATCTAACCATTCATTATTATTAATAGCATAATTAATATAATTTAATAAAAAACTATTTTGAGAAAAATTCTGACTGATTTCTAAAAATTCTGGATCTTCATGATTAGGTGATGGCACAATAAAATTAATATCAGAAGTTTTTGAATTTAAAATAATAGCAAAATCATAGGTACCTAAAATTTCATTTAAATCGTTAGGCGCTTCACTATCTTCAACTTCTTCTTCAAAATCATTTTCTTCATCATTAATCACCGCATTTTCGATACTGCTAAATTCAATCGTATTATCAACAGAACCATTTTCTTCAACACCTAAAGTAATAATCTCATCAACCTCGCCATTCAATATTAATGTACCAGTAGTCATATAATAAACCTAATTACTCTTTCTTTAAAATTTAAAAATTTTTTCATAATTAGTATATTATAAATAAAAGCACAAAAATATACAAAAGGATAAAAACAAATTATGTCAAATAATTTTTTATTAGAAAAAGCCGAGGTCTTAATTGATGCGCCTATTTTATGTTTAATCGAAAGCAGTAATAAACAAACAATCTCTGAAGGTTTAATGTTCCATATTAATAATAAATTACCTTTATACGACAATATCTATCGTGTTCATTCACAAGCTTACTACGATTTATACTCTGAAGCTCGTCAATTATCAGAATCAGGCAAAATTATTCTAGGTCAAATGGATCAAGAAATGATTTCTGAAACAGATATAGGTCAATGGGGCTTTTATAACGGCGAAAAAGTCCCACTAGACTCTCCTATTATGATGGAAGATACTGAATGGTCTTACGATTCTCCGCTCCTTGAAGCAGAATATCACGGTAAAAAAGTCAAACTAAATTCACCACAACGCGGTGGTAATAAAAAATTCTATGTTTATACCAAAAACGATAAAGGTAATGTCGTAAAAGTTTCCTTTGGTCAGCCAGGAGCCAAAATTGCAAAATCAGCTGCTGCACGTAAATCATTCCTAGCTCGTCATAAATGCGACAGTCCTGGACCTAAATGGAAAGCTAATTACTGGGCATGTAATGTAGGTAGATATAAAAAGCAATTAGGCTTAAAATTTCCAGGAAGATGGTAACCTAACATGCCAGTCTATAAGAAAAAACAAGCATGTACACAGGCAGATGGTGATAAAGGTACATACACACTTTATCATAAATTAAAAAACGGTAAAGAAGAAAAAGTAGGTTGTTCAACCTCTAAAAAAAAAGCACAATCCTACGTCAAAGGTTCTTATGCTGACTGGGATTGGGATAACAATAAAAAACATGAATCACTCGAAGAAAGAATTTTACAAAAAATTCTAGAATGGATTGAATTTGAAAAATCACAACAAAATTTATTTGAATCAGATTTTTAATTAATCATAAATATCTGCATCATCAGCTGATGTTAAATCAGGATTTTCAGTCAAATTAAATACAATCTTACCTTTCATACACTCAAAAAATACATTTACAACATTCTTCATATATGGTATCAATTGCGTCATACGATCGATAATGTCAGGCGGTGTTCCTGTCACAAAAAACTTATTCGCTAATGTCACGTCATCTCTAATATCAGTCTTTCCCAAATATTTCACAACCCTTAAAAAACTAACTAATAATTCATTCGGTACATCTTCTTCAGTGATTTTTGTATCTAAATTACCACGTTTATTTCCAGCCGTAAAAGTTAACCAAGGATATAACTCAGCACGATTCTTCATAGGAAATAATTTTTCACATAAATCTTTTAATTCATTGTACGCCACTTCATACTCAGGAAAAGAACCTTTTAACATCGACGCTTGATGAAATAATGTATGTGTTAATACCCAAGGCGTTTTCGAAAACCATTGCACTTTACCATTAACATCTTTTTGATTTTTTATACTATCACCCAAAATAATAAATAAACATGAATTACTATCATTAAATTTACTCTTTATCCACTTATTAATAGTATTTGATAACTGACGATATACATCTGTAAAATGTGGATAATTCTCTTCAAATAATAAATAATCATCCACAGACATAATCGACATACGATCACTACGCTTACTCTCACCCGCATACTGATATAACGGCCCAAACATATTCACACCCGCATTATTCACAGGCTGCACCACCACATCAACATGTATATCCAAATTTAAAAAAGTATACGACAAAGATTCTTTAGCCGTCGACTTATTATATATATTATATAACTCGTCAGGTGAACGTCTTTTATAAGGTCCACTCGCCCTAGGTGACATTTCAGGTGTTAAATACTTACCAGGTTCTAAATAATCCTCAACAGTTTCATCAGGCACTTTTTTATAAACAATATAATTTCTTTGCGGCATTTCCTGCAAAATTATACCACGAATTATTTTTCTTAATTTATTTTCTGTCAACATCTCTTATTATTCCTCATAAACAAATACAAAAGGCTTTTTTATATTTATGTCGACCCCATACTATAATTTAAATATTCTAGAAGATAATTCTAATTTTAAAATCTTCACCAGGGTTATCCCAGAACACACAGATGATTTAGAACTTAAATGGCATAGGGATAATGGGGACAGATATATTACCATTCAATCTGGATTAAACTGGAAATTGCAACTTGATAATCAACTACCAATCACACTAGAAATCAATCAATCATATTTCATACCATTCAATACCTGGCACCGAGTCATCAAAGGTCGCCAAGATTTAATCCTATCAATCAAAGAATCATCTAACTCTCTTCTTTCTTAAAACAAGCATACTCCTCAAAAATATACTTTAACGCTTTCTCTCTTACCACCAACATTATATATAAATCCACCAAATCTTTCTCATACACACCCAACTCTTCCACACACATCTCCTCCTGCATCCGACACACCTGCAATGTCACCTGCTTCTCATCCTTCAACTCCTGCATCCGAAACAAAGAATCATCAATAATCAAATCAAACTGTTCCTGCGCAATCTTTTTCTGTTTCAACTCACCAAAATTAAACATCATCACACTCCACAAAATAAAACATATCAACAAAATAAATCTCATAATTAATATTCCTGTTATTATTATCTAATTAATACTTAATACCCACTCATCATCGAAATTTTAACACTTTATCTTCAATTTTCAGTTTTAGTCCACGTAATAGATTAGATTATAGATGTTGTTATTTTTTTACCCTCTTAAGTTGCGCTGTAGCTGTCTTTATTTGTTGTGCGGTTGGAAGTTTTTGTTCTGCTTTAACTTCTTGTTTTAAATCTCCAATCGGTTTTAATGCGCTATTTATTATTTCTTGTTTTTGATCGTTATTTAATTCCTTATTACTACTTATTTCTTTATAAACCTTCGAAACAGTTTGAAATAAAGGTTTTAACATAGCATCAGCTCCAGGCCCTAATAACATTGAAAACATCTGATGTATATTTGTTAAAAAAGATACATTACTATCATCGTTCTCTAACTCTTGACTCATCATCTTGCCCATTTCACCACTAGTTATTTTTTTCTTTTCCAATGCACTATAAAATGCACTTACTATATCTAATCCGACATCACTTTTAATTATTTTATTATTTTTTTCAAAATTATTATTTATGATTGCTTTTTGATTAATTACATTTTTAAAATTTTCGTCGTTAAATTTTAAAAATAAATACTTTACAATAATTGATTTAGGTATAAACCTTTTAATATCTCCATGAAGCGTTTTAACGACAATTGTCAAATCATTTTGTTTTTTAATTTTTTCTGTCCATTGAGTCAATATTTTATGTAAATTTTCTTTATCAACTTTTATATCTTCATCAAGACCTTCTCTTTTGATATTATTATTTTTACAAAAAGAATTTAATTGTTGTTGATAATCATTTTGTTTATCAACTGTAAACAAAATTACATTTAGAGCTAACTGAATTTTCTTAAATTCAGTGTCATCTATACTATTACCACTATTCATAAAATCTTGAATATAATCATCAAAATATAACCCCTGCTCAGAATTTCCATTAAAATCTACATCATCATTATTTCCACTAAAATTCATATCTGAACTATACTCACCTATACCTTCATTTAGTAAAACATCAGCTAATTTTAATTTATAATATTGCTTTTTCATTTAAAAACCTTTTTAATTTTTAAATATAAATATAAGAAAAACGATTGATTGTTATTTTATAGACACCCCTTTGATAATCGTATGTTTTTTTAAATTTTTTGCAAAATTTTCATTATCAATATCCTTTAAACTTTATTGATAAACAACTATCTATGCACTAATTCCATTTTAATAACAATAACAAGCCTTCAGTTCAAGTAATATACAAATTTCTCTATATATTATAATAATTTTAATCTTTTTCAATAGGGGTATAATTCTATGCATTCATATTGTTACGTTAATATAACAATATCAGCTAATACCTTGGAAATAATTCACATCATTTCAAATTATTAACCTGTTTCAATTTCATACCAGGGAAAGTATGATACAACCTTTTATAAAA
>JACCDO010738017.1_pt1 | contig 10138 bp, 9 predicted proteins | sample 7446101 | NCBI WGS metagenome assembly JACCDO01 (sample SAMN15323440, study PRJNA562643) | freshwater metagenome | isolation source: river surface water | place: USA:Blue River Watershed | collected 2017-08-16
AAAATAGTATCTGCATTTAATACATATTTTTTAACTGATTATAATTTCAAACAAATTAATGATATTGTAAATAAATCAGAAGGTCATTGGTTTTATACATGGTTATTAGTTTTTTTAGAAAGTGATGTTAAAAATTTAATGCATAGAAACTCAAATGAAGATAAGGACTATATTAGAGAATGGGTTAAAAATATAACAATGGATGATATTAATAAAAAATCACAGAAAAATATAAATTGTATCAAAGATGAATACAAATATAATTACGATATAGTTATTGGTAATACTTTTATGAAACCTATTAATAATGGTATTTTTTGGAATGTAATGAAACAAAATAATAAAGAGATTTTTGCTGGATTTTCATCAAGTGCTGTTTTATGCTATAATTCTATATTCAATGTAACTCATATTTTAAAGAAAAATAAAAAAAATAAAGTATTATTATTATGTTTAATATTAGCTGACTATTATGGAATTCATCATTCTATATCTGAAGTGTTAGGTTTTTATACTGTTGAAGCAGAGTTTAATGACTATAAATTAAAAAATAATGATATTAATTATATTAAAAATAAAATAACAAAATATGTTCCTAATTTATTTAATATTTAAAACGGAACGTTTTAAACAGTACCAAACTCATATATATAATGAATCAATTAGAAATAGACTATTAAATGATCCAGATAAATTAAGCTGGATGAATTATTTATTAATAAACCTATGGTTATAAGCGTCAATTTAGTGAAGAGTTATAATCACAAAGTGATTGATAGAAACAGTTTCTTATTATGATTCGTGGAAGTGCTTAAGATGGCAAAAAAATTTATCACCATATTTTTGTTTTAAATATCTATATGATAATGATACAGATAGTGAAAACCATAGGTTAATGATTGGACTGATTATAATGATATTAAAAATTATCTATTAAAGAGAGGTTATAATGAAGAACAAATCAAACAAAGTTTTGATGAAGTATATAAAAATTGATTAATTTTATTAAAAACAATTGAAGATTATTATTAATGTTATCAAATAATAACTCAAATAATTTAATTATTAAATCTTGTCTTCCAATTAAAATAAATAAAGTAAATAATAATTCAATTATCTTAAATCTACCAGAAAATGTTCAAGGAAATATACAAATTCAAATTAGTATTAATAATCCTAATTTGAATAAAAATAACATTGATTCTATACAAACATGCGCACGTAATCCAGGATTTATGGAATTTCAAAAATTAAAAAAACATGTTGCCGAATCATTAAATATTCCAAATAGTGTTCAAGCTGCTAAAATTGCAGGACATGTATTTAAAAAGATTAAAAATGATAATCCTGAAATGGATAGTGTTAGGGTAGCACGAAAAGCAATAGAGGAGTTTGATAGTAATAGTATTAAATATAAAAAGTTGATATAAATACTGCTTGAATTAAATTATCCTTTAATAATGTCAAGAAAAAGTTCAAAGAAAAGTTCTAGGAAAGGTTCGAGAAAACTCTCGAAGAAAGGAGGAAGATACTGATTGCGAAACGTTTTAACAAATTATCATTTATTACCAAATATTAGACTAAACAAATTTTCATTTATTACCAAATATTAGACCGCAGGTCATAAATATTAAATTAATCTTTAGTCTCAATTTCATCTTTAAACATATTATATATTTTGATATCATCTTTTTCCATAAAAGTTTTTAATTCATATGTATCATCAAAATCAACTTTATATACTACTTTACCAGTAGGTAAATCTATTTTAATGCATACTTGTTCATTAACTTTTGCTTTTTCTTTAACATCTTTCTCATGTTGAATTGATATAACTTCACCTAATAAAACACTTTTTTTATCTTTAATTGCTACTAATTTTTTGCCAACTGTTAATTCACCTGATTTAACTTTAACACCAAATAATAATGGTGTTGTTTTCATAAAAATGAATTGTGATAGTATTTCTAATTTAACATCAGCTAAATGCTCATAATCTGATTTAATTTTACTAGCAATTTCTTTTTTATAATTTAAATACTTTGTTTTTAATTTATAAATAGTATTATCAAATAATATCTCAATGTTATTCTGTTTAGCAAAATCTCTTAATTCGGGTGATAATTTAATATTCGAAGAATTAATATTCGAAGAATTATTATATGTCGGGTCAAAAATAGCAATAACACGATTATAATTTTGTTTTATATTATCTAAAGGATTTCTAGATTTATTATTATTTGCAACTTTAATAATATGAGTTTTAGATAAACTTTCATTTGATATCAATGAAACAGGAACATTCATTTCAGAAAACATATATCTAAGTGGGCTTTCCATTGATTTTGAAACAGTAATAATTCCAATACCATTTTTATCTAATTCAATAGTTTCAGCTTTATTAACTGTTTTAACTATTTCTCCATTTTCATCATAAGTATCTCCAACACTATCAAGTGTTAATATATTGCATTCATATAATGATTCAAAATCAATATCTTTAGTATTATTAATAACAATATCACCACATTCAATATCTTGTGTATTATCTAGAATTAAAGTATAAATACCTGGTTCGACAATTTCATTAATTTTATGTTTACCTGCTAAAATATGTTTAACATTAGCATTATTAGTATTAATATTAATATTACTATTAATTTTATTATTAATATGAATATATTTATAACCCTTGCCGAAAGTTCCAGTGACTTGATCTAATAAATAGCCATTAATATTATTATAAGTTAGATTTTTAGATAAGCTACTATATTTTTTATTTAATAGCTTTGATAATAAAATCATAATATCCATCATACCTTCTCCTGTTTTAGCAGAAATCGGAACAATAGATGTAAATGTTTTATAATCACTATTATTATAATATGGCGCTGCATTAATTTCTTGTTCGGCTAACTGACAAATAATTCCATTCATATAATCAGTTAAACGCTTCATAACAAGTTTTGATTGATTTTGAAAAGTAGTTTTAAGATAAGAATTTTTAATTGATTTCCATTCAGATATACTATCTATTTTATTTAATGCAATAATAAAATCTATTTTATGCATCTTAAAATATTTAATAACCTCAATATGAGTTTGATTTATCCCATGAACAACATCAATAATTAGAATTGTCATATGACTAATTTTTGTTGTGACTTCACGCTGGGATTTGAAATAATCATGACCAGGTGTATCTATAAATATAACGCCATTTAGATTAAAAGTATTAATAAAACTATCAACTACAAATTTATCTTTAATTTCATCAGATGAATATTCTGATAATCTTATCTCTTGAGTAATATTATTAATTTCTTTAGTCTTAGTATTAGAGAAATAATCTAAAAATGATGTTTTACCAACATCTACATGGCCAACAACTGCTAAAATCGGTTTGAACATTATTTATTATAATAATTATATTATTAAGTAATTAAATCAATTTTTTATTCTGGAAAATACCAGAATAACTAAACCGAAGGTTATGATAAGTGATGTCCTAAAAAATTGAAATTAATTAATATATATGTTAAATATAAATTGTATGGCTAATAATACAATTGTCGCTAATAACATTTTAGGATATAAGACAGCTATTTATAATAATGAACTTTATCAAGAAATTATAATGGAAAAAAATAAGATAGAAATTAGTCTGCCTATTGAACTCAAACGCAATATATTTAAATATATTGCTGATGAAAATGAAATGCTAATAGTGTTCTATCAAAATCATATTGATATTATTGATATTCAGACTGGTTATATGATAAATCAAATTAATACAATAATTACTGATTTTAATTCATGTTATATTAGTCCTGATGGTAGCAAGATTATAGTTGCGAATTTATATAATGATAAATATATAGTTAGTATATTAGACACGTTGAGTGGGTCTCTAGTTGGAATTGTTCAATCAAAATTAAACTTTACATTCATAAATGAAATTAAATGTTCTCCTGATAATAAAAGGCTTTATGTTGTTTTCTATCAAGACCAAAATTTCCATTTATATTGTTTTGATATACAACAAAATATAAATGAAGAGAACATTAAAGAAAAAACATTATTTAATTTTTATTTTTACCCAGGAGTTTCAAAAGTTTTTTTGTCTCCTAATAGTAAAATAATATGTATTTATCATAGTATGATACGACTTATTGAAATATATAATGCTCTAACTGGAGAATTATTGAATACATTTGAAAATATTAATGGACATGTTATTAATTTTTATGATAATGAACATTTAATAATTCATACTTTTTCAGATGATGTAGAAGAATATATGGGTCATCAGAATGTGTATCTTGATTATATTAAATTTAATATTAATACTCATGAAGAGGTTATAATTGATAAAGAAGAATTGAATTCACCAAAATATGTTGAATATATCCAAGATTATGAGAGTTCTCAAGTTTCTAGTTGGAGCCAAGAACGAAATAATTATACAATTGACTATAATTCCAAAATAACTATTTATGCTAATGGAGAAATAAATAAAACAACTGGAAAAAGAGAACATATTCAAGGAAAAATTAAATATTCAACATCAAAGAAATATATAATTCATCATAATGGTATTTTTTTTGAAATATTTAAACTTTAATGTGTTCAATGACTGTGTTAAAATTTTTCTTTACAACAATATTTTCTTCATCTATTAATTCTATAACACAATCATCTAAGTTTTCAATCAGATTATCAATTTGTGTTATTTTATTATTTTTAATATTTACTATTTTAATATAATTTTCAAAATGCATTATAAGTAGATTTTTCTCAAAAATCATTCCTCTAATATTATTTACATTTTCTTCATTATAATTAAAAATAATATTACTATTATTTATGTTTTTAATAATAATTTCTTTAGTAGTTTTATTTCCAGTAATAATATAATTCATATTTTTATCGGTACATCCTAAACATAATTCAGGTGAGATAACTTCTTCATGATATATTTCATCGCCAGTAAGATAATCCATTACAGAAAAATAATTACTATTAGTTCCCAGAAACACTCTTTTATAATCAGAGCTAAACAATTCTATTTCATCAATAATAAGTGCAAACCACGGTATTTCGTCTGAAACTGTCCTATTCATAACATCAATAATATGTGTTTTCTGATCACCTACAATAATAAAATATAATCCATTCCTATCAAAATAATAAAATTTTGGTACTCCATTGTTAAAAAATAATAATTTTTTTGTATTTTCAGTAGTTAATGAGGATAAAGACAATTCAATTTTATTTTTTGTTTTAGTATTGATATCATAATAAGACATATTAATATTATTATCTAAATACACTACTTTTGTTCCATCTGAACTTAATTTAATTTTGTTATCAACTGCATCGTCAAGATATATTTCTTCTAATACTTCATTATTAAAAACATTAATTAATTTTACTCGAATACCATTTTGATTATCAGTATCATCAATAATTATACTAAATGTAATTTCAGTATAATCTTCAATTAATTTATTAATCTCATTAGGTAAATCTTTACTATATTTAGTTATATTCATTCTGCGACTGGCGAGCATGCTTAATTTATAATTGAATTATTCATATATTATTTCAATTTTTATATAATAATAGTAATGGCGTTGACGTCTTTATGACTTCCAACGTTATTTCATTTTTTCTAATAAAGTAAATCAGCACCATCATATGGGTAATTCTCAGTATATTCGCAAAGCGAATGTAATTATTAATTACATTCGCTTTGCGAATATACTGAGAACCCAAAGATGTTAGCGTACATTCAAAACAACCTAAGGTTATTATTATCAATTTTGAACGGCGACTAACACATATTGACTGCCCCATCTGTGTATAATATAATTTTTTTCCCATTAGTTTTAAATTTATAAATATAAAAATTGATTAACGTAGGACTATCATAAAATAACTACTCTGTAATTTATTTTTTAAAGACGCCCACACCAATCGTGTTTATGGATGTATAAAAATTGATAAATATATATATAAAAACAATTTTATATATTTATTAATGTCTTGTCCTTCTTGTTATAAAACAGATAAAACTTCATGCGATATATGTGGTTTTAAATCAAATAATACAAATATATATGTTCTACAATTAGAAAATAATAAATTTTATATTGGTAAAACAAATAATCCAGGATTTAGATTGGAACAACATTTTAATTCAAATGGTTCTGCATGGACTAAATTACATAAACCAATTAGAATTCTTCAAATTATACCAAATTGCGATGATTTTGATGAAGATAAATATACATTAAAATACATGTCATTATATGGAGTTAATAATGTACGTGGTGGTAGTTTTTGTCAGATCAAATTAGAAAAAGCAAATACAGATACAATTCAAAGAATGTTAAATGGAACAACAGATAAATGTTATATTTGTGGAAATCCTGGACATTTTGCTCGTGATTGTACTAATAAACAAGATGATTGGTCATTCTTATCAGTAGTTTCTAATGTTCTTAATTTTGTTGATAATATTATTAATAATAATAATTGTTCAAGATGTAATAGAAAAGGTCATAATGCAGAATCTTGCTATGCTAAAACAGATAAAAATGGTTCAGAATTAATTGAATATGTTGAAGTATATTGTTGTGAATATTGTGGAAAAGAATTTGATACAGAAAAAGGAGCTAAATATCATGAAAATGTTTATTGTAAAAATAAAAAACATATTAATAAATCAGTTAAACAAAATAAATGTTTTAGATGTGGACGTGAAGGTCATTATTCTAATAATTGTTATGCAAATAGTCATATTAATGGTAATATGATATTTGATTGATTAAAAATTGATTTATAATTATGATAATTAAATAAATTATAATAATTAATGGCTTCTATTTTTGAACAACAACAACAAATGATTCAAACTATTTCTCAAAATATTAGTAAAGAAAAAGAACAATTGGATAAATTATATAGTCAATTTATTAATGGTTTAGAACAAACAAATCCAATTAATAATAATTATAAAACAATTGATGATATATTATTATCAACTGTTGATAAAGCTAAAATTTTTAATAGTGAATTTCAAGATAATACAGAAGAAATTCTTTATTGGTATGATATGAATGAAAAGAAATTTATTGATAAAACAACCATAGGTTATGATTATAATGCTAAAATTATTAAAAAATATAATTTTAATTTGTATTTAGAAGATAATTTATTTCATGATAAATCAGTTATTGGTCAAATAAATGTTCCTATGAATAAAATTCAAGGTATAAATATGCCATCTGTATCAGCACATTATGGTTATGATATATCTTTTAAAAAAACAGATTATGAATTTTATATTAATTATAATATTAAAAATGATAGCACAGGAGTTATTACTACTAAAAAAGACTTGAAAATACGTGTATGTAAAAAAACACACGATACACATTTAAATTTATATATTGATGATCACTTAAATATTATTCTTCCTGAAATTAAAACAATTATTATTAATAATTATTCACCATTTCCATTATATGCATTATATGCAATCTATGATGAACATTTAGATGTTTATGAAAATTGTATTTATAATAAACATAATAAAGAAGATGAAAGTGCATTTAATGCATTTTATACTATTTTTAAAGAATTTACTAATTATTTAACATCTAATGACCAAAAAAATAAATTTAATGATGGTAATTTATTTGAAAATATTTTAAATTTTATTAATTATAATGATATGGTAATTGATATTAAAAAATATCTTGATTTTATGGCATCAATTAATATTCCATCAAATGATAAAAAAGAAGTAAGTTTATCAAATAATACTGCAATTGATATTCATAAAAAAGATATGAGTATTGATGAATTAACTCAAAGAATTATTTATCTTGAAAAACTTGTACAATCTTTAGAAATTGATAATAAAAAATATCGTTCTGATATTAGTGATTATAAATTATTAACTGATAAATATAATGGAGAAATTTATAAATTAAATGGTTCTATTATTCAATATACAGAAGATATTCAAAAGATGAGATTAGAAAATTTACAACAATCTCGTCAATTAATTGAAATGGATTTAATTAAACAAAATGCAGATGAATTGAAAAAACATATTTATGCATTAAATGACACTGTCGGTCAATATAAAATAAAAGAACAAAAATTATCACTTGAAAAACAAACAATTATTTCTAAATGTTCTTTACAATTTGAAGAAATTGAAAAATTAAAACGAGAATTAACTGAATCGCGTAAAATAGAAAAACAATCAAATGATAATATAGATGCTATTAAAAAAGAGATTACTATTTATAAAGCATCAATTGAAGAAAAAGATTCATTAATTCAAACATTGAAAGATAAAATTACTGGATTATTAGAACCAAAAGATGAAATTAATACAAGTTCATCTTATGATAGTGTATTATTTGAACAAATTAAAGAATTACAAGGTGAAATTGAAAAATATAAAAAACAAATTGAAAGTATTAATAAAGAAAATGAAGGAATTACAAAGAAATATAATGATATGCAAAATAAAATGAAATCATTATTGGGTATTTAAATAGTAATATTATGTCTTGATATATTTTTATTATGTTTATCTGTATTATTATGTTTATCAAATAAATCATTTGAAAATGATCCATAGTCACATAATTTACAATAATATTTAAATCCTTCTTCTCTTTCTTTTAAATTACCATGAAAATTTAAATAATGTTGTTTTAAATTTGTTTTATTTTTTGATGTAAAATTACATTGATTACATTTATCAGGTTCTTTATAATCAGAACGTATTTTTTTCTGTCCTGTTTTATGCAATTCAGTTGTAATATGGGCTTCCCATCGTGATTTAATATTAGATTTAAAATTACATTTTTCACAAAAGTATTTATATTGAGACATTGTTATTATTTTAAGTAAATATTTATTTAAATTAATTATTAAACAAAATGACTTAAGAAAACATTTTGTTTAATAATAATGTCAAAATGTACTTATAAAAAATATTGTAATAATGATAATTGCAATATATGTTATGAAAGATCTTTCGCATCACATGAAAAAGCTAAATATTGGAGTGATAAAAATGAATTAAAACCAAGACAAGTTGCAAAATGTACTCATAATAAATATATATTTAATTGCGAATGCGGACATGAAATATTAATAGCATTAGCAAAAGTATCAGATGGAAATTGGTGCTCTTATTGTTGTAATCCACCAAGAGCTTTATGTAATGATGATAATTGTAATAATTGTTTTGAAAAATCATTTGCATCTACTGATAAAGCTAAATATTGGAGTGAAAAAAATGAATTAAAACCAAGACAAGTATTTAAATCATCTGCTAAACAATATTTATTCGATTGTGATTGCGGACATGAATTTCCATTAATTTTAAATGATTGTAATTCAGGTAATTGGTGTTCATATTGTTCTAATCCACCTAAAAAATTATGTGATGATGATAATTGTCAAAAGTGTTTTGATAAATCATTTGCGTCTCATGAAAAAGCTAAATATTGGAGTAATAAAAACAAGCTAATAGCTAGACAAGTTTTTAAAGGCTCCGCGAATAAATATATATTTAATTGTAAGTGTGGACATGAAATATCAACATCTCTTGCAGATATAAATAGTGGCAGTTGGTGTGGATATTGTAGTAGTACTAATTTATGTAATAATAATGATTGTAAAAATTGTTATAATAAATCATTTGCATCTAATAAAAAATCAAAGTATTGGAGTAATAAAAATAAACTTAAACCAAGACAAATATTTAAATGTTCTGGAAATAAATATCTATTTAATTGTAAATGTGGACATGAGTTTGAAGGAAGACCTGATTTTATTACAAGATTGGATACATGGTGCCCTTATTGTTCATCACCTCCTAAATTATTATGTAATAATGATGATTGTTCTCAATGTTTTGAAAAATCATTTGCTTCTCATGAAAAAGCAAAATATTGGAATGATAAAAATAAATTAAAACCAAGAGAAATATTTAAATCATCAGCAAATAAGTTTTACTTAAATTGTGAATATGGTCATGAAATATATATGACACCTGCTAATATTAAAACTGGCTTTTGGTGTTCAATTTGTATGAATAAAA
>JACCDO010976035.1_pt1 | contig 10136 bp, 11 predicted proteins | sample 7446101 | NCBI WGS metagenome assembly JACCDO01 (sample SAMN15323440, study PRJNA562643) | freshwater metagenome | isolation source: river surface water | place: USA:Blue River Watershed | collected 2017-08-16
CAGCCTTGGCAGCCTCAGCCTTGGCAGCCTTAGCCTTGGCCTCAGCCTTAGCCTTGGCCTCAGCCTCAGCCTTAGCCTTCGCCTCAGCCTCAGCCGCAGCCGCCTCCGCAGCCTTGGCCTCCGTAGCCTCAGCCGCAGCCGCCTTCGCAGCCTCAGCCGCAGCCTTAGCCTCCGCGGGCGTGGGATTCGCAGCCGGAGCCGCAGCCTTGGGCTTGGTCGCAGCCTCCGCAGGCGTGGGCTTGGTCGCAGCCTTGGCAGCCCACTTGGCCGAATTGTAGCCAGTCGTAGCCTGGTCAAGGGCATTGGTGCCGGGGGGGGTGTTGGTGGTCGTAGACATCTTCTTTTGCAGGGGGCAAATGAGTTTTGGTTTGTATTTTTAATATATAATGATAAAAAAATTCAATTTTTGTATTTTTTATTTTTAAAACAAGCTAAAATAGTGTGATTTTTATTGTAAAATTATAATAAAAAATCATGTGACTAATTATAGTTTTAGGTAGAAGTTCCATACAATAATTGGCTGATTTCATTCATTTCTTCCAATGTTTCCTTCGAATATTTGCTTAAATCTATGTTATTTGCTGCATTTTGTGCATAATATTTGACTGGTTCAATTGGTTGTTGTTCATTTAAACGCTTAATTTCAGCCTCAAAACGAAGCTTAAACTCTTCAGAAATGATGTATTCAGGGTCATTTGCTTTAAAAAGAGGTAGTAAAATGGCTTTTTTACTGTCAGTCATGATTTTTGGATGTATAATTATTTATATCAAATAAAAATAAATATAATCAATTTTTCAATTGTATGTCTATATGAAAATGATATATTTTGTTATTATTGATTACGTTTAATTTAATCTTAAAAAATGATATAAATATATAAAAATACTAATAAAAAGAGTGATAAATATGGAGATTGATATAAATCAAAAAGAATTAGAAAAGCGTAAATCAAAACTAATTGATGAAATTGAAAGACAAAATGAATGTGTAAAAAAATTAAATGTATTAGTTGAAACGGAAAAATCAAAATTGATTAAAATGAAGGTAGAATTATCTGAATTAAAAAGATTAACTGATACATCATTAAAAGAAAATATTAATGCTATTGGTGATAATAATTACCATTATTTACCTAGAATCTATGAACCTTTACGTTTTTAAGTAATTGTTTTCAATCCTTTCTATTTTTTCCTAATTTTTCCTATTTTTTTCTAATTTTATGTTAAAAATAAATAAAAATATTACAATATAGTAAAAATGAGTAATATTAATACGAATAATATGGGTGATAATAATATAGGTAATAGTTTACGTTCAAGTGTTGGAAGTATCTCAAGTGTATATGAACTTTCATATGAGGATAAGATTAATACATTAAATGATAATATAAAAAAAATAGATGAAAGTGTATTAAATTTAATGACCAAATCGAATGAGATAAAAATGAAAATTGATATGTTAGTGAATAAGGTAAATTTAAAGTTAGAGAATTCTACTCAATTGCTACAATTTCAACAGTCTATTATTGTGAATGAAATCAATTATTTCAAAAATTTGAAGAGTATTTTATTGATGAATGTGACAAATCAATTATATGATTTATCGGAAAATATTTCATTTTTAACAATGTCGGTTGTAAATATTTATAAAGACATATCAACAAATGATAAAAAGCAGATTGCTATGACTCATAAGCATGATTCTTTTATAAAAATTGTGTCTGATATAAATACAAATTTTGCATATATAAAAGAGATGTTGGCGAATTTTGTGGTTTATAATAAGCAATTAACAAAAGAAATGGTAGATGGTAATTTTCATTGTAAAACATTGCATAAAGATATGGAGAACATTTATAATCATATTAATACTGAATATTTAAAATATGTTCATAATGCTTCTCAACGTATTGAATATTATGTTGAATTTTCGAATAAAATTAGTGAACAGATTGATTCTACCAAAATTTCTGAATTTTATAAATAAAAATCCTTTGTTGAAAGGTTATACAAATTAAAATAATTTTTTTATTTTTGATTCTAGATGTATAACTAAGTTTAACAATTCTAGTTATACATGATGTGTTAAATTTAGTTCTATTTCTAGATATATAAATAACTTAAAAAAATTAGCTAAGTTTACATGTGCTTTCGAATACTTTTATAAAAACCAATAACAAAAGTCGATGGATTATGTAAGTTTTAGCTATTCTTTTTTCAATTCCGTACCCTCTTGGGAGTGTGTAAGGGTGGATAGGAGGATTGATAATTTCATAAGTAAATGTATACATGATTTAGCAGACGTTTTACTTTTTATGACTAGTTTAGATAAAATGCGGTAGGGTCTGTTATATATTTTAGCTTTATTAGACTTTGATTTTTTGTTATAAAATGACTAGGATGTAACTAGAACATCTATTCTAGATATAGTTTATTCTATTTTGATGTTTATTTGTTTTTTTTCCTTAAAAAGTGTTAAAAAGTGTAATAAATATAAGGAAATTAATAATAATTAAAAAATAAGACCAACTATATTTTCGTATATATTTAATTATTAAATATAATCATGGATATTGATATTGCTGATATAAAAGAAGGTAAAAGTGAAATAAATAAAACTCAAGAACGTTCTTACAATCGTGAATATTGGAAGGAAGAAGAAGAACAAATCCTACGGGAATGGGCTGATAAAGCACAATGTTATGAATTAATGCACTCAAAAGCACATGAAATATATAATTACCGTAATACTTTATTTGTTATTCCTGTAATCATTATTTCAACTATTACAGGAACTGCTAACTTCGCACAAGATCGTGTTCCTGAAGATAAACAAGCTGTTTTCGTCATGGTTGTGGGTGCTTTTAACATTCTTGCCGCTATTATTTCAACAATCGCACAATACCTCAAAATATCTGAATTAAATGAATCATATCGTGTTGGAACACTACAATGGGGTAAGTTTTATCGTAATATTAAAACAGAACTGTCAAAACATCCTCTTGATCGTGTTCCTCCAGGTAATATGCTTTCTATGTGTAAAGAGGAATTTGACCGACTTTTGGAAATTTATCCAAATATTCCCAAAAATGTTATTAATGAGTTTAATTATAAATTCCTCAATAATACAGAAATTTCTAAACCAGAAATATGTGATGTTATCGAGCCAACAATGGTTTTTAGAATGACAAAAGATGAACGTTTAAATATGATTAAATTTATCAATAATATTGATGATAAAGCGGAAACTGTCATTAATGTAGCACCAGTAAATGAGACACAAACACAGATTCAGTCACCATTTGAGAACCTTTCAACAGGAACTAAACGTAAATTAGAAAAATATCGTCAAACCTTCTTTAAAATCAATAATCGTCAACCAACTGATGAAGAAATTAGACAAACAATCGATGCATTATTTGACCAAACTGATACAGATAATGAACATATAGATGAAGAAAATGGTAATAATCTAAATCATAATAGTATTGCATAAATATCACTTTTATGAACACATAAACAAACATAAACAAACATAAACAAACATAAACAAACATAAACAAACATAAACAAACATAAACAAACATAAACAAACATAAAGCAACTAAATTACTACTTTTTTTTTTATATTTCTAGAAGCCTAACTAATTTTAACAAAGTTAGCTTTCGCAATATCAGTTATCTTTTAGTTAAGATTCTAGATACATAAAAAACATAAAAACATTCTAATATAAACATGTGCTTTCGAAAGCAGTAAATTCGAAATTTTATGTAATTTTAGTCCATTTTCCCCCTTTTGTAGGTGTTATAATCGATACAATAAATTCATTTTTCATACGTAAATATTCACTTAAAACAGAAGGCAGTTAAAATATTTATACATAAATCAGTAAAAGGTAGCAGATTTGCTCTATTTTTAAAGATAAAATTGATTTTTTTATCAAATAATTTGGCTTATAAATTTATTTCTGACCATTATGACTTGTCCTGAAGAACGCTCATATCCTTGTCTGAATCCATTTAACTTTTCGGTCGAAGAACTAGGACCTTTGGCTATCCAAGACCATACTTTTTACGCTTTGTTGATGTATCCAGATGTCATACTTGAGAAGGTCATGTCCATTCTTCCTTCATACATAGAACGTAAACGGATTTCGATGGAACAATACGAGATTTGGACATTTGCAACTGAAATCACTATTAAGTTGTTGGAACTACCACTTGAAGATATTCGTCTTATACTCAAATTCAAAAGAGCTTTGAGATATCATTTTGTTGTCGCTTACCAGCAATTAACAAACTGAGTTTAGACTCAATTGTCATATTTTTTTTAGTATTTTTCAATCCTTATCATTTATAAAAATTGATTAAATTATTTAATTTAATAATATTATTAAATTACTTCTTCACTACAGTTTTCAGTCATGACTACTACCTTTGAACCTTTTACATCATCCACTTTTCCTGAACCCCAGTCTATCCCTGAAATCGCAACAGCATATGATTCTCACCTCGGTGTCAGTGCCATCCAACACCTTACAATGTTTTGTTCAATGAAGGATTTTCTTCCAACCATTCAGAACCTATCATCAATTGTTGAACAGTTCAACAATGAGGAGTGGGTTGACCCACAAATCAAAAATTTGGTGACAATCATTATGACAAGTCCATTCGAAACGAAGGTTTTGGTTCGGGATATTTGCATGATGTTAAAGTCTCACAAAAAGCCACACACAGAGGCGTCGCCTGATTTGATTATCTCGAACAAACATTCCCCAGACTTTATTGTCGCGAGCATGTTTTTCCCTGAGGTAAATTCGATGGATGTCGTTTTGCAGATGATTCGCGACACTGGTTTTGGTGTTCCACAGGATGTAAATCTCAATGTCAAGACCGTTTACAACGGATCATCAATTACATTGACGAAGAAATACGATTGGGAAATCTCCGGAGGTAACTTTACCTACGAAGAGACCCAAAGCATTAAGGCTCTCGAGATGCCGACAAACAACAAACCAGAGATGTATTCCTTTCTGGTTGATGTTTTCTCGTGGTTTTTGCACTCGCGAAACTTTTCAGCAGAACAAGAAGACAGCTTCATTAGTATGTTTTCGATTGTTAACACATTCGCAGGACATCAGCACGTTCCTAAGGTTTTGCGTGACCTGGCTAAGGCCAGTCTACAGAACCCGCTGGCATCTGAGATGAGGGACCTCTTCTCAGCTGCTCAAGAGCACATGTCCTCATAAAACGTGTGTGTTTTTACTGCGTTCATAACTTATATGGCGTTTATAAGTCATTGATATGAAATCTCTATATTTCCTATTTTAATGACTTAAATTTTTTTTATTGAATTTTCCTAATTATGTCACTAAAAAGTAATATATTTCCAATATTTCCACTTAAATGGACCAAACAATGTAATAAAACTGACAGTTTAACCCGATTTATATTATAAATAAACCAACTTAAAGTGAAATTAATTTTAATTGATAAAATACAATAATAATATAAATGGCTATTATGAAGTCCATAAACATGATAAGAACCGTATAAAAGTGTTATAATATTTGTAAAAATGTCAATATTTCTTCGAAATCCTCTAATAGGATTTCTCCAATAATTTATACTATTTATAAATATACAACCATGTAAAAAACTTAGTGTATTATGTTTACCTTCATAAAATCCATATAAACTAGTAAATAAAAATAACCAAGATATTGTGTAAATTATTTTACTATCATCTTTCTCTAAAATTTGGTTAAAATTTTTAGATGAAATAGATTTAGTCATTGTAATATTTAATTAAATATTAAATAATAAATAGTCACTTAAGTTTTTTTATAATATTTTTTAATCAATTTTGGTTTATTTTACAACATAAAACACTGAAAATTGATTCTTCTTGTTATAAAATTATAAAATTAAATTTCTACATCCTTTGCTATCATGGCATCTGTGACGGAGAATCTTTACGTGGTGCTTGGTGTGAGCTCGAACGCGACGGAGGAGGAGATCAAGAAGGCCTACCGCAAGTTGGCCATGAAGTGCCACCCCGACAAGAACCCTGGCAACGAAGAGGCGGCTGCGGAGCAGTTCAAGGTCGTCTCGGTGGCCCACGGGATTCTGAGCGACTCCGCGAAGCGCGCGGAGTACGATGCCTCGCTTCGTGCCCCCTCGGTGGCGGCGGCTTCGGCGTCGGCTTCGTCGGTGAACCTTGTCGACCTTGCGAGCGCGTTCTTCGGTAGTGGTGACCCTTTTTCGGACCCCTTCTTCACTGGTGGGGTTCCGACGGGTGGTCACACACAGACGTTTACTCGTCCGGACGGCACCCAGGTCACTCGCACCGAGTTCAACTTCGGTTCCACCGCCAAGGCGTCGCCAGCCAACACTCCCTGTCGCAACGAGGAGAAGTTCGGCCAGTGCAGGAAGGAGGGATGCAAGTTCCGCCACACCGCCAAGCCCAAGGAGTCGACGGAGCCGACGGCTGCCAAGCCCAAGGAGCCCAAGGCCGCCAAGCCGCACGGTGAGATTCTCTGCCGGTATGACAGCACGTCTACCGGTTGCGGAAACCCCTCATGCGACTACAAGCACGTGGGGATGCGCCAGTGGGAGCGTCGCCGCATGGCAACTTCCAAGGCCGCAGCCAAGGCAAACGCTGTGGACCCGGCATTTTCCCCGCTGACACCTCTCGAGGTCTTCAAGGGCTGGCTCTCATCCAACAAGGGTTTCAACACCTGGAAGAAAGCCCAAAAGGGACCCCTGTCGAATGAAGACTTAAAGGTCTGGTTGTCGGCATTTGCCAATGACAAGACTGTGCACTCTAGCATCCGAGAGCAGCTCAACGCCATGTTCGAAAATGACGAGAAGGGGGAGATTCCGTCTTTCTTCGACTTGATTTGCATGGCGTTCTACGGCTTCGTGTCTCAGAAATAGGTCTAAGCACACTTTTCTTCTGTGTTCATGATTTTTCACTTTCGGTGTTTGTCTTGTTTTCAGTAGTTAGATGTGTTTTAATTTTTTTTTTATAATTTTTTCTCAATTCTTTTCCAATTATTGATAATAATTCTTCTGATTTTTTTGATAGTTTATATTCAACAAATTCATAACATAGTTGGTTAAATGATTTATTAACAAAGTTTTTATGAATTTCAAATTCTAGACCAGGTTCATACATAATACCTCTTTTACTATATTTATGACCTTTATATAATAAATTATTTATAATAGACAATACAATATCCGGATATTTTGCCATATATATACAAAACAAAAATTCATCTACTTTTTTTTCATTATCTAATTTAGATAAATTATTATATTCATCAATATCTTTTTTAAATTCTAAATCTAAAATATCATTAACTTTCATTTTGATACATTCTATTATTTATCTCTATTATTTTTTATATTTTTTCATAAAAAAACAAAAATAAGAAATCTATTTTAGTTATAAATGTTTTGATGTTTTTTTACCGAATATTTTAGAATATTTTAATTTTTATTGGAAATACTTATGAATCAATGGATGTAAATGTCTTCCATAACATAAAACATCATTTTTCATTTTAATAAAACTAATTTGATTATCTGGAAATGAAAATTGAAGGCTTTTAAAAATAATTTCCCAATAAGATTGTATATCATATTCTGATTTAATCAAAATTTTCAAATCATTGAGGAGATTAAAAATTGAAAAATATATTGAATCAAAATATAAGTTTTTGTAAAATACTTCATAATCAAGTTCAGAATCTTCAACAAAATCTTCATAAAAAGTCAGATTTGACCCTTTAGTTTTGTAAAATGATGAATCTAAATCATCTATTTTTTCTTGAAGAAATCTATAAAATTCCTGCAAATGATGAGTATTAAAGACCAATTGTGTTGAGTCTTTATTACACGATTCTACCATCTGAGAAATATATTTTTTTATTTCGACTGTAGAACGAGATTTATTTTTATTATATTTTTTTTCCAATTTTTTTTTTTCCAATGGTTCATGGTTATTTTCAATCTGTTTGATAGATGATGTTACAAAAAGTGTTTCTATTTCCATAACAATTGTTAGTTTATTTATAAAATTACATAAAAACCAATCAATTTTTATGTAATAATTTAGTATAAAAAGTAAATAAAATATTGAGTAATTGAATAAAAAAGTATGACATTACTATGTCTATTATAACACGAACATAGTAAATAGTAAGAGGTAAATATTATAAATTTTACAGCGTGGTCTATTTTAGAGCAACGCGAATTTTAAATGCCGAGTATTTTTATTAATCTTTATAAATTTTTTCTTCTCTTCTTCTATTATATTTTTTTTTGCTAGTAAGTCGGCACTTTAAATACGCATTGCTCTAAATGACACGCTAGTAAAAATTTGGTTATATCACATCGTGAAATGTGAATGAATTTTAATAGGGAACCTTTGGTTAATGGATTAACAGCACTAGGCGACCTTCTGTAAGAAGTATAATTCCAACCCTGTACAAGTCATAATAGATTTCAAACTATTCATTGTTATATAATAATTTTAATATAACCTTATATCAGTTTAAATTTAAAAGTAAAAATCGTGTCATTTAGAGCAATGCGTATTTAAAGTGCCGATTTACTAGCAAAAAAAATATACTTCAAATACGAACGCATACTAGCCAAATTCTATATAATGGGCTTATCAATTGTATATTTTTGGTAGATATACAATTTCCCATCAGATGTTATTTAATTTACTACCTTATTAAACAACAATTTATTTTTATTAGTTTTTACATTCTTTTTAAATTCTTCAGGTCTTGTTTGATTACTCAAATAACATTTACCAAGAAATAAAATATTTTTACAAGCATTCACATCTCTATTTACAAAAATACGACATTTGGTTTCCTCTTTTGGAGTTAGTATTTCGTGTAAATATTTAGTATGCTTATTTCTTTTAACTTTTACATTTTTCATTTCTTGAAATGTTTTATTATATAATTTACTTGTATTATACTCATTAACATTGATTATTTCAAATTTTCGTAATAATACTTTTTTTAAACCTATATTTGGAGTTGGTATTGTTCCTTTCATTTGGGTTGTTCTACTGTAATCACCATGGAGTATAACTATTTTTTTACCATTTTTTATTTCATCTTTTGTAAGATATGTATTTTCTATTTCATTTAATAATTTTGATTCACTTTGTTTAGTTCTTACAAATCTACGAAATGCTAATTTACGAAAAATGTTTTTTTGATAAAACTTAGCAACTTCATTATTTATTTTTGTTTTATTTATTATAAATTTTTTGAAATCATCTTCATCTAATGTTTTTGATTTGAAATTAGATAGTGTTGTTTCTTTTGAAATTATATTATGTTTCATTTTTTCATTATTAATAATAATATTACTTTGTTTTGTATAAGTTTCAAATCTTCTTCTACAAGCAGTATATTTAAAAAATTTATTATTTTCATCAATTATTGTTAAAGGCCTGATCTTTCCAGGATCCAACGAAACTAACTTATAATTATCAGTTAAATAATTATCACATTCTTCTTTTGATAAATCTTCTAATTTTATGAATTCTATTTCATCAATATTATTAGGTAATTTATCACCATATTCTTTATCTTTATATTTTTTTAATATAAATAATATGGAACAACTGAAACCATCTGTAATAATTTGATTATAAAATATATAATCTTTATGATTAAAAATATTTTTCTTTTCTAACTTTACAATTTTATTCCATATATGCGATTGATGTTTTTTTGAATGTAAAAGTAATTCACTCTTTTTATATTGGAAAATAGTTTGTTTTTTGTCGTCAATTATATCTACAATTGCTGGTGTATTTAGAACAATATGTTTTGGTATATTATTATTTCTTTGCGGTATAACTTGATAAGGTTTTTTCCCTAGTTCTTCTATTTTTTTATTAATATAAAATGAATATTCAATATATTTTTCTGGATGAGATTTAACATCATATGCTACTGAGTTTGTTATTGTTTTTGGATATAAAAAAAGTTTATTGTCTTTGATCCATTTATGATATTCTTCTTTTGAATTTTCTATTTTATTATTAATTATATCTGATTTCAAATCTCGTATTTCTTGATTAAGTTCTTTATAAA
>JACCDO011251442.1_pt1 | contig 10134 bp, 10 predicted proteins | sample 7446101 | NCBI WGS metagenome assembly JACCDO01 (sample SAMN15323440, study PRJNA562643) | freshwater metagenome | isolation source: river surface water | place: USA:Blue River Watershed | collected 2017-08-16
CCAATGAGGTCATGTCGCACCTGCAGCGCGTGCTCGCCCGTCATGTGCCCGGCTTCCCGGTCAGCAAGAGCCACGCGGCGACGCGCCCCGGCGACAGCCGCCCCAGCCTCGCGGGCATGGGCGGCACGGCGCCTGGCACCGAGCCCGGTGGCGTGCGCCCGTCGCTGGCCGACGCGATGCCGGCCGGCACGCCGCCGTCGCCGCGGCTGGTGGGTGCCATCCGCCATGCGCAGGAATCGCTGCAGCGCCGCCCGCCAGCGCCCACCGCAGGGGCCGGCGACACGATCGCCCAGAGCGCGCCGCTCCAGCTCGACGAGATCGGCGCCCGCAGCCAGGCTTTCAAGCAGGTCCTGAAGCAGGCCGCCAGCACGCCGGCCGAGCGCGCGACCATCGAGATCGTCGCGATGATGTTCCAGAGCATCCTGACCGAGGAGCGCATCCCGGCCTCGGTGCGGGTGTGGTTCGCGCGGCTGCAGATGCCGGTGCTGCGCGTGGCGGTCTCGGAGCCCGACTTCTTTGCCGAGGTCGACCACCCGGCTCGCCGCCTGATCGACCGCATGGGGGCCTGCGTCATGGGCTTCAAGTCGGCCCAGCCCAGCGCGGCCGGGGCCGAGCGCGCCAGCAACGATGCGCTGGAGCGCGAGATCAAGCGGGTCGTGCAGGTCGTCGAGGCTTATCCGGACACCGGGCGCCGCGTGTTCGCGACGGTGCTCGGCGAATTCGAGAAGTTCCTCGATCACTACTTCGAGAACGAGAACCAGGCGTCGCGGCGCGGTGTGTCGCTGGCCCAGCAGGTCGAGCAGCGCGAGACGCTGGCCATCCAGTACACCATCGAGCTGCGCAAGATGCTGACGGAAGTGCCCGTGCAGGACGGCGTGCGCGAGTTCCTGTTCCATGTGTGGGCCGATGTGCTCGCGGTCACGGCCGTGCGTGCCGGTGCGCAGGCCGATATCACCAAGACCATGAAGCGCGCGGCGGCGGACCTGATCTGGTCGGCCAGCGCCAAGTCGACGCGCGAGGAGCGTGCCGACGTCATCCGTCGCCTGCCGCCGCTGCTCAAGACGCTGCGTGACGGCATGAGCCACGCAGGGCTGGCGGTTGATCGGCAGGACGTGCATGTGCGCCTCCTCAACAACGCGCTGGCGGCCGCCTTCACGGCCAAGACCGCGGCCATCCCGCGCGAGCGCCTCGAAGAGCTGATGGAGCAGCTCGAGGCGCTGGAGGCGATGCTGCCGGAGGATGTCGAAGGTAGCGACCGTCATGTCGACGAGATGCTGGTGCGCGATCTGTCGGGCCACGAATCCGATGGCATGGAGGTCGTGGCCGAGGGCGGGTCGGCGCCCACGCCGGCCATGCTGGCCTGGGCCCGCGAGTTGCAGGTGGGCGGCTGGTTCATGCTGGACTACCGCGGCCGCAACGAGCAGGTGCAGCTGGCCTGGCGCGGGCTGCGCAAGCAGTTGGCGCTGTTCGTCACGCCCAAGGGTCGTGGCGTGCTGTTCTCGCTGAACCGCATGGCCGCGTTCCTGCAGGCCGGCCTGCTGCTGCCGGCGCAGGACGAGGCGCTCACCGTGCAGGCCACGCGCAAGGCGCTGGCCAAGCTGGACGCCGACCCCAGCCAGCTCAAATGAAAAACGGCGCCTGTGGCGCCGTTTCGTTGGTATCGCGATTGGCTCAGTGGATGAGCCGGTCTTCCGGCGCGACGAACAGCTCGTCCAGGATCAGCGCGTCGGGCTCCTCGCCCAGGCTCCAGAACACCATCAGCACGATGATCTTCAGGTCTTCCAGGTCCATCGCGTTGCCGCCGATGGCCATCGCGCGGTCGATGACCATCTCGCGCATCGGGCCGGGCAGCACGCCGGCCGATTCGAGGAAGCTGATGAAGCCGATGGAGGCCTCGCCCAGGTGGTCGATTTCGCTGGCCGAGTACACACGCAGCGCGTGCGGGCTCTGTTCGGCCTGGATGGCGTCACCGGCTGCGGCCAAGCCTTGCAGCCAGCTCAGCGCCTCCTGGATCTCGTCGTTCTCGAAGCCCACGGCCGTCAACTTGCGCGTCAGCTGCGCATGGTCGGGGCAGGCATCTGGCCGCCAATAGGTCTCGTAGAGATAAACCAGCACATCGAACATCGTGAGCCGATGATAGCCCAGCGATCTGGCCGAACCGGCTGCGAATAACCCCCGGGATTGCCCGCTGATGGCTGGGGGTAAGGTCGTCAGCCCTGCTTGCGGCGCTGGAACAGCTGACCCGCCAGCCGGGCGACCTCACCGTCCAGCTCCAGTTCGAGCAGTGCCGCGCTCAGCTCCGCTGCAGGCCAGCCGCAGCGCGCCATCAACGCGTCCAGGCTCACGGGATCGAAACCCATCGCCTCCAGCAGCGCTTGCTGTTCATGCGGCGTGTCTTCGATGTCGGCAGCGGGTGGGGCGGCGTGGCCTTGCGGTGGCAATTCCTCCAGCACGTCCGTGGCCGATTCGACGAGCTTGGCGCCCTGCCGGATGAGGGCGTGGCAGCCGCGTGCCTGCGGGGAATGGATGGATCCCGGAATGGCGAACACCTCGCGCCCCGCCTCGGCGGCCAGCCGCGCGGTGATCAGCGACCCGGACTGGACGGCGGCCTCGACGACCAGGCAGCCCTGGCTCAGCCCGGCAATGATGCGATTGCGGCGGGGGAAGTTGGCGGGCAACACGGGCGTGCCCAGCGAGTACTCGCTCACGATCAAGCCGTTGGCGGCGACGATGCGCGCTGCCAGCTTTTCGTTGCGACGCGGGTAGACCTGGTCCAGCCCGGTGCCGACGACGGCGATCGTCGCTCCGCCGGCGTCCAGCGCGCCCTCGTGGGCCGCAGCGTCGATGCCCAGCGCCAAGCCGGACACGATGGTGTGGCCTTGCTGCGCCAGCGCCTTGGCGAAGGCCCGGGCGTTGTCGCTGCCCTGGGCGGTCGGGTTGCGGCTGCCCACGATGGCCAGCGACGGCGAGGCCAGCAGGTCCCGCCGGCCTTGCAGCCACAGTAGCAGTGGCGGGTCGGCGGTGGCCAGCAGACGGGTTGGGTAGTCGGCGTCGCCGAGGGCGAGCAGCGCGTGGGCGGGGCTTTCCAGCCAGGCCTGGGCCTTGTCCAGCAGTTCCGACAGGTGCTCGGGCGGGTGCTTGAAGGCGTCGCGTTGCCGTGGCGGCAGCGCTTGGTCCAGCGCGACGGCGGGCAGTTCGAACACCGCCTGCGGGCTGCCCGCCATGGCGAGCAGGCGCCGCGCTGCGCCCGGCCCGACGCTCTCGGTCAAGCGCAGCCAGGCAGCCAGCTCGGCCGGGTCGCGCATGTCAGTTCATCGCGAGCCTGGCCGGACGTGGTGCGCCCCGGCTCAGGGCTGGGTGAAACGGTCGCCCGCCTTGACGGGCTCCTTCACCGAGATGATGAGGGCGTAGGACACGCGCTCGTAGACCTCGAAGACGAACAGCACGCCGTGGCGTTCGTCCGGCAGCTTGATGGCCTGGCCTTCCGGGCTTTCGGTCTTGTCCATGACCGTCTCGCCGTTGCGCCACAGGGCGAACACATGGCCGCGCTCGATGCCTTCGCGCTTGCCGCGGTTCAGGGCAACGATCTGGTTCTGGCCGGCTTGCATGGCTTCGCCGTAGATCGCAGCGATCTGGCCCTTGATCTCACGCTCGGGAGCGTGCGGCATGTACTGCTCGAGGTCGCGCTGCGGCGCGGGCGCCAGGCGGTCACCAATGCCGACTTCCTGCTTGATCTGCTTGATCTTCAGCGTGGCCGGCACGACTTCCTTGCCCTTGCCGTCGGGGCTCGGGCGCTCTTCGCCGGGGCGGATCAGCTCGGCGGTGCCGACATAGGGCGCTTCGTAGCCGAGGACTTCTTTCGTCGTCGGGTCGATCAGCGGGCGCGTCTTGCGGAACACACGGAAGTCGGTGTTGCCGCCGAAGTCACCGCGGGCGTAGGCCAGATCGCCCGAACCGACGAGCACGCGGCCCTCCTGAGCAGCGACGACGCGCGGCGCGCGCGCCAGCTCGTCGGTGTCGAAGACCACCGCATCCGTCAGGAAGGCCTGGATGAGGTGCATCGGAATGCTCGGGATGGCGCCGTTTTCCAGCGCCGAGATGCGCATCTGCGGGCTCAGCTTGACCGTGCCGTTCGCGCCGCCAACGGACTGGCCCACCTGCAGGCGGGCGCGGCCGTCGGACTTGACCAGCATCAGCACCTGGCCGGGGTAGATCAGGTGGGGGTTGCGGATCTGGTCGCGGTTCATGCCCCAGAGCTCGGGCCAGCGCCACGGGCTCTTCAGGAACAGCTTGGAGATGTCCCACAGCGTGTCGCCGGCCACGACGGTGTGGCTGTCGGGCGCGTTGGGCGCCAGCTCGGACAGCGGCACGCCGGCGCTGGCGACCTGGTCGGCCACGCGGCGTTGTTCAGCGGTGATCGGCAGCTTGCTGGCTTGGGCCCAGGCCACGTTCGTCGCAAGGGTCAGGCAGGCCGCAAGGACAGCCAAAGGGGCGGGGCGGGCAGCGGGCATCAAGCGCGGTCTCCGAATAGGGGTGCCGGATCGGCGAAAATCCCGGCGATTCTGCCCGCATTACCCGGGCCAACCAACACCAGAGGGCGCTCGTTTGCGAGTGCTTACAAGACGCCATGCCCCAACTGCCGATCCTTCGCTACCCCGATCCCCGCCTGAATACCGTCGCAAAGCCGGTGGCGGCGGTCGACGAGCGCATTCGCCGCCTCGTGGACGACATGCTGGAGACGATGTACGCAGCCGACGGGGTCGGGCTCGCAGCCACGCAGGTGGACGTGCACGAGCGGGTGATCGTCATCGACACGTCGCAGGAACGCGACACCCCGCGCGTGCTGATCAACCCCGAGCTGGTCAAAACCAGCGAGCGCATGGTCGACGGCGAGGAGGGCTGCCTGTCGGTGCCGCAGATCTACGACAAGGTGCCGCGCCATGCCGAAGTGACGGTGCGCGCCACCAACCGCGACGGCGAGGTCTATGAATTCGATGCCGACGGGCTGCTGGCCGTCTGCGTTCAGCACGAGATGGACCACCTGGCCGGCAAGGTGTTCGTCGAATACCTGAGCCCGCTCAAGCGCGACCGCATCAAGACCAAGATGATCAAGAAGACGCGCGACGAGGAGGCCGAGGCCAAGCGTCGCCAGCAGCGGCTGTAAGTGGACGCGCGTCGCGACATGAGAGTTGTCTTTGCCGGTACGCCGGAGTTCGCCGCCGTCGCGCTCGACGCCCTGCTGGCCGCCGGTTTCACCGTGCCGCTGGTGCTGACCCAGCCCGACCGACCAGCCGGCCGCGGCATGAAGCTGCAGGCCTCGGCCGTCAAGCAGCGGGCCGTCGATGCGGGCATCCCGGTCGCGCAGCCGCAGGGGCTGAAGCTCGACGGCAAGTACGCCACCGACGCGGCTGCGGCGCGTGAGGCGCTGCTGGCGGCGGCGGCCGACGTCATGGTCGTCGCCGCCTACGGGCTGATCCTGCCGCAGTGGGTGCTCGATATGCCCCGGCGCGGCTGCCTGAACATCCACGCATCGCTGCTGCCGCGCTGGCGCGGTGCCGCGCCCATCCACCGGGCCCTCGAGGCCGGTGACGCCGAGACCGGCATCACCATCATGCAGATGGACGCCGGGCTGGACACCGGCGACATGCTGCTGATCGGCCGCGAGGCCATCCGCGCCGACGACACGACGGCCGTGCTGCACGACCGGCTGGCGGCGATGGGCGGCACGCTCATCGTCCAGGCCTTGCAGGCCGCCAGCCTGACCCGCACGCCGCAGCCGGCCGAGGGCATCACCTACGCCCACAAGATCGAGAAGGCCGAGAGCGCCATCGACTGGCGCCAGCCGGCCGCGGAGATCGAGCGCCGCCTGCGCGCCTTCGACCCCTTCCCGGGCGGCGTGGCGACGCTGGCGGGCGAGGCCGTCAAGGTCTGGCGCGCCGAGGTGGTCGAGGGCGCGGGAGAACCTGGCACGGTCATCGCGGCAGGCCCAGTCGTGGCCTGTGGCCAGGGCGCGCTCCGTTTGACCGAGCTGCAACGCGCCGGTGGCAAGCGCGGGCCGGCGGCGGCGTTTCTGCAGGCCCGGCCGATCCAGGTCGGCGAGCGCTTCGACGCTTGAATCGGCCCGACCCGGCACCATTTGCCATGGCGTCGTTTACCCGAGGAGCCCGCTGAGATGTTCAACCTCATGAAGACGGCCGTGCTGATGGCCGCCATCACCGCGCTGTTCATGGCCGTGGGGGTCATGATCGGTGGACGCACCGGCATGCTGATCGCGCTGCTGGTCGCCGTTGGCATGAACTTCTTCAGCTACTGGTTCTCGGCCGACATGGTGCTGAAGATGTACAACGCCCGCGAGGTGGATGCCTCGTCGGCGCCGCAGTTCTACAGCATGGTGGCTGAACTGGCGGGCCGGGCCGGCCTGCCCATGCCGCGCGTCTACCTGATCGACGAGGCCGCGCCCAACGCCTTCGCGACCGGCCGCAACCCCGAGCACGCGGCCGTCGCCGCCACCACCGGCATCCTGCGCGTGCTGTCGGAGCGGGAGTTGCGGGGCGTCATGGCGCACGAACTGGCCCATGTGGCCAACCGCGACATCCTCACCAGCACCATCAGCGCGACGATGGCGGGTGCCATCTCCATGCTGGCCAATTTCGCCGGCTTCTTCGGCAGCCGCGACGAGCATGGGCGGCCGACCAACCCGATTGCCGGCATCGCCGTGGCCATCCTCGCGCCGCTGGCGGCCAGCCTGATCCAGATGGCCATCAGCCGGGCGCGCGAGTTCGAGGCCGACCGGGGCGGTGCCGAGATCTCCGGCGACCCGGCGGCGCTGGCGTCGGCGCTGGACAAGATCCACCGCGTTGCCCAGGGCGTGCCGCTGGCGCCGGCCGAGGCCCACCCCGAGACGGCGCAGATGATGATCATGAACCCCTTGTCCGCCGGCGGGCTGCGGGGGTTGTTCTCCACGCACCCGTCTACCGAGGAGCGCATCGCGCGCCTGATGGAGATGGCGCGGCGTTGACCCGCCCGCCGCTCAAGTTGCCTGCATCCGAGCCGATACCCCAGCAGATGAAGCGTCCTGTCCTGCTCCTCCTCCCGCTGCTGCTGGTGCTGAGCGCCTGCGAGCAACTGGGCATCGACGACCCTGCCAAGGTGGCTGCGGCCAAGGAGGCCGACGGCAAGGCCATCGGCAGCGCCTGCCGGCACGCGATGCGGGCCATCGAGGACTGCTATGTGCTCAACCCCAAGGCGCAGAAGGCAGCCGTGTACGCCGGCTGGCGCGACATGGACGAGTACATGCGCGAGAACAAGCTCGAGGGGATTGCGCCGGTCGTGCCGCGCCCCGGCGCGAAGCCGGCGGTGACCGAGGACGCGGCCGACAAGGCCGACGAGAAGTCGGAAAAGGCAGAGAAGGCCCCCGACAAGGCCAAGGGGCACTGACGGGCGCGCGCAGGCGCATTTCAGCCCGCCGATCCGGCGAGTCGTCGCGCCGGGCAGGGCGGCGGCCGGCCGGCTCGGCAACATGCGGCCATCGCAACCCCGATGGAGCCCGTCATGTACCCCACCCGCCGCCTTGTCGCCCTTGGTCTCGCCGCTGCCAGCCTGTGTGGCGCGGCCCAGGCCTGGGGCTGGGGATCGGCCGAGCGCGTCACCGGCAACGGCGACTTGACCACCGAGGCGCGTGACCTGGGCGGCTTCGACGCCGTGGCGCTGAGCGACAGCTTCGATGTCGTCATCCGCCAGGGCAGCGGCCACAAGGTCGAGGTCAAGGCCGACCGCAACCTGTTGCCCTACATCGAGACGCGGGTCGTCGACGGCAGCAAGGGGCGCACGCTGCAGATCGGCACGCGCCGCGACACCAACCTGTCCATGGCCGGCACGCCGACCATCGCCATCGAGCTGCCGGCGCTGCGTGGCGTGTCGGTGGTGGGTTCCGGCAAGGTCAAGGTCGAGGCGGTGAAGTCGGCCGGTGTCGATGCCGACGTCGCCGGCTCGGGCGACATCCGCTTCGCGCAGCTGGACGTCGAGCGCCTGACGATGCGGGTCAGCGGCAGCGGCGACATCGTGGCCGCCGGCCGCTGCGGCGACGCGCAGGTCTCCATCGCCGGCAGCGGCGACGTGCGGGCCGGCGACCTGGCGGCGCAGGAGGTCAAGGTCAACATCGCCGGCAGCGGGGGGGCGGTCATCCATGCGGCCAAGCGCCTGAAGGTGTCCATCGCCGGCAGCGGCGACGTGAAGTACAGCGGCTCGCCCGAGATCTCCAGCTCCATCGTCGGCAGCGGCAAGGTGCGCCGGGCCAACTGACGCCGCCGGCCGGCTTTTTGCCGGCGCTTGCCGGGTGGTGCGCGCCGGCGCGGACAATGGCGCATGCAGTGGATGAACAAGCTGCGTGAACTGGCCCGGGACCCCGCGTTCCGCCAGGGCGCGCACGACATGGCCTCGCCCTCCCTGGGCCTGGCGGCCTGGGGGTTGGTGACCGGCGTCACGATGGTCAAGAGCGGGCTCAGCCTGCCGCTGGCCTGCGGCATGTCGCTGCTGGTGTTCGCCGGCAGTGCGCAGCTGACGGCCTTGCCGTTGATCGCCGCGGGCGCCCCGATGTGGGTGCTGATGGCCACGGCGTTCTGCGTGAACCTGCGTTTCGTCATCTTCAGCGCGCACTGGCGGCACTATTTCGGCCACCTGCCGCGCTGGCGCCGGCTGCTCAACGGCTATCTGGCGGCGGATTTGAACTTCGTCTATTTCGTCAAGCGCTGGCCCGACCCCGTGCCGGCGCCGGCGCAGCAGCGCTATTTCTGGGGCGGCGTGGCCGTCAACTGGCCCACCTGGCAGCTGTGCTCGTTCACCGGCATCTTCCTGGCCGACCGCATTCCCACGCAGTGGGGCATCGGTTTCGCGGGGGTGCTGGCGCTGCTCGGCCTGTCGTACTCGCTGCTCACCGAGCGCATGCTGTGGTGGGTGGCCGTGACGGCGGGCGCGGTGTCCATCGCCACCTACTCGCTGCCGCTGAAGCTGAACATCCTGTGCGCCATCCTCGCGGCCGGGGCCGTCGGCTGGTGGCTGGACGCGCGCAAGGCCCGCCATGAGTGAGGCCCTCACCTGGGTGGCGCTGGTGCTGCTGGCCGGCATCACGGTCGTCACGCGCGGCTTTTTCATGCTCGCGGACAAGCCGCTGCCCATCCCCGGCTGGCTGCGCGAGCTGCTGAAGGTTGCGCCGCTGGCGGCGCTGGCGGCGGTCATCGCGCCGGAGATCTTCATGACGCAGGGCCATGTCATCGCCACCTGGCAGGACGCGCGCTGGCCCGGCGCGCTCGCCGGGACGGCCTATTTCTTCTGGCGTCGGGGCATCCTCGGCACCATCCTGGTCGGCATGGCGGTCATGCTGGTGTTGAAGCTCGGGCTCGACTGGTAACCGGACGTGGCGCGGGCGCGGCGAGAATCCGGCAGGATTTCTCAACCGTACCCGTCCCAACCATGAATGTCATTCGCTTCTCCGACCTGATCGCCGCCGGCAAGGTGGCCGGCCAGCGCGTCTTCATCCGCGCCGACCTCAACGTGCCGCAGGACGACAGCGGCCGGATCACCGAGGACACCCGCATCCGCGCATCGCTGCCCGCCATCAAGATGGCGCTGGACGCGGGCGCTGCCGTCATGGTCACGTCCCACCTGGGGCGCCCGACCGAAGGGGAGCTGAAGCCGGAAGACTCGCTGGCGCCCGTGGCGCAGCGCATGTCCGAGCTGCTGGGCCGCCCCGTGCCGCTGCAGCGCGACTGGGTCGACACCGTCTCCGTCGCGCCGGGGCAGCTGGTGCTGCTGGAGAACTGCCGCGTCAACAAGGGCGAGAAGAAGTGCAGCGAGGAGTTGTCGAAGAAGCTCGCCTCGCTGTGCGACATCTTCGTGCACGACGCCTTCGGCACCGCCCACCGCGCCGAGGCCACCACCTACGGCATCGCCAAGTACGCCAAGATTGCCTGCGCCGGCCCGCTGTTGGCCGCTGAAATGGACGCCATCTCCAAAGCCCTGTCGGCCCCCAAGCGCCCGCTGGTGGCCATCGTGGCCGGCAGCAAGGTCAGCACCAAGCTCACCATCCTGCAAAGCCTGAGCAAGAACGTGGACGGCCTGATCGTCGGCGGCGGCATC
>JACCDO010030724.1_pt1 | contig 10133 bp, 8 predicted proteins | sample 7446101 | NCBI WGS metagenome assembly JACCDO01 (sample SAMN15323440, study PRJNA562643) | freshwater metagenome | isolation source: river surface water | place: USA:Blue River Watershed | collected 2017-08-16
AACGTGAAGAAATTATTGAAGTTCTCAACAAAGTAAAAGATACAAAGCATGCAGGAAATGCAATTGATCTGGTGCTTGTTGCACTCGTTCGCGCTGCGCTTGTTGTTGCTCCAGCAGAAGTTGCTGGAGCCCCATACATCCGTTCGGAAGTTGCCTCTGAAAGAGAATCTGTGAAGCGCGAGATTGCAGCCCTCAATGATGCACGCCTACGCCTCAAGCTCGCCAACCGTGCAAATGATGGATTCTTTTCAGTCTTCTTCCTTCGCAAGTTCTCAAAGTTGTTTACATGGGCCGCTGTGCGTTTGAAGATGACGCCAAACCAAGTCACACTCATTTCATTTGCCGTAGGTCTCTACTCCGCTTACCAATTTAGCCAGGGAACTTTCTGGTCGATCTTTGCCGGCGCCGTTCTGTTGCAACTAAGCATCATCATCGACTGTGTCGATGGCGAACTTGCACGCTACACCCGTCAATTCTCACAATTAGGCGCTTGGCTAGATGCAATTACAGACAGAATCAAGGAGTACCTCGTCTTCTTCGCACTCGCCTACGGCGCTGCTAAGGATGGAAAAGATCTCTGGATCCCAGCGATGGGAATGATGCTCTTTCAAACCTTTAGACATTTATCTGATTACAACTTTGCTCGCATTAATAAGATTCGGAGCACACAACTGCAACCACTTGACTTCGAAATCAAGAACGATGGTTATGTCAGTACTGAACGTGAGAAGAAGTCACGTTTTGAGTATTGGTCAAAGAAAGCTGTGCAATTCCCAATCGGGGAGCGCTGGCTGGTAATTAGTGCATCTTCTGTCATTGGTGGAGCTGCATTTACCTTCACGATAATGCCAATTTTGGCCTTTCTTTCAATTGCACTTGTCTTCCGAGGCCGCGTTCGCAAGAGCCTTACCTGGCCTAAAGAGCGTGTAAATAAGAACCTCATTGATGATCAGCTGGATTCATTTAGAAATGAGAATTCAACAAATCGCTTTGATTGGCTGGAACCATCAATTCTTCGTCTTGTCGAAGGTGCAATCTTTATAGCTCTTGCAGTGACTACCGAATTAGATCGCTCGGTTCTGTTCTTGCTTCTATTCGCGATTCTCTTCAATCACTACGACAATATGTATCGTGCGCTGCAAGGCGAAGCAAAGCCTAAGTGGCTCTCTATCGCAGGTGGATTTATTGCAGGTCGCTTACTAGTTGTTGCAGTTCTGGTGTGGGCCGGAGTATCGCTCCTACCATTGCTCTACTACTTAGGCGCACTTTTCTTCGTCATCTCATCTGTCCAATGGGTTGTTAGCCGAAAAGCAGTGGCTAAATAATTATGACTTCCAGACCTACTCGACCAACAATTGCGCAGATTCGTGAAATCTCACAACCTGTTTCAGTTACAGGGCGATCAACTTCTGAACATTGGATTGCAGATCTCTACCAACGTCGGCTATCTCCATACTTAACTCGCATCCTTATTCGTACTCCGATCTCCGCCAATGGAGTTACCTGGCTGATGATTATTACCGGTGCATCCATTGGTCCCGCTCTTCTCATTCAAGGGTGGGTTGGAATCGCGCTTGCACTCTTTCTAAGTCAACTTCAGATGCTTATTGATTGCTGCGATGGAGAAGTCGCACGCTGGAGAGATACGAAATCTCCCATGGGAATTTTTCTCGACAAGCTCGGCCATTACCTGGCGGAATCTCTCATACCAATCTGTTTCGGTCTTCGATTAGCTAATTGGCCTAACGAACCGATTAATTCATCGATCTACCCTTACCTTGGGGCGCTACTCGCGATCTTGATTATTCTAAATAAAGGCTTTAACGATGCCGTCCACGTTGCAAGAGCCTTCTCAGGGCTTGAGAAAATCCAAGATCAATCCGGTGCAAATCTTCCGGTTAAAGGCATATTGCGATCGATTCGAAAGGTATTTAATTTCCTACCGGCGCAAAGAATCTTTCACTCGGTCGAATTTACTATCTATGTTGCCCTCTTTGGAAGTTTCATCAACTCATTGCAGATAGCGCTCGGAATTGCTCTCTTTGTTACGGTAGGGCATATTGCTGCGATTGTGACTTCAGCTAAGTTAAGGAGCGATTGATCAATGATTGTTGTAGGCAGAGAACTCCGAGCAGCCTTTCATGAACTATTTACAACTCGTAAATACAAATTGATTCTTATTAGCCTGGTGCTTATTGCTGCATTTATCTCTGTATCTGAACTTGCCGTTGCAAAGTTATTTACAGGAATCATCCTCAATGAAGGAAAAATGAGTGATACCAAGTTGGCTGTGCTGGTCACGGGTTTCTTCCTATTTTTCGCTGCCACTCGTGCCGGTCACTACTTCCAGCGCATCTATCGCGTCAATGTCTTCGATAAAGCATTTAAAGCATCGAAGTCAGGAGTCAAAGGTTCCAGAGAAAATTGGCGTTGGTCTCTAGCTTTTGAGCTTACAAACTTACTGAGTACTTGTACTCAACTCTTGGTTATCATCTCTTTCTTCACGTACCTCAACTGGATATTTGGACTACTCAATATCCTCATCGTTCTATTTATTTTCAGGGTCTACGGAAAGCTCTTTACCAAGCAGATAGAGGCCCAACGGGGATTTGTCTTAGCAAAGCGCAATAAGAAGCCGGTGAAGAACTCTGTCAGAATCGGAACTCGTATCAAGTCTGGCGAGACTGGAATTTTGATTTCTGGATCTGCAATGTTGATTCTCTTAGCAGCGCTACTGTATGCAAGCTACACAGGTGAGTTAAGCGCTTCAAATACAGTGGTTCTCTTCTTCGGTCTGCGCATGCAGAATTCAAATCTTTCCAATATTTCAAGCGGATTGATGCGATTTGCAAGGGCGCTCACACATAGTGAATAAGAAAGAGCTCCTGACGGTTGGGTACTCAACTCTCGGTAAACGCCTAGCAGATATCAAATATCTCAACTTTGTCACTAATTTAGTTGTAATCCAGAATCCAAATTCGAATGCACTTCCGGCAACAGATGCCACAATCAAACGGGTGGAACTTCAGAGCAAAGGCGTCGCAAAGAGCAGAAATGCTGTCATTGAGAATACAACAACGAAATATCTCCTATTCGGCGATGATGACATCGAATTTAAAGAGGAATCCATTGATTCGGCAATCACTTATTTAGAAGCGAATCCAGAGATATCAATCCTGCTGCTGCAAGCTGTTGATGAGGCGGGAATTCTACGTAAGCCTTATCCAAAACAGGCACACCCTTTGAAGTTAACAAATTCAGCTAAGGCTGCAACCTATGAAATGATAATTAGAGTTTCAGATATAAAGAAGGCATCAATCAGATTCGATGAGAACTTTGGCGCAGGAGCTGAGAATTACCTTGGCGATGAATACATCTTTATCGCCGATGCTCTTCGCGCCGGCATTAAGGGATATTTCTTGCCGATAGTAATCGCGACACATCCAAGTGATAGCTCTGGAAGTTTTCACAATACAAAGCAGGATGCGATCGTTCGATCTCGAATTTTCTCTCGCGTATTCGGTATCTGGGCGCCGGTGATGCGCCTGCTCTTTATCCTCAAGCCGCCATCGAAGAAATTTGGCTTCCGTAACTCAATTTCCTTCCTAATTGGCAGATGACCCTCAATAGGTTGTAAACTTCAGCAACACTTGGAGACGTCGCATAGCCCGGTCGAGTGCGCCTCACTGCTAACGAGGTAAGGGGTTAAACCCTTCAGGAGTTCAAATCTCCTCGTCTCCGCGGAAGTCGCACAGAGTTTTCACATGGAAATTTCTCTATAATTTCCAAGTGAAAAGTTCTTCGGAGATTCTTAAAGCCCTCGAAAATGAATCGATAGAGATTCTACGAGAGACCGCAGCAGCTTTTCGTAAGCCAGTTCTTCTTTATTCAATCGGGAAAGATTCAGCAGTACTTCTTCATCTTGCGATGAAGGCCTTTTATCCCGCTCAGATTCCATTTCCGGTAATGCATATTGATACAACCTGGAAATTCCGCGAGATGATTTCTTTCCGCGAAGAGATGGTTCAGAAATACAACTTAAATTTAATTAAACACACGAATGCTCAAGGCGTTGCCGACAATATCAACCCATTTAATACCGGTGCATCTGAGTACACCCGAATCATGAAAACCGTTGCGCTTCGCCAAGCCCTTGATGCAAATCAATTTGATGCCGCGATTGGTGGGTCGCGTCGCGACGAAGAGCGCAGTCGAGCTAAGGAACGTATCTTCAGCGTGCGTGAAGCGGGACACCGTTGGGATCCACGTAATCAACGCCCTGAGTTATGGCGTACATATAACCCTCGCATTACTCCCGATCAATCGATGCGCGTCTTTCCTCTCTCAGATTGGACAGAGCTCGATATCTGGAATTACATCGAAGAGAACGATGTTCCAGTAAATCCCCTGTACTTCGCAAAAGAACGCCCTGTTGTATTCCGCGGTGAGCAGATGATCATGGTTGATGATGATCGCTTCCCATTGATCAATGGTGAACAGCCAGTTATGAAGAAGATCCGGTTCCGCACCTTGGGCTGCTATCCACTCACGGCAGCTGTCGAATCTGATGCGACAACCGTGCCCGAAATCGTTGAAGAAGTAATGAATGTGAAGCTCAGCGAAAGAGCTACTCGTCTTATTGATGGCGAGAAGGAAGATTCGATGGAGAAGAAGAAGACTGAGGGTTACTTCTAATGACCCAACAATCCACTCAGCCAATTATTCGCCTCGTTACATGCGGAAGCGTTGACGATGGAAAGAGCACGCTTATCGGACGCTTACTTGTCGAGACAGATAGCGTCCCGCACGACACAGTTGCTGCAGCGCGAAATATTCGTCGTAGCGGATCAACAATTGTTGCTGGTGAAGTTGATTTCAGCTTGCTCACTGATGGGCTAGAAGCAGAGCGCGAGCAAGGCATCACAATTGACGTTGCCTACCGTTCAATGTCTCTGCTCAATGGCCGTCGTTTAATTATCGCTGATGCTCCGGGGCATGAGCAGTACACACGTAATATGGCTGTCGCAGCATCTCGTGCAGATGTTGCACTTGTTCTAGTAGATGCATCTCGTGGAATTCGCACACAAACCTTACGTCACTTAACAATCTGTTCTCTTATGGGAGTAACAAGAATTGCAGTGGTAGTGAATAAGTTAGATGCAACTGGATATTCGCAAGACGTTTACCAAGCAATCGTTGACGAACTATCAGGTGTTGCAAAGCGTTTAGGAATTACTGATTACCAGGCGGTGCCAGTAAGTGCACTTGCTGGAGATAACGTTGTTCACCGCAGCACAAATATGCCTTGGTATTCAGGTCCAACACTTCTTGAATACATTCAAAGTTGGAATAAGAAGAGCGAAGCGCTCGTAAAGCCTCATCTTGGTGTGCAACTAATTGCTCGGGCCGAGAACTTCCGTGGCCTATCAGGAACAATCTTTAACGGAACCTTCAATCAAGGTGATGAAGTTATTGTTCTTCCAAGTAAGCGCAAAGCGAAGATTTCACAGATTGTTTCCTACGATGGAGATCTCAAGAGCGCTGGTGATTCTGAGGCAGTTATTCTTGTACTCGAGCCCGATGTGGATGCTACCCGTGGCGATAGCGTTGAGTTAGCTAGTAACTTCACAATGCCAGCAGATCGCTTTAATGCAAATGTTGTCTGGTTGGGCGAGACAGAGCTGGTTCATAGTCGCTCTTATTACTTGATTGCTGGCTCTACGCAAGTACCTGCAATCGTCACCAAGATTCGCCATAAACTTGAAATTACTAGTGGCGATCATGAGGCAGCAGAAGTTTTGGCCATGAATGAGATTGGTGTAGTTGAGATTGCAACAGATTCGCCGATTGCACTTTCTCCGTACAAGGAAGATAGAAATACCGGAAGCTTCATTCTCGTAGATCGAGTGACTCTCAATACTGTGGCAGCCGGAATGGTCAACCACGTCTTACGTCGTTCAGATAACGTTTCTGAGCACAAGTACGAAGTTGATTCACTTGCTCGTGCATCACAGAAGAATCAGAGCGCAAAGGTAATTTGGCTAACCGGTCTTTCCGGTTCTGGAAAATCAACAATTGCTAATGAGCTTGAGAAGCGACTCTTTGCTGCGGGCGCTCATAGCTATGTTCTTGATGGTGACAATCTTCGACTTGGATTAAATAAGGATCTCGGCTTTACACGTGCGGATCGCGCTGAAAATGTTCGTCGTGTAGGTGAAGTTGCACATCTAATGGCTGATGCCGGACTTATAGTCATCGTCGCACTCGTTAGCCCATTCGCTGAAGATCGCGATAGCGTGCGCGAGTTATTTGATAAAGGAAAATTTGCAGAAGTTTGGGTGAAGACTCCGATTGAAGTCTGCACCGATCGCGATCCAAAGGGCCTCTACAAAAAGGCCGCTGATGGTTCACTCCCCAACTTAAGCGGTGTCGGACAAGAGTACGAAGCGCCAACTCATGCCGAGTTAATTCTCGATGGCACAGAAGATATTGCTGTAAACGTTGCAAAGATTATGGATGAGCTTCTATGAATTGGATGCTCTTTGCCTTAGCAGGCTCTGTTGCACAGCTTGTCGATGGTTCTCTGGGAATGGGTTTTGGCTTAACTAGCTCGACTCTTCTACTAACTCTTGGAGCATCAGCAGCAGTTGCATCAGCAGCGGTTCATGCGGCCGAGATTGGTACAACTCTTGCATCTGGGGTTTCACATTGGCATCGTGAAAATGTTGATCGAGATATTTTGATACGTCTTGCGATTCCTGGCGGCATGGGTGCACTTCTTGGTGCGACATTTCTATCAAATATAGATCTTTCGGGTGGAAAGATTTTTATCTCAACTATTTTGCTACTGCTTGGCTTCTTGTTGCTTTACAGAAATCTCTTTGGGCAAGGGCCACAAGTGAGCGTCTCTGATATCTCTAATCCAAAATATCTAACCTTCTTAGGCTTCTCAGGCGGCTTTATCGATGCATCAGGCGGAGGTGGGTGGGGACCAGTAGTAACTCCAACTCTTCTTGCGACCACCCAAACAGAACCAAGAAAAGTTATCGGCACAGTTTCTGCAGCAGAATTTATCGTTGCAGTCTGTGCAAGCGTCGGCTTCTTACTCAACTTAAGCAAGTTGGATATCGACTGGTCGATAGTCGGAGGCCTAGCTCTAGGTGGAGTATTAATGGCGCCGATCGCGGCAAAACTTGTTAGTTGGTTGCCAAGAAGACAGCTTGGAATCTTTGTTGCAATCGCAATCATTGTGATCAACGGGTTCAGATTGCTGAGCGCATAATGGGAAAGAAGCTAGTTGCGCATGTCGGATTTCATAAGACGGGTACAACTGCGCTTCAAGAGAGTTTTGCTGAAACCCGTGAAACGCTAAAGGCTCACGGAGTTATCTATCCAGATTTTGGCCAGAAAGCTCACCATAGAGCAGCATGGGCGCTGATCGGCCGCAGCTGGGGTTGGAAGAACCGCGGTGGTGCTCAATTCCCAATCGCTGAATGGGAGAAGGCGGTTAAGGCTGTAAGGAAGAACCGCGGAACGACTTTGATCAGCAGTGAATTTTTCTGCGAACTAGATGAAGAGAAGATCAATAAATTCAAAGCAGATGTAACGGCTGAAGATGTAACGATTGTTTTCACTTTACGCCCACTCGTGAAGCTGCTTTCATCCTCTTATCAACAGTATTTAAAGTATGGCCTCACTCCAACATATGAAGAGTGGCTTCACTCGGTTCTCGATACACCTGGAGTTTCAAAGTTAACGCCGACATTCTGGAAACGTCACGAACATGGACGCGTCATTTCACAATGGGCAAAGGCATTTGGTCCAGAGAATGTAGTTGTTGTCGTCGCTGATGAAACGCAACCAACAGCAATCTTTGAGGCTTTCAATTCAATTCTTGGAATTCCCGCAGGTACTTTGGTGCAGATTGAAGGAGTTGCAAGTAATCGATCCCTGTCGTATGAAGAAATTTGCCTGCTGCTAGAAGTGAACAAAAATTTCCCAAAGAAACGTGATTGGTCTGAATACGAAATCTACATTCGCGAAGGTGCTATCAAGCATTTAACGGATAAGGTGAAAGTTTCGAAAGATGCTGAAAAGCTACTCACTCCACAGTGGGCGCTGGATAAAGTTCGTGAAATCGGAGCTGAATCAGTGCGCCAGATAAAGGCTTCTGGTGTCACAGTTATGGGAGATCTCGACAGATTTGAATCTGCCGTGATTCCAGTTGGAGATAATCGTCCAGTAACCCACATTTCACTTGAAACTGCTGCGCAAGCACTATTGGCCTTTGACAATAAAACTTTACGTCGCCAGAGCAGTAGAGTGATATTCCGGGAAGCGCTTCGTAGAGTGAAGAAGAAGTTTCCCCGCTAAAGTTCGCATATGCCTCAATACAAAATAGCCATCGTCGGTGCAGGTCCAGCTGGCTACTTTGCGGCGCAAGCACTTCAAAATTTACAGAACGAAGACCTTCAATTTTCAATTGACATGATTGAGCGCCTTCCGACCCCGTGGGGTCTCGTGCGTAGCGGTGTTGCCCCTGATCATCCAAAGATTAAAACGGTCTCTAAAGTATTTGAAAAGGTAGCAAACGAACCCAATTTTCGACTCTTTGGAAATATTGAACTGGGAAGTGATTTAACGATAGAGCAGTTACGTGAGCGCTATGACGCTGTAGTTATCGCAACTGGTTCAGCGCTCGGCAAGAAGTTGGGTATTCCGGGCGAAGATCTTCCTGGCTCGATGTCAGCTGCGACATTTGTCCCTTGGTATAACGCTCATCCAGATTTCAAAGATGAATCAATCGATTTAAGTTGTGACACCGCCGTTGTCATTGGGGCAGGTAACGTGGCAATGGATGTTGCTCGAATGCTGGCACTTGAACCAAGTGAGCTAGACCCAACTGATACTGCTGACCATGCCATCGATCTCTTCAAGAAGAGCGCGGTCCGAACTGTTGTAATCAGCGCACGACGTGGCCCCGAACATGCGGCATTTACATCACCTGAACTCCGCGAGCTTCCAAAACTTGAACATACCAATGTCGAGATTTCGAAGAAGGATATAGAAGATGCTCTTACTCGAGTGGGTGCAGAGATCGAGAAAGAGACAAAGAGCAATCTCGATGCGATGCTCTTAATCGCAGAACGAGAAGATACATACCACGAACGCACAATGAAGTTTCAATTCTTAGCAACGCCAGTTGAAATTAAAGGCAATGGGCGGGTAGAAGAGGTTGTTTTCAAGAAGACCGGTGGCGCTGAAACTTTCAGCATTAAATGTGGATTAGTTGTTACGGCAATTGGATACCAGGCCGCATCACTGGAAGGAATTCCATATGAAAATGGCAAAGTTGTAAATATTGATGGGCGAGTAGCGCCAGAAACTTATGTAGTCGGTTGGGCAAAACGAGGACCATCTGGTGTTATTGGAACAAATAAATCAGATGCTGCTGATGTTATGAAGTTGTTGGTCGAAGATCTTAAGAACCCTAAGAACGCTGGCGATATCAACGATGTAATTACACATAACAGGGTTGTAACCCAACGCCATTGGCAGGCGATTAATGAGGCAGAAATCGCCGCGGGTGAGCCTCTGGGCAAGCCTCGACGCAAGGCCGTCGTTCGCGAAGAGCTATTGAAACTCGGTAGACTTTAGAACGTGCGATTTATTAATGAGCCGTTATACGACCTGACCTATGATGATGTATTTATGGCTCCAAGCCATTCCGAACTTACAAGTCGTCTGGATGTAGATCTTTCATCTAATGATGGAAGTGGAACAACAATCCCATTGGTCGTAGCAAATATGACCGCTATCGCAGGGCGCCGTATGGCTGAAACCATGGCTCGTCGCGGTGGAATGGTTGTTATTCCTCAAGATATTCCCATTCCAGTAGTAGCTGATGTCATTGCCTCAGTTAAATCACGCCACACATTCTTTGAAACACCGATAACACTTACCCTTAAAGAGACTGTTGCAGATGCAGCATCCCTTATTCATAAGCGCGCACATGGTGCAATCATCATCGTTGACGGCACAAAGCCAGTGGGAATTGTTACAGAAGATGATTTAGCAGGCGTCGATCGCTTTACTCAGCTGAGCCAGGTGATGACTCAAGAATTAACAACGAT
>JACCDO010643312.1_pt1 | contig 10133 bp, 6 predicted proteins | sample 7446101 | NCBI WGS metagenome assembly JACCDO01 (sample SAMN15323440, study PRJNA562643) | freshwater metagenome | isolation source: river surface water | place: USA:Blue River Watershed | collected 2017-08-16
ACACGCATACAAGTCAAACTTTTTAATTGAATAATGTGAACACAGCTTATTAAATCAGTTAAATATCCACACTTGCTCTTTTCAACGATTCTATTTGTTTCCGCAGTCACAATTGCTGGGTTCCACTTAGGAATACGTACTAAAAAATTCTGATATGTCATTAAATATTTCTCTAATTCATCATTTTCCTCGCATAATTTCCACGATTCATCAAATATAGATTTAAATCCTTCTATTACTAGAGGGGTAAGTATGTTAATTAAACGCGCACACCACTCGTTTCTAGACTCTTGTAAACTTGATACTGAATAGTCATCCATTTACATAAAAGAAATATTTTCTAATGGGTAATCTAAACGCTTTAATAAGAAATTTAATATACATGCCATCAACAATCGTTCTTCTCTAAATTCCCCTTTTATCTTTTGAATAAATACTAAATATTCGTATTTTTTTATTTCCTCTATTTTCAATTCTTTAATATATTCCACCAAGTCTAAAGCGCTATACCCTTTTTCATACAATAACTCGCTTATCTCTATCACATTTCCGTCTTTTATTTTGTCAAATTCAGTCTTAAATTTTGTCCGTTTTTGCTTGTCATATTTTAAAACTGAAAAACATGCGTCTAAATTGTATCTATGTAAATTAATCTCTTTGCCATTTATTACTGGTTCCGGTATAAATATCTCACAGAATCTAGACAAAATTGGCTTTAACAATTTATACTTGTCATCCACTATAATAAAAAATCTAGTCGAATGACTAAATAACTCGATACATCTTCTTAATGCGGATTGCGCGTCAATGGTCAGTTTGTCAGCATTCAACAATATAATACTCTTAAATATATTACCATCTTGTAAATTTATATTCGTTCTTGCGAAAAATTTCAACTCTTCTCGTATGAATTTGATACCTTTTCCATGAGCACAATTTACTATCATTACATAATTCTTCATGAAATTGGTTTCGTTTTTATACACTTCTTTCAAGAAATTAAATAATAACGTCTTCTTGCCAGAACCAGATGTACCATGAAATATCAAATTAGGTATCTTCTTGTTCTCTATAAAATTGTTTAATTTATTTACTATATTTTCATGGATAGTTAATGACATAATACATTATTTATGTCATTACCTTTTAATTCTTTTTACGTTATTTATTATAACAATATTTCTGTGTAATCAATATAATATATAATATATAATGAAATTCTTGGTTTACGAATTATTTAGTGGTGTAGGATTTTGTAATCAGTTATTTTCACTAGAGACCGCAATTTATTTAGCTAATATTAGCAATCGCAAACTTATTTTGTTTATAAGAAACCCTCTATGTCATTGTGGTAGATCTTCTTGGAATTATGGAACCATTATGGACTTTTTTAACGATGATTATAAAACATATTTGCCACATGGTATAGAAGTATGTTATAGAATTATCCCAGACCACTATACACAATTGTTAAACGATAATGAAAAAACAAATAACTTAGTATTTGGAAATAAATTTTCACAAATAGGATTCGTAGATAAGGACATTTATTATTTACATAATAGTGATGTTACTAATAATGGTCCTACTATAAACACATTTTTACATGGGAGAAATCTAGTTGTGTTTGACATATCTACCTGGACACATGAATATATTTATATAAATGAGTCAAATGCCTCAAGATGTTTTTATAACTTTTTAACGTCTACTAGTAATTATCAATTAATGTCAAATATATGCGAATCGTTAACACATCTTCACGAAACATTTTACTGTATTTTTAATCAACTAACTTTTCCCGATAATTATATCGGAATTCATTTTAGATTTGGCGATGCGAGATTATCAACAAGTGTTGTAAATTCTAGATGTAATGATAATATACAACATGTGCTAGAAATAATAGAAAAATATAAAGAATTTAACAAAGAAATTGTCATCATGTCAGACAGAAAAGATACATTATATTTGGCTAATATCAATAACAGTATTGATAGTAATATTACATATACTGAAGATATTATAGAGAGAATAGACTTGAACAAGTATTTTCCGAATATTACAGATCACTCAGTTGTTCAATTTTTACTACAAAAATATATATGTGAGAAGGCAAACGTATTTATTGGATATGAAGGTAGTACCGTTTCAAACTACATTCAATATGTTAATTATATAAAAAATAAGCCGTACCAATATTATACAAATAAAAACATTCGTCATAATCCGAATGAATGTTCGTGGTTTCTTAATGGTGTACATGGGGGTGGAATAGGATGGAAACTGTTTTTCCCGGATAATATTTTTTTAAATAAAGATAAGTATTATATTAAACACCTATATCGTAAATTAATAGATAAACAAAATAAAAAAATTATTAGCTTCTCTTTGTATGGTATTGGAAAACAACGTGATGAGAAAAGAAATTTTTTAAAAGGAATGTATGTAAACTATGAACTAGCAAAACAAATATATCCTGATTGGATTTGTAGAGTATATATCCCATATAATGAGTCATATAAATATATTGAACCATTGTTGGAGTTGAAAGATTTGGAAGTAATACTTGTTGATACGAATACATGTTTACGCGCACTTCGTTTTTTACCATATGACGACAAGAATGTCAGTGTTTGGATATCAAGAGATCTGGATTCTGTTTTAAATTGGCGTGAAAAAGTATGTGTTGATGAATGGTTACAAAGAGACGAACTATTACATATAATGAGTGATAATAGACAACATACGTGGAATGTGGCGGGAGGGATGTTTGGCTTTAAAAATGACTTTAAAATTGACTATACTAGTAGTGTATTAAACATATCAACACAGTATAATAATTTACAAAATGATTTTGCTATAGACTGTAAAATAACTGATGATATATTTTTTAATAATTATTCACATTCGTACATTCAGCATTATTCAAGTGGAAAAAAATTAGATAATAGTTTACCATTTCCGTCACATAATCCAATAGATAGTGGTTGTGTAGGAAATATAGTCAATATTGATAAATATTATAAAAATTTAAACTGTGATGTAAAATATAGATTAACAAAACAGGTGAAATTATTCAATTTAGATTTACATATTAGTGTAATTGAAGATATAAAAAATGTTTTTACAAATATATCAAGTGATATTGAAATAACTGATTGGAGTATAAGTGGTCATACATGGGTTTTTAACAAAACAAAACAACAAGTTAAACATGTAAACGCAGATACATGGAAACAAATAGATATGAATATGATAAATAAATTTCAAGAAGAATATGATGATTATTTAAGTACATTTGACGGATTTATTGTTACACATACTCCGGTTTTTTGCTTATTGTTCGAAAAGTACAATAAACCTATTTTTATGGTAAATAGTTGTAGATATGTTCAACCGTATTGTTGGAATAATGGACGAAATGATGATATGTTAAATGAATTGAATAAATCCCTTATTCGTATGAGTGAAAGTAGACAATTAATTTCTATATCAAATAATAAGGGCGACCAAAGATTTTTAGAATTAGGAACTAATATTAAATCAACTCATTTACCGTCTCTTTGTTTATATACAAATTCAAAATATACCGGACAAAATGGGAAAATTATTGTAACTGGTACAACTAGAAAAGATTTATTGCCTAATATTGAAAATATAGTGTATAAGGATGATTTGGGTGGGAGATACGAATGGTCTACATTATATAATTATAAAGCAATTATAGTTCTTCCGTATGAAATAAGTACAATGTCCATATTTGAATATTATTCAGCCAATGTTCCTATGATATTTCCTTCAAAAACGTTTCTAACAGACTTAATTATAACAGGTAAATATCCTAATATTGGTAGCAAATACTTTCAATTTAAACCACCTGAATGTTTTGATGAAGCAATGTATAATCAAACAAATAGCACCGACTATTTAAATTTTTGGTTAAGTCGTGCTGATTATTATGATGTTAATAATATGCCTAATATACTATTCTTTGATTCGTATGACGACTTACAACGTATTATAAATAATACCAATTTTATGGCTATAAGCGAAGAAATGAACGAGTATAATAAAACTACAAGAATACCAAATGTAATGAAAACATATAGAAGCATTTTACAAGAGACATTTCCAAAGTTATCGTTAATACAAATAGATAATAATAGACTTGACAATATAAATAAAAATGTAACAGGTAAAAATAAAAATACATCATCTAGGCTAAATATAACTGAAGTTAAATACGGTCCTATGAGTGGTTATAATAATATACGAAATCAACTCGGACTAGAAAAATATTTACAAGAAAATGTTATAAAGGGTTCGAGTATTTTAGAACTTGGTCCAGGCGGTGGTCAATGGAGTAGATTATTGGGAAAAATCGGTAAAATATTATACTGTGTTGATGAAAATTCAGCAGAAAAAAATTATTTCTGGAATTATGTTCAAAAAGACGATAAAATAAAATATATTCACGGACTGAATAATATATTGACTGAAGTACCAGATGATAGTATAGACTATATCTTTAGTTATGATATGTTTAAATTTACATCATACGATGTTGCGAAAGGTATTATTAACTCGTTGTATAAAAAATGTAAGATCGGGTCTACTTTGTTAATATCATACGCCGATATTTATAAATTTATTAACTCTGAACCGCATCGCACAAAAATGTTTGAAAAAGAGTTTAATGTTTTTAATGATATTGAAAAATTAAAAAAAATAATGGAGGATGATTATAATGGGAACCCACGACGCGGGAGATGGTATTGGATTGGTATTCAAAAAATAGTTGAATTAATTGAAATGTCTGGATTTACTGTAATAGAACGGGATCTTAATATAGATAAAACAAACCCTATAACCTTATTTACAAAAAAATAATTCTGGTAAATTATACCCATTCTAATTTTAAATTTTGGTGAATATTTTTTCCGTTTCCTCTGAATAAAGCTAACCATAACGATACATTTCCAGAACCGCAGATAATACTATGACATTTACTTAATATGTATACACAAGCTAACATATAAAGACCATGTTCATAATTACGACCCTTTAATTCACGTTTATCCCATTTATCCATACTTTTAGATACTTCATCAATTATTATTATATTATCCTTAAACTTTTCAATGACTAAATTTTCAAATTTTATATCATCTGTCATACAAATAATTTTCATATTTATATTATTTGATAAGATTTCACTAGTTTTATTTATAAATTCGTCATGACTAGCTATAGGAGTCTCACACTTCTTATCGGTATTTCTATAATACACGCATATTGTGTTATTAACATCTATTTGGTATTTAGATTCGATTTCATTGATTATATTTTTTATTTTTTCACTTGGTTGAAAATAACGATGTATAAATGGCATATAAGACATATAATCAAATTTAAAGTAAGGTTTATATTGATGATTGTAATGAAATTCAGGAGTTTTATCGTAATTATATACAAAAACATCATTATCTTCAGTAAAAAAATGATTAGTAATATCCATATCTTTATGCTCCTTATTTTTATAATGTGGAAAGCATAAACTATTATCAATTATTTGTGGAAGTTCCTTGTATTTATTAAAATAAAATATTATATTATCCAATTTTACACTACACCATGAAAAAAAGCCCCCTCCTAAAACAATTGATAATTTTTTTTCTTTTTCGCATACTTGAAAATAACCCATTATAATATAACATATTAATATATTATAAAACAAGTTCACGCAATTTTTTTTTTAATTCACCGTAAAAACTACCTTCTTCGAAATTTGTAATATCAAATTCAGGAGGAATAATATTATCTGTGAACATTGGTTCTTGTAACATATTATTTATTTGTTCTTCAGTCATGTTTAAAATATATTCAATACACGAATCATATGAATCAAAATCTCGTATACAAATAAATGATTTGGGATTAAATAGTTTTTTAGCATATACATGGTCGCCCCAATATATTGGAATTGAACCTGCTATAAAAACATTTATTATTTTTTCTGTTAAATATCCTTCTTTTTCACAATTTTCTATAGCTAGAGAAAATTTGAACTTTGAATAATGACGTACCAAACAAACTATTCTTTTTAATGCGGTAATTCTAGGAATATTTTCTGTTTCATACACAAATGGATTATCATCTACATTTTGTTTTGAACAGTTATATTTATTATCTTCACCTAAACACCAAATTTGTGTTACATCATCTACCTTTTTTACTAATGTATTCATGAATAATGTTCTTTCCTTAGTTTTGCGTTTCGCACAATAAGCTAATAAATATGGCTTATTGGAGTAACTTGAAAATGGTCTATATTTATTAATATAATTATATATATAAAATTTAATATAAGCAAAACTAGCAAAAGGCATACGAATAGTGCTACCATCATTTGTTAATGAAGATATAACCAAATATTTATGAGTACCAGTAGTACTACTTACATATACATTAAATGGTTCGCCTGTCCAAAAAACACACGGAGTTAATATAGTTTCATCCAATGTATAATGTACATCTTTATTTTGTTTGTGTGCAGGAATACATTTTGTATCCAAATTTGCTGAGAAACATAAATTTAATTTACTAGGAACATATAAATTAGAAACATGATAAATATTAGCAATACGAGAAATATTTACTTCTGGAAAAATATTTTTCACTAAATATTCTACAACATCACTTTCAAAATGCGCACCGTTTATAAGTGAAATATTCATATATAAATATATATAATTTATATTTATATTTATATTTATAGTTTACCAATAACAACTGTCTTCCACTTGTTTATGATTTAACGGCATTTCACTAATATCTGGTCTAACCCAATGTTCATTGTGATATTTGTTGAACCAATACTTGGGGTTGCGTAGATGTTTGAGCCATCTATTTCCACCAATACCAAATAACAATTGTATTGTAGCGCCAATATAGAAACTTGGTTTATTCATATTTTTATGGGTATAATTACATAAAGGTAACCCGTAACAACCACATCCCATAATAACATAATCAAACTCTAAATTTGATATATCATTTTCCATAATCTTATATGTTTCATACCAGTTCTCATGAGGTGTATTACCTTCTATTGTTTGATATGATGTATAAAATACAAACATATCTGTATTAATATTGTATTCGGGGAACAATAATTTAAATTTACTCAATTGAGATTTCATTGTAGTTGTAAAATTAGAAACAAATAAAACCTTCTTTTTTAAAACACACGTATAATACTCTAGTAATAATAAGTAGATCCCAATATCTTCGTAAAACTGTTCTATATTAAATTTGTCTATAACACTGTTATATTGATTATTAAAATCATTAATATGAAATGAATACAATAATATATAATTACTTTGAAACATACAATTTAAATATTTATTTTGAAAAATATAAAAAATTTCCCGTTGATTTAATGCTTTACCATCTACATCAGTTGATTTAACAAAATAAAATCCGGCATTTTTCTTTGTATATTTATCTATACTGTTTTTTGTAGATATAATGTTCTCACTAGGAAAATGTATTAAATGTTCTCCACGACATGCATTAAATTCTACCGAACCTACACGGGATATTAAATATATATCATTTGAAAATAATAGTGATAACATATCTGCTGTATAACCACTATTATACGTATTTGCTTTATTAATATAATAATCCGATTTTTCCATTATATTAATATATAAGATGAAAAATTATACAAATTTACTTTATTTATTAGTTACATTGCTATTTTTACTTAATAAATAAGTTTATTTTTCTATGATATTATTTCGTTTCTTTTTAGTCACTTGATACTTCAATAGCCTTATCAATTATTTCTGTTAATTTTCCTTGATCTCTCAAAGTTAATGCTATCATATGATCATTTCCAGGATGTTCAAATACATTACAATTTTCTGATTGTAAATATATGGCATGTTTTTTGTCTGCGCCTTTATTTCCATTTACGGAATAATGAATATCAATTGACGTTTTAAATGGACGATAATTATTTAAATCTAAAGCTTTTTGATATTCCGCATTATCTGGATTTAATGATCTTAACCATTGGCACGTTCTTGGCGCATTATATATATCACCAATTAGATCCTCTTTGCGATTAGTTAATACAGTTTGTGGGCTAAAAGCAATGACCTTATCAAATCCCAATATTTGTCCATATAATATCGCAGCATAGCCACCCGCGGAACAACCAATCGCGACAATACGTTTATATTTTTTTTTGTTGATTAACCCTCTATACATATCAATTGTTTCTTCAAACGTTGACGTTGAATTTTTAAGTCCGCTAATGTAATATCTACAATTAATGTCACGCAAAAACAATTTGTCTATATTCGTATACGACTTCAAAAAATTGTAAAAAATAAATGTCGGTATGGAATCTTTCCAGCCCATACCAGCGAATGTTACTAATAATGTATCAGCGCCATTATCTTCCATATAATAATCGTCGTATTCTTTCCATGGATGACCCATATGTTTGTCTGAGTAATCTATATCTCCAAACAACACATTTTTAACATTGTTTGAATTTGTAGCATCCGCATTATCGCCAGCATTATTATAATTATAGACTAGTTTTATATTATCTAATAATGGCACATAGTTTTGCATATAAGCCGAAAAATTAGTATACTGCGATATAGCTCGTTTAATTTCACATCCATCATCGCCAAACATAAATCCTATTAATACTGTACGAATTCCAGATGTAACCTTACTAACTCTATGAAGCAATGACGAATCAAATAAAACAAGTTGTCCACGTTTTAATTTTATAACAATGTTTAATTCATCAAAACATAACTCACCACCTTCATATTCAGATGGATCAGTTAAACTACATATCATGGACATTTTTCTATATTTCGTATCACCACTCGTATCTGTATGCGCACCATAAAATCCTTCACTATCTCCGTAATATTTACCTATTTTCCAGTGTTCCCGGTATTTAATGTCACCAAAATGTTGTTTCATATTATCATATGTATTATCAAATATGTAGTTATCAATTTTCCTTAACATACTCGGCTCTTTTATAAACAAATCTTTTCTCCTTTTTTGGTTAAGATTTACATGGTTACCTACTTGCCCATCGTGAAATTCTTTATTTTGAATATAAGTTGAAATTGTGTTGATAAACTCGTCGGTCCCAACATTGTCGTACAAAAAGATAGATGTATTCATATACTTTATATAATATTATATAATAAAGTATATATTCTAAGCTTATTTATTTGTAATTTATTTGTAATTTATTTACAAGTAACATAATGAAGTAAAACGATATGATAATAATCATCGGGTAAATTCTCTCTAAAATGTATATGGTCTGTTCCTTGGAATATCATAAGTCCACCAGCATTACAATCAACTTTAATACATTCTTCCTTGGGTGGCGTAAAGTCTGATCGTCCTTTGTGTTTGACTGGCTGTTTCACCTTGTGTACATAAATTGGCCAATGTGAATTTTCTGGCTTGTTAATGAGAAATGATACAGTATATTCACACTCAGCACGATCTGTATGTGCCGGTAAATCGGAATCTTTTATATAGGCAGATAAATATGTATAAGTAGGCATTAATTTTTTTCCTACGATTTTTTCAGCTAGAGGTAATACTTCATAATGTAATATTCGCGACAATGGTTCATTGTGCGACTTAAATCTTTGTGATTGTTTATCACCTAATACATATACTCCATTTTCAATATTTGTAGAATAATATTTTTGACAAATAGCCAATGTTTTTGGGTTTAATACATTTTCAACTACAACTGGATTATATTCATCAAATACATATGATTTTTGTAAATTACTAAAATTTAATGCACTATTATTAGTATTATTATTTATCTCTATCGATTCACCATCTATCACTTCTATAACTGACTGTTCTCGACTACTTATATATTCTAATACAGTGCTCTTAAAATAGTGAAATTCGCCTTTTAATGTGTAATTAAAACTATTTTCACCATTCCATCCGATAGATATTTTGTCAGTTTTAAATTTATTTAATACAGATACAAATGTTTCCATATAATTTTCCACACTTTTTTCCACACTTTTTTCCACACTTTTTTC
>JACCDO012227443.1_pt1 | contig 10133 bp, 5 predicted proteins | sample 7446101 | NCBI WGS metagenome assembly JACCDO01 (sample SAMN15323440, study PRJNA562643) | freshwater metagenome | isolation source: river surface water | place: USA:Blue River Watershed | collected 2017-08-16
CTCGATGCGCTCGCCCAGCTGGCTGAAGACCAGCGAGCCGTTGGCATCGCGCTCGTACTGCGTGACTTCCGTTGGCAGCACGTCGATCCACAGTGCGCGGTTGGAGCGAGGGCCGACGTCGTTGGGCAGGACGCGGTGGAACATGATCGAGCTGCCGGCGCCCAGAACGATCTTGGCCAGCTCGGTGGCGTGAGTGGCGTACGGCTTGCGGGGGTCGAAGGTTTCGGAGCCGAAGATTCGGCTGGCGTCCGAGCCGTTGACCAGGCGGCGCTTCGGTCCGCGTTGAGCGTAGCCGTAAACCAGCGTCACGTGTGTGGCGCGGTTGATTTCTGCCGACGTGGCAACGGTGCCAGATGCATCCCGCACGCCGCGGGAAAACACATTTGGCGCTGCCGTCGTGATCGCGGTAGTTCCCATGGTAAAAACCTCTTTTGAGAGAAAAGACGAAAGAAAAAAGGAGGGCCGTGTCCCCAGAGAAAAACAAAGCTTTCTTAGGGCTTAATCTTGCTCAGATTATAGCTTTAAAAATATGCATATTCTAGTGCATATTTTTAAATTGATGCCTCGTTAACCATCGTTTGATCATTCTAGGGGGGTTTACGTTCGCTCCCCCTTAGCTCGGCAGGTAGTTTGTTTATCTTTTTTTTCTGGCAGCGAGAACACCATGAGCACATTCAGCACCGCTTACGATACCGTGGCATGCCAAGCCTACGCCGGTCGTATCAAGATGGTCGAGACGGCATTGAAAGAGGCTGACGCCATGCAGCTACTCAAACCCATCTCGTTCAATATCGCCAACGTTCCTTACACAATCACCGTCAAGTTGGTCTGCGGTGGGCATGCGCGTTTGGATTCGATCGCCAACTTTAATCACCCGGTTTACTGCCAGGATCAGATGGGTAAACTGGTGAGCTATGTGGACGCGAGAAACTTTGGTCGGTGGGACAAAGCACAGTCTCGCTTCAGAATTTCCAACCAAGATGAATTGCTCTGGCAGATCCGTCGTGCGGTTTTGCAGCATCTCTGGATCAATGAACCCAGAGGCTCTCTTCGCGACATTTCTATTTTGCCGATGAAGGTTTACGCCAACGCCATCGCTGAAACACTCGAGCGTCGATTTGCCCTGAATCCAGCTGAACGGGTTCGTGTGGCCACGGCCGCAGCCTACGGATACCTCAATCTGTTTACGGATGGTGAGGAGGCTGATTTTGACAAAACCGCGGTCAAAATCAGCCAAGCGCTGGGTTCGTGGGGGCGCGAACAAGTCGACTCCGTCTTGTCTGAAATCCAGCCGATCGGCGGTTTGGAAGATCTGTGTGAACAGATCAAGGCGGTCAGCGGTAGCGTGCGGTTGGAGGAATTCAACTACGGCATGCTGGTGACGCTGCTGTCTGGGTCGTGGTACGGTAACAACTCCAGAGAGGTGGTCTGCGTTGGTCTGGAGCATATCCCGACCTGGATCATGATGATCTGGTCTTCGGTGAGTGAGGCGACCTTCAAGCGATCCACCCTGGCCAAGTTGGTTCAGCAGTATGACACCCGGGGTGTGGGAGATTCGTTTGACACCGCCATGCGGGCCATGTTGGGTATGGTCGACGACAAGAAACTGCTGGAGATCTAAGCCATGAGCGCATCCACCCTTGTGAACGACGCCATCAATCGCGTCTGGTGCTCCCCCGATCAAGATTACCACGCCATTTTCAATCTCCATCGGTTGACATCCAAGGTGGGTGCGCGGCGTTTGTGGTCTATGATGATGCTCGATGTGGTGCTGCCAACACCTGCCGATAGCTACCATCTCTTCTCTCTCGGTCACGTTGCGCCGGAAACAATCGCACTGTTTCCGGCAGATAGCCTCTTTCCAGATCACTGGGTGTGGACAAGTCTGATTGAGGTTGGCAACAGCAACAACGTGATGCTGGATGTTTATTTTGACAATGGCGTGCGCATTGCCCTGAGTGACTGCTTCATTACCATCAGCGATGAGCAGGCCTTGATTTTAGCCGTCAAAAATAACTCCAAAACTGGAGTTGATCCGATCAGTGGTCAGAAAAAGAAATCCGTTGGTCAGGATGACCTCTATCTTCGAATATACAAAAACGCGTTCTTCTCAACCCAGTACGCAACAAGTGAAGATGGCGTTTATCATAGCGCGTGCACCCCTAAGACGACGGATGAGTTACTGGACTTTCAAACTCAGTTCGAACTGGACTTGAAAAAGAAAGGCCATGTGACGTGCTGGAGGAATGGCTTCATGGTCAACTTCATTTCTCTCACGACGTGCGTCGTGGGGGATGTCCTGGAGTATGTCCGAGATACGTCTGTGAAGGAGGTTTTTGATTTCCCAATCGTTGGCATGCCCACGTTTGTGTCGGGGTTGACGGGTGGGGGGCGCTATCTTCTTCATCGCCCCAAGACATTGGATTCGATCGATACCATCGACTTTCACGATGATGTTGATCTCCATCTCTGGTACGATGACCGGGCGCTTTTGGAAAACGGCGAACTCGACACCAGAAAAAGCTACCGTCAGCAGGGGGTTTATCTCCACAAGAATGCGCCTAAAACACTGGCGATGGTCACGCACCGCGATCACAGCATCCCCGTCAGCGTGGTGAGTTCATTCCTCAACGAACACCGAGAGGGTGTTCTTCCGCAACCCGATCGCGTGGGCTTCAGTAAAACATATCTTCGCATGGTGGTCAGAGAGAGTGGGTACCGGCGAACCCTGATCGATGACTCTAATCGCATCAAGGAGCTGTACCGCCTGCCCGACCCGACGATTGTGGAGGCCATGGTGGGTCTCAATGCCCTGGTTCCAACCTGGGTAGCTAAAAACCTGGAATCTTCCGAGTACATCCAGCTCATGAGTTGGCCAATGCACAAGGAGCTGAAGGATGTGTTGGTCGCAAAAGCTTACGGCTATGACACGGTGGTGAATTTACTGGCCCGGGTGGTTGAGAAAACACACCTCGACAGTGGTCAGCTCGTGTGCAAGCCGGGTCCTGTTTTCCAGAAGAACAGCACGGCTTTTGAACACAATGCCGATGGCTTCCTAACGTCTTATCACCATCACCACGAAGGTGACCATTACGTTTGTTCTGAACGAGAAACAAAGTACGTTGAATTTGTTAAGGGTAACGTCAGCGAACAAAGCTCTTGCTACTACGGCGACGTTGCGCTGACGATCACCAACAAGAACGACTGGCGCTTTTACACCAGGGCCAAATCACTGAATCCTCAAAACGCAGTATGGGAAGACGTCACTGAACTCCCTGGATATCACCACATCGATAAAGTCACCGGCAAACTGACCTGGCTCGTTTTGAAGACCCACGATGTGATGGCGCGCAGTAACGAGCGCTGTGCTGTTTTTGAGAGAACCTTTGATTTGTCAGACGGCCTCATGGGTTTCACCATTGATACTTTGGTGACAACCCCCCAGGGCCTTACCCGTCAAACCAGTGCTGTGCCGTTTGGTGAAGTCGATATCTGGATCAATGGTCGTGCTGCGTCACTGGGTCTGGACGTCATCGTGAACTGGCCGCGGGTTTGCGTTGTCAACCTCAGTTACCTGATCCCGGATCGAGCACAAAAAATCCTGGTCAGAGTCTCGGGGTTGTGCACCCCTAAGAACGAATTCAGGGACCTGGTTGAGCACGGCTACGTTTTGGGTGGTTCTCTTAGCGTGGACCGCGCCTACGACCTTCGCAGTGGCCGAGCCTCACGCTACTACGTCAATGGCGGTATTCGCCTGGCCGATGAGTTGGTTTTTGCAGAAGACTTCCCGGTGTGGGCAACCAAAGACAGCCTCAACGGCAAGCCCTACTTTATCAAAGATCAAATCATCGATGTTTTTGAGCACACAGGCGTCAGAGGCTACGAGCTTCATGCGATCGCCAGAGAGACAGATACCCGAGTCAGCAATTACCTGACAGTGCGAGGTTTTGGTGGGGATAACGCTGATGATAAAACCAACGTCATCCAGTCGCTTCATCGGCTGTACTCCCCATTCATCGCGGCTATCGTGGCTGACCTGAAAAACGGCACACTCGCTCCTAGCTTTCTGAGTGGGCAATACAGTAACGAAGATATCCGCCAGAGCTTGTCTTTGCACGAGTATCTCCTGGAATTTGACCCGATATCGGATAACAACACCCCATCCAAGGAATTCACCATCATCGAGCCACACTGCTGGGCTCGACCCGTTGCGCTCACGCTGAACCAGTACCTCTATATTCAGCGAATTGTAGCAATCTACGCGGGCGATAAGGTTCGATTCAACAATCACTTTGTTCTGATTTAAGGAGCCACCATGAATGAAAATACCCTGGGAGCAATCGTCGGAACCGACGGCCTCAATCCACTCCAAGATACAAGCAATCTTTGGAAAATGTGGAGCATCAACGAAATCTATCTCGGCCGAGAAGCCAAGGGAAAATATATCCCAAAGGTTGGCGACATGGTCGTTGAGATCGTGGGCTTTAAAATAACACGCTACATCGTCGTCGGCATCAACTGGACCAATGGCGTGGCTGAGCTTCGCCAAGAAGAGTCCAACTCGTACAGCAACACATTCTCAGATACGGATACGCTACTTGGGTTGGGTGGCAGCACGGGCCTGTCGAGCTACATCTGCTATATCGACAAGAGCACATCGCCCTACCGCCTTTCTGTCGATCAACGGCTGTATGTGATGGGGTCGATGACCACGCGCTGCAAGATCTTCCGCGGCAACTTGCTGACGAGCGATGGTGAAGTCATCAGCCGCAGTTTCGGGACCAACGGTCTTCTAAATAACGATTGGCTTGATTTGGAAATCGCCGGTGTGATCCAGGTTTCCGACAAACCCGTTGTTGAAAACAAAACAATTCGCAGCATTCGACCCGGCTACACTGTGACAAACTTGGACTCGGGCGAACTGGTGACGGCTGTTTTTTACAGCGACGAAGGCTTCGTTGTTCACAAGCAGCAGCTCGTGATCGAGGAGACGTCGTTCATTCAGCCGCCAGAGGCGTCAACGAACTACGTCACGGGCATTTCGGTGATCTCTCCGTTCATTCAAAACGAACAGGACCGCATCATCCGCTTCCCACTGAATGTTCCGCTGGCGGGACTGAACCTGATCGGCGTCGTTCACTATCTCGATGGATCAACCAAAGAGTTTCCGGTTGATGGACGTAAATTCAAGATCATGGGCTTCAGTGGGTTCGTTGCAACGCGGCCCGGTGTTCGAATCCCACTGACCATCAGCTACCAGTTAGCAGAAAACGAAAAGAACTACGCGGCGGTTGTCGGTAGTGGTCGTCACATCGCTCAGAGCTACGAGGCCATCACCGTGGACATCGACGGCTCCTACGGTGTCAGGTTGTTCTGCGTGCCGTCGTGGATCGACTATGCCCGAGGCTACGAGTTGAAGTGGTATCTCTACAACCTCAATCGAAATCTCTCTGTCGATGTCACTGAACTGGTCAGAATCAATGCCACTGTTTCTGCGTTCGACCCCATCGCTTATGGTCGCTTGCAAACACTTTCAGTGAGTCTGAATCTCAATAGCGTCTCGGCTAAATTCAAGCCTTATGTCTACACCCAGGCCATTGAATTGACCATTCTTCGTCAGGGTACGGAGCGTCTGACCAACTGGAAAATTTCCTACACACCAGGCCAACCCATCGCCTATGGTGACGGCATCTACGCTGGTGCCAACATGTTGGCGACCGACCGCTGGAGTGTCAATCTTCGCTCAGATGCCTCCTCGCTGGAAGATTGGTTGCAGCGGACTTATTACGCCTCACAGCCTCTGATAAATCCCCAGGCCGAGAGCTTGGCGCCAAAACCAACCCACTTTGCTGTGATTGCGGGGGCGGTTGAGTTGCGTTACCCGATTGAAAATTGGGATCGCAACTTCGTGATCAATCGCGCCATACCCATGTCATCGAGTCTGGTTGTGAAATTCATTCGTGTTCTGGAGTCCGGTGCTGAACTGGATCTGGCCTGCTGTGGCTTCCCAGTTTACGAAGTTGACAGCGATGGCGCCATTATCGTCTGATGGCGATGCTCGTCAAAAAAAGGAGGGTTCGCCCTCCTTTTTTTTTATTATCACTGAGCGAAGTGCAGCCAGATATAGTCACATATTCTCGGTGTGAAAGGAGGAACGTGATGAACTTAGAAAACATTGACGAAAACCCAGTCTCGACCGACCTCATCAAAGAGGTCGCGCTCGAGATGAGCAAAGTCTGGGGATTCAAGCCCATCGCCGCCCCGGGTCCGATCCTCTGGGGGGTGAACGTCCATCCGGAGGGCAGGCCGGAGGGGACGAAGGCCGAGTGCCTGAGGTTTGATACTGGGTTGGTTGTCATCGACTTCGCGTCGGTGGAGCACGCAACGCTGCCGAACATCTGGCACGAGATCTGCCACACCCTGCAGCCGGTTGGGATGTCCGATGGCCGCTACATCGGCAACCCGGCAGAAGTTGAGGCTCACTGTCTCGGCTTCTCAGCCCAGCTGCGGGAGATGGGGATCGACCAGGAGCAGCGAAAGGCGCTGGCGCGCGCAATGACTCGAGCTGTTGGGGGGTGTGCCAACCTCATGCCGGCACTGATCACGCTGGAGCCGCCGATGATCCTGAGGGCCTTCGCAGATGGTGAGTTGGCAGTCGTCTGCCTCCAGATCGCTGAGGCGATGGTGAAGGAGAACAGCGAAGTCGCCGCTGAATTTGACGAGATTGTGCAGCGACTCCGTTCACTGTGAGACTCGTCAAAAAAGAAGGGGAGCGAACACCCTTCTTTTTTTTTCATACCGCCCCGTTGCAGACTTTTATAATCGCATATCACAGCCGTGAGGAGGAATCTTCCTACCTCACAACAGAAGGGGAGTTAGTTATGCAGGAAGAAACGCTTGACGACATCATCCGGCGAATGTTGGGAGGTGGGAAGAAGTAGCCTCCTTCCCACCCAACCTCAACGCCACGCGGCTTGGCCAAAACCACGCGTGGCTATTTTTTTCTTTTGCTTGATGTCAGCCAGAACGGTGTCGACGTTGAAGAGTTCGCCCTCCTTAAGGACGAGGTTCTGACTGTGCAGCCTCAGCAGACGCTCTTGTCGCTCAAGGAGATGGTGATCAGCCTCTCGACGCATGTTCTCAATGATCTTTGTTATCGTATCGCGAATCTTCTTTTGTTCGTAGTCGGCATAGATCTTGTCCGGCGTCGCATCTGGAGCCAGAGCTGTCATTTCGGAGTAAACAAGCGTTGGGTCGAGTCCGTAGTTACCCAGGTTCTTTGCGGATGTCATGAACCAGTGTGACAACAAGAATCCGATGACCATATCGTCATGACCACCCTCGGGGTGGTTGATGCGACCGCGCTTGTCCTTGATGAGTGCTGTCGTTTGTTCGCAGAGCTTGCGGTCACGCATCACAGGCGCGCAGCGTTTCACGGCGTTTTGAAGATTACTGGCGTAGAGCTCGTCACGCGATGCCCGACCCGTGGCTGAGGTAGCGAAACCAAACAAACGCTTTGTTTTCACGTACAGGTCTGGTGAGTGACGACGAACCGGTTGGTCGGCTTGCTCGAACAGATCACGGTACTCATCGGGCGAGCACATCACCCAGTTGAAAATTCTGACGAATGGGTTGATGTCCTTCTTCGGCAGAATATCCAGGAGGATGTCGATAATGGTGATGGCTGAGTTCTTACGCTCCGGAACATAAATCGCACCAGGATACTTCTCCAAGAATCCGATCAAGAACTGCGCAAAGCTCAACAGGTTTGTCTCATTGATGCTGAGCGTAACAACGGTCTCGCCGGTGCGGAAGTCAGTCCCCACAAAGGAGATATCGTCTCCACCAGACGCATCGGAGGTATCAATACCGATAATCAACTCACGACCGAGCTGGTAATTCTTCTGGCGATGTCGGTCAACGTACCATTTTGTCAGGTAGTTCTGAGGTGAGAGTTCAGAGAACTTTTCACCTTGAATGTTTTTGGTGATAAGCTCAGCAATCTTTGTAGGAATCACAGAGTCGTTTGTACCACTGTTCCACCGGCATAGGAAATCACGCTCGATCTCATCCTCGGTCGCCCCGAGTTCCTCGATTTGCTGGGCCAACCACTCGTCGGTCTTACCCAACATGCGGTGATTGAAGTTGGCGTAAATACGGTAGACGCCTCTGCGGCCACCCGTTGGGGTTTTGATCCCGGTAGAATTTCTTCTGACAATCTCGTCAAGGTGTTCGCTGTCCTTGGCGTCGTAAAACGTCTCCGACCACGGCGCCGCGGCGCTGCAGTAGTCGAAAATAAACTTACCCGATGGGTCGTCTCGTTTACCAGCGGTGGTGGTTAGGATAATGCCGTAAGGTTGGCCAGCGCTCTTGGCCATCTCTCTGGCCGCACCCATGCCCGCCAGCGCAGCCGGCATCGACTTATAAATGAAGGGTTGGAACGGCGGCTCGTCAATCTGGAATACCGGTGTTGTCAAGCCTCGCGCTGTATTGGCCGCTCTCTTTTCCGACGATTGCGGAACGTGTGTTCTATAAATATTCTTCCAGCGATTGATGGTGATGGTGTCAGTGTTGTTGGCGTCTGTCTTATCCTTGAATCGAAGGTACGGTGGAAGCTCCTCGTAGATATCCTTCATTCTTCTCACGTTCTCAACACGCAGCATGTCGTCTTTTGTGAGAAGGTTGATCTGTGTGCCCGCGCAATGGAAATTCAGCAGTGAGTTGTTCAGGACGTCGGTCGAGAAGCTCTTGCCCGTTTGACGCGGTTGAATCAGAATGAAGGTGACATGGCAAAAGAAAGACCACCACAGTGCCAGATTGGCACGATTAGCTTGGATGGGTGCGGCTTTCGCACCGTTTTTTCCAGGTGCTCGCCAAACGTTTCTGACTGCGTACCAGAAGTTTTCTTTGCATTCCAAAGCAATAGCGGCCTTGGTTGCAAGATCGAGTTGCTCGTCATAGGGGTCGACGCCGAGCAAGCGCGGGTTATGCAAAGACAACATCCATTTGTTGTTCTTAACACCCATTAGCCTCAGCAACTCGCTCTTCTCTAGGAACGATCTATTAACCGTGGCCGTGTCAACAATAGCGCTGGGGTATTTTGCCCAGTCTTCTTCAAAAAGAATCATTTTCATTTTTAACTCTTCCTTGTAGGCGATGAATCATTTCATGTAAAAAAAGCAAAATAAAAAAAGGAGGGCGAACCCTCCTTTTTTTTGTCTCTCAGATCTCTTTCGGATGAGCCAACATCAGATCGAGATACGCCTTGATTGCCGCCTTTCTTTTGAATTCGTCGGAGCAAAACGCTGGCGTCAAACATGAGAACACGACTTCGCGCTTGAGTATCTGCTGTTGCCCCAGTGGGACATCGCTGCTGAATTCGCAGTACACTCGGTAGGTCGTCGAGGTGCTGGTGGGTAGGAAATGGAAGTGGTAGATGGTCGAAGTCACCAGTTCCTGGCAGTGTATCTTGAATCGATATCCACGTGTGACGTGGACCTCGTAGTGAGTTAAATTTTTTGTTGGTTTTTGACTGTAGGTGCGTCGACCCTTCAACCGCTCCAGTGAATCAAAAAAACGATGTAAAAATCCAAACACCGCTCACCCCCCTTGATAGTGTTTCATTGTGAACGCCCTGAGAATCACGTACAAGCAGAAGGCTGTTCGCAGTGAAGCGATTGATGAGGCATCCTTAACCCGGATGGAGCTTTTGATCAGCGCATCGACATCTTCCTTGATTTTCATCAGCTTGACGTTGCTGGCGATGGAAGATGTGTAAGTCCCTTTCATTTTCTTGAGTATCATGGCTGAGCTTTCTCGTTTACGGATCAACTCCGTATTCTCAGCCAGATATTCGAAAGCATGCTCCATGATGGCCGAGATGATTTTCTCAGGCTTGCCGCCGCGAACGTCGAAGTAGTTTGCGGTAAACCACTTCATGAACTCAAGCAGAAGGTGCTCGGAGGCGGTGTGCATCACACTGCAGATGACTTCGAAGAGTTCTTGCTTGTAAAACTCACCGAAGTTTGAAGAAACGGAGCGGATGTAATTATCGTAGACCAACAAGCCCTTTGTCTTGTCACGTATCTGGATCTCACCATCAAACTCAACGAGTGTGGAGGAAGACTTGATGC